>Ga0164318_10002439_pt1 | contig 17301 bp, 15 predicted proteins | sample GuaBasSedimGuay9_FD_113734 | JGI IMG/M metagenome (GOLD analysis project Ga0164318, IMG submission 113734) | Subseafloor sediment microbial communities from Guaymas Basin, Gulf of California, Mexico - Guay9, Core 4571-4, 0-3 cm | ecosystem: Environmental > Aquatic > Marine > Hydrothermal vents...
AAAGATCATATCAAGCGAGCCTCATCCTCAACTCCCATGGTTTCGAAGATGTATGGATACTTGAAGGAGGGTTGAGGATGTGGCCCTACAAGATTACGCATGAGTAACTTTCCTAAAATAATAAACATAATTAATTTCTACTTTTCATGGCTTTTTCAATAGCTTCCAACAATTCTTCGGGTTTGATTGGTTTTTCAATAAACTGATTTACGGGAAGAAAATCCTGATCCTTTTGTGGATCAAACTTGAACCCTGTTTCTTTGCTTACTGATGTTACCATCACAATTGGTATTTTTGAGAGTTTATTATCTTCTTTTAATTTGTATGCTAGTTGAAAACCCTCTTCCGGGGTAGCCATCATAACATCAAGTATTATAATATCTGGATTAACTTCCAGAATTTTTTTATAACCTTCTTCGCCATCGTATGCAGTAGAAACGGTGTAGCCATTGTTTTCCAAAACCATTTTTTCCGCTTCTACCATATCAACATCATCATCTATAATCAGAACCTTACCTGGCATAAAATTTTACCTCCAAAATATTTAGTATGTTGTAACTCAATCTTTAAAAGATACGTTAAGATAATGGACGGAACAAGATATACATGGATCATAAGCTCTAACAAGCATTTCAAGAGCAAGCGTAATTTTATCTTTATCCCAATCCATGTCAAGCATTTTGGGAACAAACTCATTCATGTCATCGTCTATATTTGCAAAATTCTGGTTTGTCGGAATAATGCAGTTTGCATCAACAACTATACCGTTGTCATCATAGGTATAGTCGTGGAATAGAATGCCTCTCGGTACCTCTGTTGATCCGATACCACGACCTGCTTTTGGTTTGATGTTAGGCTTAGGTTCCTCTTTAAGTCCGCGTCCAAGAAGTTTATCTATAGTTTCAATCCCATGTTGAACAACATGGGCACACTCTATTACCTGGGCAACGCTGTTAAAATATGGATTATAGACTGGAGCTTTAAAGCCGAAAGCTTTTGCAGCCTTTTGGCCTGCTTCATTTAATCTGTCCTCATTGTTATTACATCTAGCAAGAGCACCCACCATATAGCTGCTTCTGCTATGGTGTGTATGTTTTGCGGTTGAGTGCCTAACGACTTTTTCATTTGTCATCTCTAAATAATTGTCAACAGGAGTAGCACCTGTATCCGATGAAAATATATCACCGTCATAAAATGCGAAATCATCCTTAGATCTGAGTGAGATATATTCAGTTTCTCTTGTAAAATCTGGTATTTTATCAGCTACTGCTTTGATTGTTTCTACAGTGGCATCAAGATCTTTAAGAGCTTCAACCATTCTCTCTCTTAATGATTTAAGCTCTGAAACGGTTGGAAGTTTTGTAACCCAGCCTGGTACCATTCTCATACCATGAACAGCATTACCGTTTACAATCTCGCATATGTCATTGGCAAGATTTTTTAACCTTAATGCTCTTTTAACAACATCTGGATTGGTCTCTGCTAAAGGAATAACCGAAGATGCACCAAACAAATCCGGTGCTACCAGAAAATACACATGTAGGATATGGCTCTGTAGTGTAGCCCCATCTATAAGGAGTTCTCTTAAAAGCCTTGTTTGCTCAGTAATTTCTATACCTAAAGCCGATTCTGTTGTTTTAAGAGATGTTATTTGATGGCCTGGGCTACATATACCACATATTCTACAGGTAATCCAGGCAGTTTCTGTAAAATGTCTTCCTCTTACAAATGCTTCAAAAAATCTTGGGGATTCAACTACATGGAATTTAGCCTCTTCCACAACCCCATCCTTAATGTTTACAACAATATCTCCATGTCCCTCCACTCTTGTTAGATGGTGGACATTAATGCTCATGTCTTTTGTTGTACTCATCTTGTAACCTCCTGCCAATAGCCATAGAATAATCTGTATCTTCTCAGTATGTCATCTCTCTTTAATCCGTACTTTTCCATAACCTCTGTTGCTTCTTTAACATTTGGATTTTCAGCAAGGCCTCTACAACCTGTACATCCCACGTTATTGCTGGGACACCTTGCATCACACCCTGCACGGGTAATAGGTCCCAAGCATATTTCACCGAGTTCATATCTACATACATTGCCCTTGCGTTTGCATTCAACGCAAACCGGAAAATCCGGGGTATAAGGCTTTGAGCCCATAACCAGGGCTTTTAGTATGTTCATAAAATCCTTTTTATCCATGGGGCAGCCATGAATCTTATAATCAACCCTCACAACCTCGTCAACTGCCATTACGGGGAGAGTGTCAAAATAACCGGCCTTATCTCCGTATACGTATTCTCTTACCTCATTGAGAGGCTGAAAGTTTTTCAATTTGTTGAGCCCTCCTGTTGAAGCACATGCCCCAAGGGTTACAAGAATCTTTGCATTCTTCCTAATCTCCTGGATCCTATTTACATCTTTAGGGGTAGAAATACTACCCTCTACAAAAGCGATGTCATAATCATCCCTTCTTACACTTGTTGCTTCTCGGAAATTGACTATTTCAACATGCTGTAAAATATCCAAAAGTTCATTCTCACAATTAAGTTTTTGAAGCTGACAACCTTCACATCCAGTAAAATCAAAAAAGGCTACTTTAGGTTTCACGGTTTCCTCCTTAGTGTAAAGATTCGGGGAGATCTTTTATATCCTTATAATAGAAAACTGGACCATCCTGACAAACGTAAATATGGTTCATCTGGCAATGTCCACATTTTCCAACCCCGCATTTCATTTTTCTTTCCAGAGAAAGGATTATATTTTCCTCTGGAAACTTTTTTGCAAAAAGTGAAAGAAGTACAAACTTATACATAACAGGTGGTCCTACTATTAAAGCCATTGTATTTTCAATATCCAGATCAAGTGGTGGGATAAGTGTTGTGATAACTCCAACATTACCTTTCCAGCTTTCATCCCCTCTATCCACCGTTACTTTTAAATCAACTCCACTTTCAGCTTCCCACTCCTTTAATTCATCCGTAAACAGGAGCTCTTTTGGTGATTTTGCACCATAAAGAATTATAATCCTGCCAAAATCCTTTTTATTTTCTATTGAATATTTAATGAGCGAGCGTAAGGGTACAAGACCAATTCCACCACCAATAAAAAGAAGGTCTTTCCCTCTTAGTTCTTTTACATTAAATCCCTTACCATAAGGTCCCCTAATACCCACCGGATCACCTTCTTTGAGTCTGTGAAGGGCTTCCGTCACCTTACCAACTTTTCTAACACACAATTCGAAACCATCTTTCTTTGTAGGGTTTGAAGATATCGAAATAGGAGCCTCACCATATCCGAAAACAGATACCATGACAAACTGACCGGGATCGTAATTAAACTGCTCTCTATCCTCTAATTCTATTTCAAAAAATTTTTCCAATTCAGTCATCTGAACAGCTTTTTTGATTCTAGCCTTCATAGGAAGGTAGAGTGATTTTTTTTCATATTGCATTTCAGTTATAGCCATCGTGTTGCCTCCCTTATATTTTTTCTACATTTTCATAGAGTAGATTGGATGTTTCGATCATGTTAATGTCAGCAACGCATTGTCTTCCGCATCTACCACATCCAACACAGAATGGTTTACCATACTCCTCCATTAGATAACGAAACTTTCTATAAAACCTGTGTTTGTTTCTGTTTGTCCTTGAAGCTCTAAAGTTTTCACCTCCGGCAACAACGGCAAAGCTTTCAAGCTGACAGCTGTCCCAGAATCTCCTCCTAGTGCCATCCTTAATATTGATATTCATAACATCATTTACATCAAAACAATAACATGTTGGACATACGAGGTTGCATGTTCCGCATGAAAAGCATCTTTCTCCGATTCTGTCCCAGAATGGGAGGTCGTCACCGGATTTAGACAAAAGAGGCATGTTGTGATAATCTGGTTTAAACTTTTCACTTCCTTCAAGACTTCTGCTTCTTTCAAGGGCTTTTTCTTTTTCTTTAATGGATGTATCATCTACATCGTAAAGTTCTACTTTACTGATAATTTCAAGGCCTTTTTCTGTATAAACTGTAACATGGAAGCTTTGTCCAATATTTGTAAGAAATACATCAAAACCTTCATCATATATTTGAGCACCTACAGCTTCACAGAAACAGTACTCATCGGGTATACAGTTAATACCTACTATTATTGACTTCTCTCTGCGCGAGAGGTAATTGGATTCAGGATTACCTTTTATAAAAGAGTAATCCAGCCTCAAGAGGCCCTGCATGTCACAGGCGTGTACTCCAAAGAGTATGAAGGGTTTTACATCGGGTTGTAGATCTTCGAGGCTTTTTAGTTTTAGATTTTCCAGTTCAAACTTAACGATGTCCTCTTTTGGAGGAATGAAAAACTTTTTAATAGGTGTTACGGTTGAAGTGTACTCCAGGTTGAGAATATCCGCTGTTTCCACTTTTTCAAACTCATTCCCCCTCAGTTTTTTTCTGACATCCATGGCTTTTTTATCTACCGATGGTGCAATGTCATAAGCATCGTTTTTTGCTTTTTGCACCGGCCCATAAATGTCATAATCTGGAAGGAGCTTCTCAAATAATTCTGGCAGCAATTTCTTGGGAAGAATTGCTTCTTTGATAACTTTTTGTTTTGTTTCTCCCATATTCAACTCCTTTGGATTCAAATATAGTTGGGTATTAACCCCACTTTTTACAGATTTATGTCAAGCTGTTATTGTGAGCTATGTTTTTGTTTTTACATTTTTTGCCTTGACACTATAAATACAGGAAGTTAATTTTTTAATGAAAATTGTTTGTTAAAAAATTAACTGTTTTTGTCTTGATATTCTATAATGTATATTCTTTTTAAATTTTGTCAAGGTTTTATTTTAAAATAATTAAAAAAAAATGGTAATTTTTGTTGCACAGGTTAAAATTGTTTTATAGTTTCTATATTATACTATGATTAAAAGTATAAAATTTGTATAATTATATGGGTTTTATTATTATTGCTGGTTTATATATTGTTGAGTTAGTTTCTAAAGTTTTCCCTATTGGTATGATAAAAACAAGGAAGGATAGATAAATTTTAAATGGGCAAAAAGGTTGGAGCTTTAATAAAGTTTAGAGGAATAGTTCAGGGGGTAGGTTTTAGGCCCTTTGTTTATAGAATGGCCCAAAAATACAAGTTGAAAGGTACTGTTAAAAATAGTTCGAAGGGAGTTATAATTGAGGTTGATGGTGGATTAGAGGATGTTAAGGCTTTCTATAAGCATATTAAAGAAAATCCTCCAGTTTTATCTGTTATTGATGAAAGTTATATAGAAATAAAAAAGGCATCTGGATTTAAAGATTTTGAGATTGTAAAAAGTGAGAAAGAAGAAGGCTTTACACCCATTTCTCCGGATATAGCTACATGTGATGATTGTCTCAGAGAAGTTTTTGATCCTTCGGATAGAAGGTATCTCTATCCATTTACAAATTGTACGAATTGTGGCCCAAGATTTACGATTATCGAAGATATTCCCTATGACAGAAAAAACACAACAATGCATAAGTTCCCGATGTGTGATGATTGTAGAAGTGAATATGAAGATCCAATAAATAGAAGATACCATGCACAACCTAATGCCTGCCCTGTATGTGGGCCTCAACTGATTCTATGGAATAGTGAGGGTAAGGTAATTGAAGAGGACCCGATTGAAGGGTGTATTAGGCTCCTTGAGAAGGGTAAGGTAGTTGCCATCAAAGGACTTGGTGGATTTCACCTGGCATTATATCCCTTTGATGATAAAGTCGTTAAAAGATTGAGGGACAGGAAAAAAAGGCCGGCTAAACCTTTTGCATTGATGGTTAGAGATTTATCTACTGCTTCAAATTATTGCAATATTGGAAAATCAGAGGAAAAATTGCTTCTTTCAAGAGAAAGGCCAATCGTTCTCTTAGAAAGAAAATCAAATTGTGCAATTCCACCTCTGGTTGCACCAGATACAGATTTTTTGGGATTAATGTTGCCTTATACACCTTTACATCATATTTTGCTCAGGAAAGGGCCTGAAATCCTGATTATGACCAGTGCTAATCTATCGGAAGAACCTCTTGTTTACAGAAACGAAAATGCCTTAACGGATCTAAGCAGGATTGCTGATGCCTATTTAGTGAACAATCGAGACATTGCAAGACCCTGTGATGATTCAGTTACAATGGTAGTTGATGAAAACTCAATATTGATCAGGAGATCTAGGGGATATGTTCCAAAAGCCATTCCGATTAAATCGAAAAAGGGAAGCCAGCTTATTGCTATGGGGCCTTTTGAAAAAAACACCTTCTGTCTTGTAAAGGATGGGAGGGCTTTCATAAGCCACCATATAGGAGATCTTGGTAATGAGAAAAGTGTTGAAGCTTACATTTCTGGAATAGAAGACTTTTTACGTATGTTTAGATGCGAGCCTCAAGCCGTAGTATGTGATATGCATCCTGATTATTATAGCACAAGATATGGAATAGAGCTTTCGAATAAGATGAAAATCCCCGTTTATAATGTTCAGCACCACCATGCGCATATAGCTTCGGTTCTTGCAGAAAAAGGAATAGAAGAAGATGTGATAGGTATTGCTTTCGATGGAACTGGTTTTGGACAAGATGAAACAATCTGGGGAGGTGAGTATCTTATAGCCAATACGGAAAGTTTTGAAAGATATGGATATTTTTATTCTGTTAAGATGCCAGGAGGTGAAAAGGCAATTAGAGAAATTGATAGAATGGCAGTTTCTTACCTGTATGAGAGCTTTAATAGTCTGGATATAGATATTCCATTTATTAAAAATTATGATAAAAAAAGGCTAGATCTTATTGGTAAAATGATTATTAATGGAATAAACTCACCGTTAACGTCTTCTTGTGGGAGGTTGTTTGATGCAGTATCAGCTCTGTTAGGGCTTTGCAGCGTAGTTCAGTATGATGCACAGGGGGCAATAGTCCTTGAAAAGAAGGCTGGTAAAATGTCAGAATTAGAAGCCTCCTATGATTATTCCATAAATGGCAACAATGTAGTAGACTTCAGGCCAATGATAAATAATATTGTATGTGATATTAAAAAGTCTGTGGATAGCTCTTTGATTTCAAGGAGATTTCATTCTACAATAGTTTATGCTACGATTGATATTTGTAGGAAGATTAAAAGGGAAAGAAGCATTAAAAAAGTTGTCCTCTCCGGAGGATCATTTCAAAATAGAAACTTGACATACCTCCTAATCAAATATCTTAAAAGAGAGGGATTTGATGTTTTTATAAACAGTCTTGTTCCACCCAACGATGGAGGTGTTTCCCTCGGACAGGCTGTTATTGGTTTAACAAAAATAGAAAAGGAGTGATAATTATGTGCCTTGCAGTTGCAGGAAGAGTTGTATCAATTGATGGAATGAATGGAATAGTAGAAGTGGGGGGAATTAAAAGAGAAGCAGGGCTTCACCTCGTCCCAGAAGTTAAAATAGGGGATTATGTGCTCCTTCATGCTGGATTCGCCATTCAAATTATAGATGAAAAAGAGGCGATCGAAACTATGAAACTTCTTGAAGAGATGTTTCAATCAGAGGAGGTTTAATAGGGATAACTATGGATTTAGCAAAATTTAGAGATACAGAGTATGTTAAAAACCTGATTGACAAGCTATATGCAGTTTACCCAGGTGGGAAGATAAACGTTATGGAGGTTTGCGGAACCCATACAATGGCTATTGGGAGCTATGGATTAAGGAGCCTTGTTCCTGAGGGATTGCGGTTGCTTTCCGGACCAGGATGTCCAGTATGTGTAACACCCAATTCAATAATAAATGCAGCAGTTGAGTTGGCATTAATTCCAGATATAGTTGTAACCACATTTGGTGATATGATGAGGGTACCAGGGAGTGAAAAAACGCTTGAGGTTTGTAAGGCAGAGGGAGCAGATGTAAGGGTATTGTACTCACCACTTGATATGATAGAAATGGCTGAATCTCAACTGAATAAAAACTTCGTATTTATTAGCGTTGGTTTTGAAACTACCACACCTGGTATAGCATTGACCGTGCTTGAAGCGAAAAGACGCAATTTGAAAAATGTCTCTTTTATCTGTTCAAATAGGCTTGTTATTCCGGCGTTAAGAATTTTGTCTGAAGCTGAAGATATTAATATTGATGGGTTCCTATGCCCTGGACACGTTAGTGTTATTATTGGATATGGGGCTTATGAGGAGATTTCAGAAAGATATAAAATACCCTGCGTTGTTGCGGGCTTTGAACCTGTTGATATTTTGATGGCCGTTTACGAAATAGTAAGACAGATTGCCAATAATGAAAGTAGAGTTGTAAATTCCTATGGAAGAGTGGTTACGAGAGAGGGGAATATAGAAGCCCAGAGAGTAATAGAGAAGGTGTTTGTTCCTGCAGATGCAGAATGGCGAGGGATTGGAGTTATACCAATGAGTGGCCTGGAGCTTCGAGAGGAGTTTTCAGAGTATGATGCTTTGAAAAAGTTCAAAATAGAACTGAGGGATGCCCCTGACCCACCCGGATGCAGATGTGGGGATGTACTTAAGGGTGTTTTATTACCCCCTGAATGCCCCCTTTTTGGTAAAAAATGTAAGCCTGAAAGCCCTGTTGGCCCCTGTATGGTATCATCTGAAGGTTCCTGTGCTGCTTACTATAAGTATGGAGGTGCTGAGTGAAAACTGATAGAATTCTTGTTACTCATGGTGGAGGCGGAGCACTTACAAGAGAATTAATTGAAGAAACAATAGCCCCCATTTTTAATAGTGAACTGCTAAATAAATTTGAAGATTCATCACTTATCCCTGCAACTGATAGATTGGTTATGACAACAGACAGCCATGTAGTGAAGCCTCTGTTTTTTCCCGGGGGTGATATTGGTAGGCTTTCGATCAGTGGAACGGTTAATGATATTGCAACTTCCGGAGCAAGACCTCTGGCTATTTCGGTTGGTTTGATAATAGAGGAGGGATTTTCTCTAGAAGATTTAAAAATAATACTTAAGTCAATGAAGGATACTGCTGATGAGGCAGAGGTTCATATAATCACAGGAGATACCAAAGTTGTTGAGCGAGGTAAAGCAGATGGTATCTATATAAATACATCTGCTGTGGGATTATTACCCGAGGATATACATCTTAGGCCAGCTAATATAGAACCAGGTGATGCTGTTTTAATTACTGGGCCAATAGGGAATCATGAGGCTGCTATTATTGCAGCGAGAAATGAGCTACTTCCGGATGTTAAAATAAGCTCTGATTGTGCACCCCTTGGTGGGTTAATAAAAAAGCTAATTGATGAGGTTCCAGAAGTGAAATGTGCTAGAGACCCAACAAGAGGAGGTGTTGCAGCAACTCTTATTGAGATAATAGAATCTTCAGGTTTTGGGGTAGAGCTTGATGAAAAAGAAATCCCTGTTGATGATGATGTGAAAAGCCTTTGTGATATACTTGGAATGGATCCTCTTTTAATGGCAAACGAAGGAAAAATGCTTATTTTTGTTCCTGAGGATAGGTCGAACAGGGCACTTGAGGTAATGAGAAAAGATAAGTACGGGAAGAACAGTAGAAAGATAGGTTTTGTAACGGATAATAAAAAACGGCTAGTTTTAAGAACTATTTACGGGGCTAAAAGAATTATAACCATGCCGATGGGTAGTCAGTTACCGAGGATATGTTAGGTACAGATTACCGCGTCGGTCTTACGACCTCCTCGCAACGAACATAGAGAGAATATAAATAATAATCCTAAGATTTCTCACTTCACTAAGTTTCGTTCGAAATGACACCAACAGCATGTACTATTATAGTAAATAGAAAGGATCCCAAATTTTTGTCCCCGAAAAATCTAACATTTACAATTTGCGAGTGGAGAGCCTCTTTGAGCGTAGCGACGCAATCCCGGTTTGTTGCACCCACCGACGTCATTGCGAACGAAGTGAAGCAATCTCTGGTTGTTGTATTGAAGGGGATTGCCGCGTCGGACTAAAGTCCTCCTCGCAATGACGTAAAAAGGCGTCATTGTGAGCGTAGCGACGCAATCCCGGTTTGTTGCATAAAAAAAGAGGGATCAATAAAGATCCCTCTGATAATCTAAAATCAAAAAATTATTACTTCTTTATGCTGTAAAAAACATTCTTGCCCTTGAAAATAGCAGAATCACCCAGTTCTTCTTCAATTCTGATAAGCTGATTATACTTTGCAATTCTTTCGGATCTGGAAGCTGAGCCTGTTTTAATCTGTCCTGTATTCATTGCAACAACAAGATCAGCAATAAATGTATCTTCAGTTTCTCCTGATCTATGAGAAACAACGGCTGTGAATCCAGCCCTTTTCGCCATTTCAATTGTATCAAGAGTTTCGGTAACTGTCCCTATCTGATTTAATTTAATAAGGATTGAATTAGCCGTCTTTTCTTCGATACCTCTTTTTAATCTTTCAGGGTTAGTTACAAAGATATCATCTCCAACTATCTGGATTTTATTTCCGAGCCTCTCTGTCATAAGCTTAAAACCTTCCCAATCATTTTCGTCATGCCCATCTTCAATGGAAATAATCGGATACTTGCTTACAAGATTTTCATAAAAACTTACCATCTCTTTGGATGTCTTAATTGGGTTTTTTTCGGCTTTCATGTTGTATTTACCATCTTCAAAGAAGGAACTTGCAGCGGGGTCAAGAGCTATAAAAATATCCTCTCCTGGTTTGTAACCTGCTTTCTCAATAGCTTTAACAATAACCTGAAGTGCTTCTTCGTTGGATTGAAGATTTGGGGCGTAACCACCCTCATCTCCAACGGCTGTATTTAGCCCCATATCTTTAAGTATTGTTTTTAATGCATGAAATACCTCAGCACCCCATCTTATTGCTTCCCTAAAGTTTGGAGCCCCGGCAGGAGCAATCATAAACTCCTGAATATCCACATTGTTATCAGCATGTTTGCCACCATTTAGGATGTTCATCAGAGGAACAGGAAGTTCTTTAGCATTTACACCACCGAGATACCTGTAAAGGGGTAAACCAAGATCATTTGCAGCAGCTCTTGCTACAGCCATTGAAACGCCGAGAATGGCATTAGCACCCAATCTCCCTTTATTTTTTGTGCCATCGAGTTCGATCATAATATTATCAATATCAGTTTGAAGTGTTGCATCGTAGCTCAGCAATTCGGGAGCAATTTCATCATTGACATTTTCAACAGCTTTGAGAACGCCTTTACCGCCGTATCTTTTTTTATCACCATCTCTTAGCTCAACAGCTTCATGTTCTCCTGTAGATGCTCCCGAAGGGACCGCTGCTCTGCCAACTGCTCCTGAATCAAGCAATACTTCGACTTCAACTGTTGGATTTCCCCTTGAATCTAAAACTTCTCTTGCAATTATACTCTCTATAGCAGACATAGTAAATCCTCCTGACTTTTAATTTATCTACAATATAAAGTTTAAACTCTAATTGTTCAAGAAATTAATGTAGTGGTTGCCATTGTCGATAATCAATTTAGAATCCTTGTTTTTCTATAATTGGTTTTTGGGAAAAGAATATTTTTGATACAAGTCATCAGGTAAAGTATGGGAAATAGAAATAGAAGATCTAAAGGTCAAATTTTTATTTTAATGGGGCTTATTGGAGCTCTTTTATTTTTAATATACAACTTTATTTGTTTCTCCTGTGGGTCTGCTTTTGAATCGAATTTATCCTGTTTTGTACAAAAACTATTCACAGATGAAAAGAATCAATCCAGTTACTATATATCTTCATTTCTAACAGTAAAAAGTAATGAAGCTCAGAAGATGGAGGTGCACAGATTAATTCAAAAATCAATCAATGAACTTAAAAATGTACAAAGGGAGTTGAAAAAACTGGAAATAGAGCACAACAAGTATGTGGATACCGAGGGAAGAATAAAAAGTCTTATAAATAGTCTGATCTATCTTTTTGGGGATCAATTGAAATTTCGGGATGAGATAACTGTGTTATACAATGAGAAAATCGAAAATGAGATATATAGCATAATTAACGAAAATAGTAGGATCTACGAAAATAAGTTTTGGAAGGTTAATTCTTATCTATTAGAAAGAAAAAAGAGCCTTGAAAGGAAAATTAATTATCTAACGGATTATCTTAATATGATTGATGGTTATGGGAGAACTTACAGTACAGCAGTATATAATAATAACTCTATAATACAGTTTCCGGTAAAAAAGCTTTATGCAAAAACCAGGCTAGAAAATAAGGGAAAGTTCATACCTGCCGAAATAGAAATTAACCGACTAAAAAATGTATTAGAAGATAAAAAAGTAGAAAATGATGATCTTAGTGGTAGTATTGAAAAAATGTTAAACTCTTTATATCAATATACTGAAGAAAGTGAAAAAATACTTAATAGCCTTTCAAAGCAAAAAATTAATAGGGAAAAAGCTAAAAATTTATTGAAATTATGTGAAAGACTTGAAAAAAGGGGAGCCTATGAAATGGCACTTAAGCATTATCGTAATATTTTAGTTTTTGATCTTTCACCGCTTGAAAGAGAAATTGTTTTAAGTAAGATAGAAGAGATTAACAGGAAGATTGTTATAGACAGGATTATTAGAAAAGAAAATAAAGTTGCTGCTAAGTTAAAGGTTGAGGCTGACCATCACAGAAAACTGGATGAGATAGATAAAGCAAAAGAGCTTTATATCAGGGTAATTAAAGAGTTTCCTAATTCCGATTATGTTGATGAGGCTATTGAAGGTTTGCTTGAATGTCAAAAGGTTGTTGAATAGTGTAATGATTTCTAACACTACTTTGTTTAGGTTGTGCTTATTATGGAGATTGCCGCGGAATCCTTTGGATTCCTCGCAATGACATAAAAAGATGTCATTGCGAGCGGTGCGACTCTTTGAGCGAAGCAACATAATCCCCTGGGTTTCTTGCACCCACCGACGTCATTGCGAGCACGGTGAAGAAGATTGCTTCGTCACTCACTACGTTCTTTTCTCGCAATGACATAACGCCTGTGTCTTAATTAAAATAGCAACGCAATTCAGGGTTACAACTTCCTTTGATGTCATTGCGAACGAAGTGACTACTTGAGCGAAGCGACGCAATCTTGGTTTAGGGCAAGGAAGTGAGATTGCCGCGTCGTACTGAAGTCTTCCTCGCAATGACATCAGGAGTATACGATAGCAAAAAGGCATAATTGCCGCGTTGGCCTTAAGACCTCCTTGCAATGACATAAAAAAGGCATCATTCAGTTCGTTTATTCCTAGCGATTGTAGATGTTACCTAAATTGAAGACATTTTTTATTTACACTATGTCCTTAATGTCATTCCCGCGAAAGCGGGAATCTAATATACGTTAATATACATAAAAAGTGTGTGTTATTACTATATAATATATAATGAATTAAAGAATATATAATTTTAATATGTGAAGATCCCGGATCAAGTCCGGGATGACATAAGTAGGAAATATTATTTAAACAATGAAAACCTATTAATTTTTGTCCTTGAATTAGTTGGCATTTACAGCGATGGCAGGTCTGATGAAAATTAAGACCTGGTGTAAAGCAAAAACTCTATGAGAGGATTTGTATCAACAATTTTTCTTGATACTACTCTGTATTTGTCAGCATCAAATTCGGGGAAAAAGCTATCTCCCTCATAATTTCTGTGTATACGGGTAAGGTAAATTCTATCCGCTATTTCTATAGTTTGCCTGTATATTTCTTCACCACCTGCAATAAATAGCTCTGTTTCATTATTTTTATCCGCAAAATTAATGGCCTCATTAATAGAATTAAAAACATAAATGCCTGAATGTGTGTAATTTTTATTTTTGGTTATGATAATAGTTTTTCTTCCAGAAAGTGGGTTACCAATAGATTCAAATGTTTTTCTCCCCATTAATACAAAATGCCCAATTGTTTTTTCTTTAAACCATTTTAGGTCCTCAGGAATATGCCAGGGAAGCTTGCCATTATTGCCAATTACATTATTTTTAGAAACAGAAGCTATTATTGATACTATCATGGTTTTTAGATAAAAGGGCAGGCGAAAAACCTGCCTTTTGAATATTATGAAGCTTTATATACTAGGTACATTTACAGTTAATGAAGTATTGACTGTATAGTTGCCGACATTTCCTTCTATAGTTGCGGATACGGTGGTAGCTGTTAAACTTGTTGAAAAGTAAAAATATAGATCTACTGGAACACTACCCATATCATCATCCCCTACTTTTATATTAACGTCGCTACTATAAATGACCATTTTAAAAGTATCGCTGGATATACTTATCCCGAAGTTTACCGTTCCATTTAGAGTTACTGTTACTGGATTGCCATTTTCATCTGTAACCGGTACCGGTTCATCATTAAAAGTCAATAAAAATGATGAAGTAAGGTTTGAACCAATCTCAGAAGCATAATGTGATCCTGATATATCGCCATAGCCTTCATATTGAATATCTTTTTGTGGATTTGAATTATACCATTTATACCCTGAATCACTCAGCGCTTTCGATGCGAGTTCCGCATCTTTCATAAGATTTTCTACTGTATTTTTGAGTAAATCGCACCCACTGAACAAAAATACAAGGCTAAAAATCATAATCAATCCGAGCAAAACCAATAGTAACTTTTTCATATTTGTATCCTCCTGTTATATTTATATATATAATAGCTCGTTAAAATGTTTTTTCATCCCTCCTGAATCTTTTTTTTAAGACTCAGATAAAGTGGTAGGCTTATAAGGAAAGGTATAATATAAAAGCTTACACGATAGAGTAAAACAGCACCAAGGGCGGTTTCAAACTGAATGCCGAAGGCTGAGAAAATTAGTGCCATAGACCCCTCCATTGTTCCTGCTCCTCCCGGAACCATGGATATAATTGCAACGGTCTGTCCTACAGCAAAACCAATTATAAGCTCCCCAAGATTTATTGTGAAATGTACAGCTTTGAAGGTAAAAAACAAAACGCCTACCCATAGAAACCAATCAATCAAAGTAATTAATATAATGATAATGGCCAGGCGGGGATGGGCAAGTAAGTTTTTAAAGCCGACATGGAAATCGTTGATATATCTTTCTATGTTTTCAGGGTTTATTTGCTTTTTCTTTGAGAAAATTCTGATAATTTTATTTATTCCTGAAATGAGTATATTCATTGAAAAATTTCTAAACTTTTTCCAGAATACAGTAAGATAAGCTATTGTAGATATAATAAAGAATACAAGCATGGCAATGGTCATGGAGATCTTGCTAAAACCGATATCTTTTTTGCCAAGTATTATATACAAAAAACCTACAATAACAAGGATATTAAACAACAGGTTGAAGAGCACAGCCTGTAAAATACGTGTAAGGGTAGCTTTTTTTGGGCTGATGTCATCATAATCAAGAATGTAAACTTGAGTTGCAAAAGGGGTTAATCCCCCAAGTGAAACGAGGTAACCGAGCGAGTTTATCAAAAGTGAGTATTTAATTGCTTTTCCGATGGGTAGCCTTTCACCGAATGCTCTGAGGGAAACAAGAAGAAAGAATCCTTCAAATATATATACCATAAAAGAAAATACGACAGAAATACCAAAATACCAAAGATTCATCTGGAGGAACACGAATTTCAACTGATTTAATTTAGAAAAGGCAAGCAAAATACCGATGATAACGATAAATATTATTGCATATTTTAAATATCTTCTGGCCTTCTTTAGTTTTCCACTTTTTTTAACATTTACTTTTTCTCTGATCATTTGATTTACCCATTTGTGTAATTGGTGAATAGAAATATGCTCTATTAATATCCATTTTTCCTTAGTTTTTCCAATGCCTCTTTTGCTGTTCTGTTGTTTTTATCTATGTAAAGTATTCTCTGATATACTTCTTTTGCTTTGCTGTATTCACCAATCTGGAGGTAAGTAACCGCGAGGTTAAAAAGATATAGTTTGTTTTTCGGTTTCATCTGAACTGCTTTTTCGAAATATTTCACTGCCTTGTTGTAATCTTTTAAATCACCGTAACATAGGCCTATTGCTTCAACCGCCTGGTGGTTTTTTGGATTTATTTTTAATGATCTTTCAAAAGATTTTATAGCTTCAATGTACTTTTTCTGGTCTAAAAGTCTCTTCCCCTCTTCAAAGCTCTTTGTAGACTTAACATTTGAGCATGCGGTTAGAAAGAAAATCGAGATTATGAGAAGAATAATTGAGTAGAAAGTTAATTTGTATTTTATGGTATTTTTATACATTTTTATTAAAACTCCTGTCCAGGATTTTTTTGTTGCTTAATATAATTATGACTCTATTAAATTATGGTATTTTTTTTCAAAATTTGCTATGTTAATGAAACCATACGGCTTTTATTATCTATTTTCTTTAGGAGAATTTAAAACAACTTTTCATGGTTACCTATACAAAAATTAAATAATTAGGTACGTAAAAACATTGGTTTTCTGGTTCAGGTATTTTGTATTTCATTTTTAATCCTAAATTAAATTAATCGTTACGAAAGAAAAAAACAATTTATAATGTAACAGAAAATGAAAAAAAAGGAAAAATTAACACTATTAGCTGTGGCTATAAATGTTTTACTATTCGGGTTAAAAATATACGCATATATCTTTTCGGATAGCCTTGCTATACTTTCTGATAGTTTCAACTCTTTAATGGATATTTTATCATCTATAGTAATATTTTTTGCTGTTAAAGTATCATCAAAAAAGGCCGATTCTGATCATCCCTTTGGTCATAGAAGTGCAGAGCCAATTGCCGGTCTGATTATGGCTATTTTTGCTACGGTTCTTGGTTTTGAAGTTATTAAGGATGCAGTAATATCAATTCTGAGAATTAGAAAAATTGAAATCACAACAGTTACACTGATGATCATGACAGCAGCAATTATTCTAAAACTGGTTATATTTTCATTATTCAATAGCTATGCAAAAAAGATAAATAGCCCAGCTATTAAGGCTTCTGCCATTGATTACAGGAACGATATAATAGTCACTTTTATGGTTATTTTAGGAAATATAATCGTATATTCAGGATTTAATATTGTTGATGGTATTATAGCCATACTGGTAGGGGGATTTATTATATATTCAGGGATCAGAATTGGTATAGAAAATATGGGATTTTTAATGGGTAAAAGGCCCCCTGACGAAATAATCGATAAGCTTAAAGATATAGCGCTTTCTGTCGGGGGCGTTAAGGCATTAAACGATGTTAGAGCTCATTACCTTGGTTCTTATATACAGATTGAGATACATATTGAAGTTGATAAAAATATTTCAACAGAAAGATCGCATGATATTGCCAAGGAGGTGCAGAGAAAGCTTTTACAAAATGA
>Ga0164318_10002440_pt1 | contig 17298 bp, 17 predicted proteins | sample GuaBasSedimGuay9_FD_113734 | JGI IMG/M metagenome (GOLD analysis project Ga0164318, IMG submission 113734) | Subseafloor sediment microbial communities from Guaymas Basin, Gulf of California, Mexico - Guay9, Core 4571-4, 0-3 cm | ecosystem: Environmental > Aquatic > Marine > Hydrothermal vents...
CACCACGACCAATGATATCCATCCAGTAGGTTTTGTCATTGATCTTCATCTGTCCAATTGCTTCAAGTCGTGCGAGGAAATCTTTGGTGGGTGTCGCATAATTCTCTTTTAGAAAGAGCAGTGCTTGTGCAACTGCATTTTTCTTACTCTCAACCTGTTGCCAGTACTCTTCATCAAGAAGTCCAAGTCTTTTGCCATAATGAAAAAGCCTCAAGTCGGCATTGTCTTCTCTGAGCAAGAGCCTGTACTCTGCACGACTCGTAAACATTCTATAAGGTTCTTTCGTCCCCTTACTCACCAAATCATCAATCAAAACACCGATATACGCCTCATCCCTACCCAAGACAAAAGGTTCTTTGCCCTGAATAGAGAGTGCCGCATTGATACCAGCCATCAAGCCCTGAGCCGCTGCCTCCTCATAACCTGTCGTTCCATTGATCTGCCCTGCACAATAGAGTCCCTCTATTTTTTTGGTCTCCAAGGTATGCTTGAGGTCTGTTGGTTGAACAAAATCATACTCGATCGCATAGCCATAACGGACAATTGTGGCATTTTCCATTCCCTCCACAGAACGGATCATATCCAACTGTACATCCGTCGGGAGCGAAGTGCTCATCCCATTGATATAATACTCTGTCGCCTCCATCGTTTGCGGTTCGACAAAAATCTGATGCCGAGGTCGATCCCTGAAGCGACTGATCTTATCTTCAATACTCGGACAGTAGCGTGGTCCCACACCTGCAATCTGACCAGAAAAAAGCGGTGCTCGGTCAAAATTATTTTCAATAATAGTATGTGTCACCTCATTAGTATAAGTCACATAGCAGGGGAGTTGCTTGGGTTGGAATGATGTACGATCTGTACGAAAAGAGAACGGAATCGGAGGCTTGTCACCATCCTGCACTTCCATCACTTCAAAATCAATACTTTTTCCATCGATACGGGCACAGGTTCCTGTCTTGAGTCTACCTATCGTCAACCCCAAATCTCGCAAATACTGGGCAAGCTCAATCGAGGCAAATTCGCCCTGCCTACCTGCTTTTTGCTGCTTTTCACCGATATGGATTGTCCCATCGAGAAAAGTCCCTGCTGCGATGATCACTTTGGGAGCAAAGTATTGATCTCCTAATTGCGTCTCAATACCTTTGACTTGAAAGTCCTCGATGATCAATCCTGTCACAATCTCCTGCTTGATCTCCAAATTATCCGTATGCATCACAATATCGCGCATGTAGATACGATAGCGATCCATATCGATCTGAGCACGAGAACCCCGAACTGCTGGTCCTTTGGAGGCATTGAGCGTCCGAAACTGCAATCCTGTCGCATCTGTCGCCAAGCCCATCTCACCTCCGAGTGCATCAACCTCTTTGACCAAGTGCCCCTTTGCCAATCCACCAATTGCAGGGTTACAACTCGATGCTCCTATCTGTTCGACCAGCATCGTCACAAGTAATGTCTTGACACCCATCCTAGCACTTGCCAATGAGGCTTCGATCCCAGAATGCCCCCCACCGATGACGATTACATCATACTTCATTCTTTATTCCTGATTTTTTGTTATAATTTCTGTAATTATAGCCAAAGGGTGCCTATGTTTACCGGACTTATTAGAGAAATCGCTACTGTCAAACGCTATCAAAATAATATTTTAACCATTCGATCGCTTTACAAAGCCAATGTGGGAGATAGCATCGCTATCAATGGTGTCTGCCTGACTGTCATCCATGTCAACAGTGATGGGTTTGATTTGGAACTAGCAGATGAAACCCGTTCGATCATCGACGAGAGCAAGATCGGAGGTCGGGTACATATAGAGCCGGCTATGCAACTCAGTGATAGGTTTGAGGGGCATATCGTACAGGGACATGTTGACTGTATTGGTATTGTGGGCACTGTAACAGCCCGCACCAATGCGACAGATTTTATCATCAAAGTTGATCCGAAATTTATCGCTTACATCATCCCCAAAGGCTCCATTACAATCGATGGTGTCAGTCTCACTGTCAATGATGTTTACGACGATAGTTTCCGCTTGACAATCATCCCTCATACGCTCAGAGAGACACTTATCGGTACTTATGGTGTGGGCACCAAGGTCAATATCGAAACAGACCTCTTCGCCCGCTATATCGACCACATCCTCCAGCACAGATCTGCCAAAAAGTCTATGAGCTGGGACGATGTCGATAAGGTACAGGCACTCTATTGATCTCCAAATCCAATCTATTTGACTACACTATTCCAGAAACAGATGAAACTTTTGACACACTGTTATCGCATAAAAATATCAAAATTGTACGGATTATAAGTTCTGGAGATATCGATGACAAAATTTATTGCCAAGAGGAAGATGAGTGGGTCGTCATCTTGGAAGGAGAGGCAATTTTGTTCCTGAATGGAGAGAAGAGATCTCTAAAAAAAGGCGATTCTTGTTTCATCCCAGCACAAACTCACCACAATATCCTCGCTACAAAAAGCGGTACAATGTGGCTTGCCGTACATATTAATTGAGGGGAGCACTGGTGTGGGCAATACAAAACTATAGAGATGATATATAAGGCATCTTGTTTTACATCAAAAATCTACTCTAACTATATTGCTATCATCATTAATTATGAAAAATCAAAAAATTGTTCTTATTACTGGTGCTAGTTCTGGAATGGGTGGGGCTACCGCTCTGCTGTTGGCTCAAAATGGCTTCAGAGTCTGTGCAGGTTCACGAACTCCCAATAAGCTTTTAGATATAGCTGAGGAACCTCCCAGAAACAATTCTACCCACCTAACTTGTCCTTTTGCTCCTGCGTTATTGGGGTGGGGATGATGAAGTTGGGTTAATATAGCAATGTATTTGTCTGAACATAAAGCGTAGGCAGATATAAGTAGAATCCTATTGCCACTAGCAGTATCCCTACTGCAAAAACCCACAAACGCTTCGGATGTCGTGCCACAATTAAGCCAGCGATCAATCCAGAGATCAATCCTCCTGCGTGGGCACTGACATCGATATTGGGGATAGAAAAACCGAGGAGAAGATTGAGCCCTATAATAATGGCAAAATTTTTCATAAACTGATGCGCATGCTGACCCAATTCACGGCGATAGGCGAAGAAGTATCCAGAGAGTGCTCCGAACACACCAAAGATCGCACCAGATGCACCGATACCAACAGTCGCAGGATGCATGGAGATAGAAACAAGACTGCCTATCAACCCTGTCAAAACATAGATACTCAGATAATTTTTGGGAGAGAAGTAGAGCTCCATAGGACGACCGATGATATAGAGTGAAAACATATTCATCAACAGATGTGTCACTCCTCCATGTAAGAACATCGCAGTGAGTAGCCGCCACCACTCTCCACCGATCACAACCTGTGGACCATAAATAGCTCCCAATTCAACCAATCCTTGAGTAGGAATATCAATTATGCTACTCGTATAGAGTATTTCGATGGCATAAAAAAGTAGATTAAGCCCGATCAGACTATAGGTAATTTTGAATCGTTTCAAATCACTTGGCATAGATAAAAACCTCCATTATTTTATGGCAGAGGGGAAGATCACTCCATCTATACCCATCCTAGCATACTCTTCGATCTCATCCTCGTGCTCTATCTCAACAATGACCTGTGTGTCAAAAAGATAATTTTGCGCTAGCCCCTGTATCACTCCTGCCATCTCTTTTTTGACAATCACATAACGAGCATGCAAGGCATGGGCAAAAAGTGCGGTTTTGATATCCATTGCCCTGAGGGCAAAAGGCAAGCCTTGACTCTCGCAATAGTGTAGTAGGTTGATCGATCTGCTGATATCCGAGATCAGCAAAACACTACCCGTAGGCGTTGAGATGATTTTCTCAACAGCATCCACTTGCGCAAAAGACTCACTCTCTACCCAAGGATGTCCAATAATTTTCATCTAATTAAAATCCTGCACACTCTTTAGAGCAGTAGGCTTTTCCCTTGACTATAATACTCTCCTTATAGGTGACATAAGTACCACATTTATCACACTCTATTAGCGTGTCCTCTTCGATCTTTTTTTTATCTTCACTTTTTGGAAGATGATCTTTTATCTTTCCACTCAGTTTGGGAAATTTGCCTCCCACAAGCCTATAGACAGCATAAAAGATAACGGCAAATACAATCAATTTTAATATCATTACAACTCTTTTGTTTTAAGGCCAACCCATTGGGTTAGCCTTATATATAGATAATTTCTACGATTTTTTTGTACTATATCATAAATAAGCTGTTGTTGCACATCTTTTATTTCATCAAAGACTCGTTCCCCTTTGTAAAAAAGATAGGCACTCTCTGCATCACTTACCTGTTGTGTCAGCTCCAAAAGCAGTCTGGTATTGGTCACAGCGCGTGAAGTGATCAACTCAAAAGGAGCATGTACAACTACCTCCACACGCTTCCCCTCGACCTGAACATTTTCCAGTCCCAAATCCATCGCGGCATATTTCAAAAATGCTATTCTCTTCTTGAGTGGTTCTGCCAATACTACCTCCGTCTCAGGCAGGGCTATCGCTAGTACAAGTCCGGGAAAACCTGCCCCTGTTCCTACATCTAGCAAACTCTTTGGTTTTTCGATAAAGCTCAGAGGATAAAGCGAATCTAGTATATTTTCGTAAATTGCCTGAATAGTTTTGGCTCCTGTCAAGTTATGTATCGCATTCCATTCATGCAACAAAATTGCAAATTGTTCCAGTTTTTTGATCGTAATATCATCTAGTTTAATAGACTCTTTTTCCAAATCATCTTTAAGCATTATTTTGTCTCTTTTTCTATCTTATTTTATTCGTCCAGTAACGCTATCGCCATCTTCTTGCCGCTGGAAAAATCACTCTTTCCTGTTCCCAATTTCGGGATCTCGTCAACTAGCAAAAACGCATGTGGCAAATGGAGTGGCTGCATCCCTTCTTTTGTCAATGTTGCTTTCATACCAGAGACATCATCTATCCCAGAAACCATCACAACTACCCTCTCACCTTTTTTATCATCAGGCAGTGCTACCGCCATGAGCTCCATCTCAGGAATCTGCAAGAGATCTTTGATCTCCGCTTCAACCGCGCCTAGTGAAACCATTTCACCGCCTAGTTTGGCGAAACGGGAGTAGCGATCAACAATAGTGAGGAAACCATCTTCATCAATATGCCCCTTATCTCCCGTCTTGTACCAGCGCATCCCATCCAATTCGACGATCACCGATTTAGTTCGCTCAGGATCCTCCAGATACCCCTTCATCACTTGTGCCCCACCGATCAGGATAAGTCCGTCTTCGTTGCGTTCTAGCTCCTCCATCGTCATAGGATCAACGATACGAAAGGCTGTACCTGGCAGTGGCAACCCTACCGTTCCAAGTTTGTTACCCCGTTGTACGGTAAATTTGCTTGTCTCTAAAATATCTGGCAGATTCACACTAGCAACTGGTGCAGACTCAGTCACACCATACCCTTCCAAAATTTCACGATTATACTTCTCTTCAAAAGCTTGCTTGACAAAAGGATCAAGCTTCTCTGCTCCTGCGATAGCAAAACGAATCGACTGAAACATCAAAGGATCTATTTTTCGACTCTTAGTATAGAGGCGATAGAAAGTCGAAGTGCCAAAGATCACACTTGCCCTATAACGCGCTACGACTCGACCGATCCCTTTGGGGTTGGTTGGGTCAGGATAGCAGACCATTGGGATACCATTGACCATAGGGAACAGAGTGCTTACCGTCAAACCAAAGGCATGAAAAAGTGGAAGTGTTGAGAGTATCACATCCTCTTCTCGGACATTGAGTACATCAAAAACCTGTGCCATATTCGCCATAATATTACGATGTGTCAACATCACTCCTTTGGGTTCCCCTTCTGAGCCACTACTAAAAAGTATCACCGCAACATCATTATTGCTGCGTTTTTCAAGGCAGACTCTTTTGAGTATAGTAGCTGGCAAGAGTCTGGCTTGGACTAGTGTCCCCAACGATTCCACCTTGCTGATCGATCCCTCCACTGCTTCCAGATCTATGACTTCCACCTCGTCGAACAGTGAAGTCATATCCAGCCCTTTTACCTCAAGTTTTTTGAGGAAGCGAGAAGCCGTATAGACCGTACGGATATCACTTTTCTGCAAAGCAGAACGCAAACTTTTCTCAGATGCGGTATAGTTGAGATTTACCACCTCTTTGCCTGCCATCAATGCCGCCATATTGATCATCGCTCCAGCACTACTCGCTGGCATCAAGATACCCACTCTATCACCATAGATTTTGCATACTCGTCTGGCAAAGAGCATCGTACCTGTCAACATCTTGAGATGACTGAGCTTCTCATCTCTCCAATCGACAGAGCAGTAGCCATTGACACTTCTCTTGGCAGATTTGCCTTTGGCTGTTTCGATCCAAGCCTCGGGCAGTGTCGACAGAGTGGTCGTGTACTGTTCCCAAGAGGTATATGAGAGTTCAAATACTTTCTGCTTCACCTCTCTGGCTCTACTACTAATATTGAGTGGTTTGCCAAAAGCGATCATGACATCATTATGTCGCTGTCTCCGTAGCTCTTTGAGTCGCTCGGAAGAGCGAGAGAGAGGATCACCCCAGAGCCCCCTGAGATAAAACGGCAAGATAACACCATCCGCATCTCCGACCATTTTTTCAAATCCTCTCTTGAAGCTACCTAGTTGTCCATTGCGACTAATAGTTCCTTCTGGAAATATACAAACCACTTCACCCTCTCTCAGTAGTCTCTCCACATCGATAATCGCCTGTTTCATGGCACGGGGCGAGACGGGAATCACAGCAAAAAAATCCAAAAATCGTTTCAAATACCATCGTTCATAGATCGATCTGTCCATGACAAAACGCACACGGCGAGGCACTGCCATCTGTACTAGTGCCCAATCTACCCAAGAGATATGATTGCCCAACATCAGTACACCGCCAGCTTGAGGGAAATTCTCAAAATTCAAAACTTTGAGTTTGAAGCGGACAGAGACGATGGAGGTGATAAGGAACTGTACCAATGATTGGGGCATTTTTCGTAGCAAATAAAGCGTGCCTCCCAAGGCAAAAAGAAGCATCAGATAAAAGAGTCCTATACTCTCTAATCCCATCAAAGCAAAAAGAACGGTCATCGTCAAAAAGGAGAACATGACTACATTTTGTATGAAGTTATTACCTGCTAAAACTATTCCCAATTCATGCTCTTTACTATGATACTGTATCAATGCATTGAGCGGAACGATAAAGAGTCCAGATGCCACACCAAACATAAAGAAATTTAGTGCGAGAAAAACAGGATGAGTAACAGAAGGAAGCAGTAGCAAAGAGAGTGTGATACCTAGTGCACCCAAGGGTATTGTACCGATCTCTATATGGTTGCGTGAAACTTTTCCTGCAATAACTGATCCGATCACGATCCCAATACCAGCAACTGCCATCATCCCCTGTACGATGATGGTATTGGTGATGCCAATGGTATTTTTGGCATACTCTGGAAAGCTAGAGAGCACAACCTGTGAAATACCCCAAAAGAGAGACAAGCCTAGTATCGAAGTAAAAATGATCTCTTTTTGATGTAACATCATAAGATTTTTTTTGAGATATTCCATACGAATATAACTTGAAAAAGAGAATCGTTTTTCGTTCTCTATGTGTGTATCTGGCAAACGGTATGCTAAGAAAAATTCAATTACAGATCCAAAAACCAACAACCATCCGATAGGAGCTATATGCTGTAGAATTTCTGAACTACTCTGGTAGTTAACACCCTCTAAGTAGTTTTCAAAAAAAATCGAATAGACAAAAATACCGCTCAAGATAGAGACCGTTGTCACCGCTTGTACTACACCATTTCCCATAGTGATATAGTTGTTGCCCACCAACTCTTTGATATATCCATATTTGGCAGGCGAGTAGATGGCAGACTGTACTGCCAGCAGGAAGGTCATCACAAATGCCAACTCAAACATCCCTAGATAATAGCTCAGTGTGATCATCAAAGTGATGATGACAGCCAATCCAGCTGAGATGCGCATCACACGGCTCTTGGAAAAACGATCCGCGATGAAACCAGAAGGCGAAAAGAGCATAATAAACGGCAGAAGTATCAAGGCATTGACAATAGCTGTCAGGATGATCTGCGTCTCACCGTCATAGATTTTGAAGACGGTATTTTGAATAATGATCTTGTGTCCTAGATCTGTAAATGCATTGAGAAAAACTACCACTACATAGGGTAGAAATCCACCAATCTTCCAAATACTCTTTCTCATTTATATCCTTTAAACATAATATCCCTCAAGCTCTTGGCATCAGGATTGCGCTTTTTTTTCAATTCCATATTGATGAAGTCCAAACTTTCCCACATCTGAGGAGAAGCAAGCATCCAGCTGCGTATCTTTTCACCCGAAAGCATAAAGAGATGAAATCCATTTTCATGCAATCCCATCCGAACATCTGCTGCGATAGAGTAGGTCGTCAAAACAGCATCTTCCTTCATCACTTCACGAATGTGTGCGAAATACTCTTTTGTCCAGAGTAGAGGATTGTGTGCTGGGCTGAAGGGATCTTGATAGACGATATCAAACCGCTCTTTGATCTGAGGAATGATTTTGCGCGCATCTCCTATCAGTATCTCTATCTTGAATTGTTTATCTTCGTAATAACACTCTCGACTCAACGCATCAATGATTGGTTTCAGAGTAGCAAACTCTTCAGGATAAACAAAAGAGGAGAGACTTTCGACCAGCCCTCGGTCAAACTCTGGCGAAATAATATGTATCTGGGTGGAGAGCTGCTCTTTTTTGACATAATAAAGTGTCGCCAGCGTATTGTATCCTAGACCAAAACAGATATCAAGGATCGTGAGTCTCTTCTCTCTGTGCTTCAGACGAAAAGCAGAAAGAACATGTTTCTGAAGTGACTCATGAAGGGCACCATCTTTATCTGAATGGTATGTTTCACCAAACTCGACAGAGTAGAGGGTTCGAGATCCGTCCCCTGTCATCACCGTTTGCTTCTCCCTCCTCAACTCTTCGTCATACACAAAGACTCCCCTTTATCTTTCTTCTTGGAGATACACTAAAGAATAACTGCCAAAGATTAAGCGTTTGGGAGCAGGGACTTCAGTCCCGTTTGATGGGACTGAAGTCCCTGCTCCAAGTAAGCTACAGTCCAGCTTCGTCCAACTCTTTGAATTTGAAGGCCTCCATGATCTCTTCGATACTCTCCTCTTCACGACGCACCAATACCATCATACCCTCTCCCATGAAATCCAAATAATTTTCAAATTTATTTTCCAAGATTACAAAATCAACCCAATCCACACCCATTTGAGTACGATCAGCAAAAAAAGAGACTGATTTCACCTCTCCTTCATCAAAATGGATCAAAGCCCACTTCTCTACACTCATGAGTTTAGTAATCTTAGCCGTTTTCTCCTCGACACCATCCACAGGGATCAAAATCAACATTTAGACTCCCTTGAGAAGTTTTTTTGAAAGTTTCAACTCTCTGTTGCTCATAGTGCCTATAGTCTGATCTAAAACTTTTTGTGCGATATCTTGTGCTTCTTGAAGTGAATGCATTTTACATGTTCCACACTGATAAATATTAAGTTCGGGGATATCTTTTTGACGCTTTACTCTGAGAACATCTTTCATCGATTTTTTCCAAGATTTTGCAACTTTTTTCTTGCTTGGTGTCCCTAACAGTGACATATAAAAGCCCGTACGGCATCCCATAGGGGAGAGATCTATTATCTCCACCTTTTTGCTATTGAGATGATCTCGCATAAACCCAGCAAAGAGGTGTTCTAGTGTATGGATACCCTTGGAAGATAACTTCTCTTCGTTGGGGGTACAAAAACGCAGGTCAAACACTGTGATAGGGTCACCACTAGGTGTTTTCATCTTTTTAGCAACACGCACAGCAGGTGCATTCATTCGAGTATGATCAACGGTAAAACTGTCTAATAATGGCATAGTATTATCCTTACTAATTTTTTATGATTATAACCAATTGAGTTAAGATTAATCTTTGCACACTATATCTTTCAAGAATCTCTTCAGCATCATATACTCTCTATTCTCTATATATAGAGCTAGCCAAGACTCTACCCAGTCGCCCACGGGGTAGTTATTCTTGCCCCATCTGCTGCAAGTTTTATACTGCACACCTGATAGTTCCGAAAAAGCCTTGAGGGTTAAGCCATTATCTTTAAGTGCTTCCTTGAATACATCGTAGTCCATACTATTACCTTAATTTTTATCTTATTATAGCGATATTATTGCTTATGCAATGTTATTATTAATTTTAAATTCAAAAATTGGTATAATTGCTCTTGGGAGATTCCTAAAAGAGGGGTGAGATGAAAGATACAGTTTTCAGTAGCAAAATAGAAAAGAAATTTGAATTTGATGAAGCAGTTGCTTCGGTTTTTGATGATATGCTCAGTAGGTCGGTTCCTTTTTATGATGAGGTTCAAAAGTTGATCATTTCATTGATCCTTGCAGAGCGGACAGCAGGTAAAAGCGTGCTTGATTTGGGTGTCTCAACGGCAAAGTTTTTACTTGATTTACATAGTCGAGCGGATGAGCCAATTCACCTTAAAGGTATAGATAATTCTCAGGCAATGCTGGATCGTGCAGAGCATAAATGTCAAGCTTTTGGAGCAAAGATCGAATTGGAGTTGGCTGATATGCTGACTTATAAATATGAAAATCAGGATGTAATTGTTTCAAACTATACACTACAGTTTATTCGCCCCATGCAACGGATAGAGTTGGTCAAAAGAATTTACAAAGGATTAAATCAGGAAGGAGTATTTATCTTTTCTGAGAAAGTTGTTTTTGATGAGAAAAAGCTAGACAAAGAGATGATCGATATCTACTATACTTACAAAAAACAACAAGGATATAGTGACTTTGAAATTGCGCAAAAGCGTGAAGCACTGGAAAATGTCCTCATTCCATTTACTATCAAAGAAAATATTCAAATGTGTAAAGATGCCGGATTTGGATCCGTTGAAACTATTTTTCAGTGGGCAAATTTTGTCACTTTTATAGCAAAAAGATAGAATAAGCAATAAAACTAAATCAATTTCATTTGATATTTTTCGATTTAAGGTATAATCCACAAATTTAATTTTTGGGATTTTCCCATAAAGAAGGATACAAGATGAGCTGGAGTCCAAGTAGCTGGAGAGATTTTCCTATCAAGCAGCAACCTATTTATCAGGATGCATCACTACTAAAGAGCGTAGAAGCTGAGCTAAGCAGTTACCCCCCACTAATCTTTGCCGGAGAAGCAAGAAACCTCAAAGAAGATCTTGCCAAAGTGGGCAGAGGAGAAGCTTTTTTACTTCAGGGCGGTGATTGTGCAGAGAGTTTCTCTGCCTTTGGTGCAACAAATATCAAGAATCTCTTCAAATTAATGTTGCAAATGAATATGGTACTGATGTATTCATCAGGCAAAAAAGTAGTCAAGGTTGGACGGGTAGCTGGACAATTTGCCAAGCCTAGAAGTGGTGATTTTGAAACAAAAAATGGTATAGAGTTGCCGAGTTATCGTGGCGATATTGTCAACGATGTGGCATTTACGACAGAATCACGCATTCCTAATCCTAAAAAATTGATCAAAGCTTACAATCAATCCGCGGCAACAATGAATTTATTACGAGCATTTTCTCGCGGTGGTATGGCTGATCTCAATGAGGTACACCGTTGGAATCTTGACTTTATCAAAGATTTTCCACTAGGAAAAAAATATGAAGAGTTGAGTGAAAAAATTGATAGGGCAATGAAGTTTATGGCTGCCTGTGGTATCAATAGTAAAAATACTCCACAACTGCATCAAACAACGGTATATACTTCACATGAAGCATTACTCCTCAACTATGAAGAGGCATTGACACGCAAAGATAGTATAACCAATGATTGGTACGACTGCTCTGCTCATATGTTATGGATTGGTGATCGCACGAGAGATCTAGGTGGTGCACATGTTGAGTATTTTCGCGGTATCAAAAACCCTATCGGTTGCAAAGTTGGACCTAGTATGAAAGAGGATGAATTGATCCAGCTCATTGATGCACTCAATCCTGAAAACGAAGAGGGTAGACTCAATCTGATCGTTAGAATGGGTGCTGACAAAGTAGAAGATCATTTCCCTGTCCTACTCAAGAAGGTCAAGTCAGAAGGCAAAAATGTTGTCTGGAGTTGTGACCCAATGCATGGCAATGTCGAGAAGAGCTCTAGTGGATTCAAGACGAGGGACTTTGATAATATTCTCAGAGAAGTGAAACAATTTTTCAAAATTCATGAAAGTGAAGGCACAGTAGCTGGAGGTATCCACCTAGAGATGACTGGCGAAGATGTGACAGAATGCACAGGAAGCCAATCTAGCGCTATCACTGCAGATGATCTAGGAGATCGATACCATACACAGTGTGACCCAAGACTCAATGCCAATCAAGCCCTCGAACTCTCCTTCATGGTAAGTGATACACTGAGAGGATAAAGGTAGGCTTTGGCAACAAGATACCACTCTGGCTGTTTGGATTTTTGTATTAGCAGAAAAGGATATAAACAACCAAATAGCTTGATGAACAGAGACATAGGCACCTATATTGGAGACGCCTATATTTATTTCAGGAGATTTTTAGATAGGAAGGACTCTGATATTTTGATCTAGCTTCTCTTTTAGGATATTTTCTATCGCAAAGAGTGTACCCGTACTAGAACTAGCACAGCCATTACAAGCACCGAGATAGCGGATGTAGATATCGATATTGACACCGTTTTCTTTGATATCAAGTATCTCCATATCTCCGCCATCCATGATGAGCATTTGACGAATATTGTCATCGACGACTTTATCGACAGCTTTGATCTTCTGCACTAGTGTCATATCGCCAAATGTAGCGGTGGCACCTATGGCTGAAGCATCAGCTGCTTTACTCATCTTCTCTTTTTCATACTCTTCGAGCAGATCAACCAGATAGATATCTTTGGCTTCGTGTCCACCAGGTCTGATACATGATTTGCAAAATGCGCCAGCCTTGGTATAATCAGTGATCTGCTCAACAGTAGTGAGGTCATTGATCCGTATGACTTCTCTGAGTGTGGAGAGTGTGACACGCGCACATTCACAGACGATGACCTCTGCTTCAAAGCTCTCCATATCAACACCTTTGTATTGTGATGCTGCCTTCTTGATGACATCATATGCCATGACTGAACAGTGCATCTTTTGTGGTGGCACGGCAGGAGTATCAGGGTTGTCTCTCATCGCCATCTCTACATCAATATTGGTGATCTTGACAGCCTCATCAACGGTTTTGCCCTTGCAGAGCTCAGCCATCGTGTCAGAACTAGCGATTGCTGTACCACAACCGAAACTTTTGAATTTGGAGAGTAAAATCAGATCCGTATTGGGATCTACTGCCCAGTAGAGACGCACAGCATCTCCACAACTCTCTGCACCAAAATCAGCAACGATCAGTTTTGCACCCATCTTTTTGGCTTGCTCTTCTGTGATCTCACCCATATTTTTGGGGTTATTCATCAAATCGGTTACTTTTTGGCTATACTCATCCCAGATGGTACCGCCTATCAAATTATCCATTCCCATAATATTTCCTTTTTCTATTTTTTATCTATTTTAATGCCCTGCATCCAAGCCACTCTCGTGACCTTCTGGAGCATAAGCGTATGAGCTAGAGATTCCTCTGAGTCTTTCAACTGCCTCTTTAACCACAGCCAAAGTATAATCTAACTCCTCTTCGGTCGTAAATCGACTGAGTGAAAACCTAATAGCGGTATGTGCCAAGTCTGCTTCTGCGCCAATCGCTTCCATTACAGGATTTGATTCGAGGTCTTCACTAGCACAGGCTGATCCAGTACTCGCTGCGATGGCAGAACGATTGAGATCCCACAGCATGGATTCGCCTTCTATTCCTCGGAAGGAGATTAATATTGTATTGGGTGTTCGCTTTTTTCTAGGGGTTACGACAAAAGTATCAGGTATTTTGAGCAGTTCATCCTCAAAATCATCCCTCATCTCTCTGATCTCAGTCATCTCAAAGTCAAGTGCATCGATAGCCTGTTCCATGGCTTTGCCCATTCCTACGATACCTGCAACATTGAGTGTGCCTGAGCGGTATCCACCCATTTGTGAACCACCATGCAGGAGTGGAGCCAACTCTCTGCCCTTTTTCATATAGAGTGCGCCGACTCCTTTGGGACCGTGAAATTTATGTGCCGATATCGTGAGATAGTCTACATTGAGACCTTGGACATCTACAGGTGTTTTTCCGATTGCCTGAACGGCATCCGTATGAAAAAGTACACCTTTTTCTTCACAAATATTTCCGATTTCCCATACAGGGAAGATAGCACCTGTTTCATTGTTCGCCCACATGATGGAGACGAGGGCTGTTTTGTCTGTGATGAAGTCCCGTACAGTATTTGCCTCTACTACTCCTTCGCTATTGATAGGAAGATAGGTCACTTTGCAACCCATAGTTTCGAGGTGTCTGGCAGTCGCAATGATGGATGGATGCTCTACTTCACTGACAATTATATGATTTTTCTTGCCAGTCAAAATATACTCGTTATAGACACTTTTGAGTACCCAATTGTTACTCTCTGTTGCACAAGATGTGATCACGACACTATCTTCCTTGGGCGCATGTAATCCAGCATAGATCTTCTCCATGGCTGTTTTGAGTGGTATATGTGTTTCACTTGCTACATAGTGAAGAGAGTTTGGATTGCCATACTTTTGTACAAAAAATGGTTCCATCTCGTCAAATACATAGGGATCGACTATTGTTGTGGCGTTATTGTCTAAATAGACTTTCATTGCTTTCCTTTTATAGCTTTATGGTTAGCGTGCACAAAGCCGCTATTTTCTAATTCGGACTAAACTTATCTCAATTAACTTTTTGCATACTACATTAAGAGTTCTTAATTTAACATAAAATAAAAATAATTAGGAGGATTATACTCCTAATAGTGTTAAGTTTGCTTGATAAGGGGGAGGTTAGCCTAAAAATTTGAAGGTGCAGGTGTGTTGATAATATTGTAAAACTCATTTCGAGTACGCTGGTCACTCTTGAAGAGTCCTCTCAAGGCAGAACTAACAGTCGTGGAGTTGATCTTCTGTACGCCTCTCATCTCCATACACATATGTCGTGCATGTAAGACGACAGCGACACCTTTGGGATTGATCGTTTCGGAGATGGCATCTGCTATCTGTTCGGTCATCTGCTCTTGTATTTGTAGACGACGGGCGAAGAGATTGACGATACGCGGAATCTTGGAGAGACCGACAACCTTACCATCAGGGATATACGCGACATGAGCACGCCCGATGATGGGAAGCATATGATGCTCACACATGGAGTAGAACTCGATATCTCTCACCACCACCATTTCATCGTTGGTACTACTGAAAAGGGCTTGATTGAGAATGGCATGTGGATCCTGACGGTAGCCCTCTGTAAGAAATTTCAATGCTTTGGCGACGCGTTTGGGTGTCTTGACCAATCCCTCTCTATTGGGGTCTTCGCCGAGCAGTTCAAGGACTTTGGTGATGGCGGCTTCAAACTCTTCTTCTTTATTCATGGTTGATACCTACTATATTATAATCTATTTTCATGTTCAAATTGTAGCAGAAAACCTTGTAAAACTACCCCCTCAATGCCAATAAAATAAGAAACCTAAAGAGATACTATGGGTCTGGTGATTATCTATTGGGTATCGTAGTCTCTACCACATCGCCTTTTCTTGGCAATGCCAATGAAATAAGGATTGCTGATGATCGCAATGGTAAAAAGCCAAAAATAAGAAATCAAATATACACTTATTTTGTCATTTTTCGACAGGCTAGGGTAGACCTGTGTGTCTGCCCTTGATATGCTTTTAACCTAATTATAATCATTTGGAATAAAAAGTTTTTGACTTACATCATAAAATCTTATATAGTCATTGATACGCTCTTTGAGTATCTTGTCATTGAGTTGGGTTGGCTCCTTGACCACATATTTACCAAAAAATTGTGGGGGCATAATGGAGTTGTATTGGGAAGGTGATTTAAGATACAAAAAAAGTCTCTCTCTTATCGTATCTTTGGATGAATATTTCATTAGATAGCGACGATATATAAATTCAGAGGAGACTTTCTGGGCTTGATGACAATCAAAACAGTCTCTCTGTAGAGGCAAATTAGCCACTGTATCAGCTTGGAGAGTAGATAGCAAAATTCCGTATAAGAAAACCTCTCTTACCATGATAGTGTCACCTCCATACCTTGATTTGGCTCTGATATGACGGCTATGTCAAACCCATAACTTTGGACTATCTGATAGACGATATTGAGTCCGATCCCAAAACCTCCTTCACTTTTGTTGACTCGTTTGAAGCGTTCAAAAATTGTCCCGAGATCTTTTGCTTCTATCCCAATGCCACTATCCTTGACCCTAAATCTCTTCTTCGTCAAAAACAGTTCCAAGCTACCTCCTATTTTATTGTACTTTATTGCATTGGAGAGTAGATTGTCTATCAATCTAAGCGCATCGTTACGATCAATATCCAAAATGACATCCACTGCTATCGTATCTATCAAAGTAATATTTTTTGCTTCTATGGTTGTCGCAAAATAGAGGAGACGCTCTCGGAGTAGATTTGAAAGGTTTAAGGGTTGAATCTCTCTGTTATAGGCTTGATTGAGTTTGAGATAAATAAGGTCATCATAGATACGGCTCAGTGTTTTGGATGCGATCTCTATCCTCTGCATCTCTTTTTTGGCATTACAGTCATAAAGTGTCTCTATCAGTTCGATATTGGTCAAGATAGTACTGACAGGAGTATTGAGCTCATGGGTTGTATCCTGTATGAAACTATTCATCCTCTCAATCGATTCACGCATAGGTGCAGTAAAGAGTCGACCCAAAAAATATCCTATTATCAAAAAGAAAAATCCTGCACCTGCCATGAAGAGAAGTATCATCTGTTTTAATTTGCTGATATCATCTAAATTTATTGGGACTTGCACTATGATATGAGCGACACCTAGATGATATGGCTCAATGGCTTTTGTATATATAAGATCTTGACTTCTAGTGGTAAATTCTTGACTTATATCTATATCAGAGGGGAGTGAAAAGGTAGAGAAAATCATCTGTTTTTTATTATCAAGAAGGACACAGGCATAAGGTTTTTTGATCACAAGCGGAAGTCTCTCACCTAAACGCTCATGCAGGAGCATAAGCTGATGTCGTATCTGTCCACCTTCATGC
>Ga0164318_10002441_pt1 | contig 17292 bp, 34 predicted proteins | sample GuaBasSedimGuay9_FD_113734 | JGI IMG/M metagenome (GOLD analysis project Ga0164318, IMG submission 113734) | Subseafloor sediment microbial communities from Guaymas Basin, Gulf of California, Mexico - Guay9, Core 4571-4, 0-3 cm | ecosystem: Environmental > Aquatic > Marine > Hydrothermal vents...
CGATATACTATAGGTGATATATGTGAATATTCAATAGGATTACTTATAGGATATGCTTTAAACTATTTATGGTCAATATTATGAGACTAAAGATTTATGATGAGAATGCTTGGAATAGAATAAGAGATAAGGTATTTACTATAATAAGCAGATTTGAAACAATGGATAAACTGAGATATATTCTACGAGATATACTCTGGCAGAATTCCACTTATTTTCCTTATACAATAAATATAGAATTAGAAATAAGAAAATTTGAAGATGAAGAAGATTATAGTATATTTAGAGATTATATAGAATTCAGTTTATCCTCTATTAAAGTTAAAACAGACAGGATATGGAATTATGATGATAGTGAATGTAAGAAGACCTATGTAATAGCTGATATCGAATTATAAGGTGATAAGAATGGGATGCACTTATACTATTCATATAGGTAAAATACCTGTGATAGAGGAGATAGTAGTAGTGCCACCTAATAAAATCTATAAAGAAATAGATTCAGATATTGCATTAAGACAACCCCATATAGAAATCGGAGAATGTTCTTTTCTTAAAGCAGGATTATATAATGATTTAAGTTATGTTCCTGAACCTATTAGAGAATTAAAGAAGATTATACCTAGTTATCATCTAACATCTAAAAAGATAACTGAGAATCTTATAGAGAAGATTGCATCTATTGAATGGAAAAATACAACACAATATGAAATGTATATTACTAAAGAAGAATTAATAGAATTTTTAAGACGTTATATAGGAGAAGAATGTTATTCTATTTGTTGGTAAGATAAGGTGTAATATTGAAGGCTAAAGAATTAATTGAGGAAATGGATAGAGATTATCAGAATTTAAAATTAGAGATTGATTGGATATTTAGGAGAATATATACTATAAGAACTGAAGAGGAATATTGGAATTTATTAAAGGAATTAGATGATGTAGAATCTAGAGTAGATTCATTTATAGCTGAATATTCAAATAAAGTATATGAGTATGCAGATAAATTAGAGTTATTCTCTGCTCTTACATTTACTTTAGATACCTATGCTAAGTCATTAAGAAATTTAATTGAAGAAATAAGAGATGTAATATTAAATACAGATTGGTGGGAAGAATATAGTGAAGAAGAATATGAAGATATTATATGGGATTTTGATAGTGATTATCTATGATAGAAGTGATTGAAATGAAAGATGTATTTAGAGCAATAATATGGATTTTAATTATAATCCTTACTGAAGCTATTATAATACTAGGAGGAATAAGTTTAATAAGTCAATTATGGAATATAATACATTCAACTGCAGATTGCTGGATAGTAATAAAAGGATATTTAGAGATTATAGCAGTATTCTTAGGAACATCTATAGCAGTATTATTTGCATTTATAGGAATATTATTGATAGCATTAATAGATTTAGATAATGAATTTGCTATTCAATTTGGTAAGATATTAAATAGAGAGGAAGAGTAGATATGTGGATAAAAATAAATAAGATAGATTTCGAGAAGTCTATGGATAGTACATTAAAAGATTTAGAGATATTAGGATTCTCATGGAATTTAATTATAAGTAATAATACATTATCTATAGAGTTATATGCTAAGGATGGATTAATTCTACCTAGATTAATTATAGATATCTATACTAATGGCAGAAAAAGAGAGTGTATATCGTTTTCAACATATATAAGAAGAAATTATTCTACTAATGAATACGAAATACATACTAGAGACTTATATAACTTAACTGAAAAAATAGGGAAATTTAAGAGTGAAGGATTCAAAATATTTGAAAAGTTTCTGGATGAAATAAGGATTAGACTTAAGACTGATTGAATGTATAGTAGGTGATGAGATGTATAAAGTGAAATATCCTGATATATGTTTGAATATGTACATTATAAATGAATTAAGAAAGTTGTTTAAAAATATCTATAATTTATCAGATAAAGAAATTGAAATTGAAGTTAGAGATAAATGGGAAATAAGAGATGTAATCAAGCAAAGAAAGTTTCTATTCTTTAAACCTAAGATATTCTATATTTATTCATTAAGAGAAACAATTATAATAGAAATACCTCTACAAGATAGATTTTATTTTCATGATATTGCTTCTCTCGAATTAGATGTAAAGCATGGAAGAATAACTTTAGTTTTAACTGAAGGCAAGATAGAAGATAATAGAATGAAATTAATATATGATGTAGTTGGAGAAATTAAAGAGTTGATTAGAAGTGTTGATTATATTTGAAGGATTAGATAAATGTGGAAAGACTACTTTATTAAATAAGACTAAAGAATATCTAGAAGAACAATTTAATTTAAATATAATAGTAGATACGCCATCAAATAAAGAATGTTTATATTCAGACAATAGAACAGAATGTTTCTACAATCAAATAAGAAGAGTAAGTAACTTAGCTAAGAATAATACAGATATAGTGATACTAGATAGATACTATCCTTCTTGGATTGTGTATGAAGCATATGGAGATTATAGTAAATTCATTAAAAATAAGAATTTTATTATAGAAGAAATAAAAGAAGATAAATTAATACCTTTTAATCTAGCACTATTCATAGATAGACCTATAGAAGATATTGAGCAGTCTTTAAGTAATGAAGAAAAAGCTATTATAAATAATTTAGAGGAATATAGAGAACAATTTCTGCATTTAACTACTATATTTCCTAGAATGAAGATTATAGATAATTCAGGTTCAGTACATTATGCTTTAGAATTAATATTGACATATATATTTGATTCCTTATCCGAAGAGAAGTTCTTAAATAAAATATTAAATAGTTTCTTTACTCAACATGAAGTGAGAATAGGTGTATATGGATATGGCAAGACTTTATTTATGAATACGTTATTATCATTCATTAAACAAGAATGCAAAAGACATAATCTAGAATATTCAGTTTCTAAAGGAATCAATTATACTCTAGAGACATCTAAACATTTATTAACTTTATATGGTCTAAATACTTATTGGAATAACACCATAGATTTAGATTATCTAATCATTAAATCAATGCCTACTAATTCCAAAGATTCTGAATTATTCAAGACTCTATTGGGTTATGATTACTTTTATCAGTTATGGGAATTAGATAGATTGAGATGTATTAAAGAATTAAGTTGGGAGAGTTATATACATTTCATCTATATATCTAAAGATGGTAAAATAGGTATAAGTAAACTTGAACCTCATATATTAGGGAGAATATGATAGAGTTACATAACTTATTTGATTTATATCAAGAATATAAAATAGATAGAGTATTAGTATGGAATGCAGTTAGAAGAAAATATTGTAAAGAATATAAGAGTACGGAATTACTTGATTGGAGACTTATAAAGATTAAAGATTATAACAGATTCAAAGATGCTATCAAGTCATTTGTAAGTAGAAGTTATTATAAAGATGATAAAGAGATAGAGAAGAAGTGTATAGGGTATTATATTAGTTATAATCCAATTAACTGGAATAATGTTTATTTAGATTTAATGAATCACCTAATAAGAGATTATGCATTCTACATTCAATTTAATAGACTTGATGCTTCACCAACTAGAAGAATAATATCTGTTATAATGAAAAATATAAGTAAGAAACCTTTAGTACTCATCGATATTGAAACTAAGGACAAAGAAATTCTAAATGAAGTAATTAATAAAATAGAATTTATTGAATATATGAGTGAAACTCCTAATGGATACCATATACTTATTCCATTAAAGAAAGTAGGAGAAGCAATCTTTAGATATAAGATATTGAAAGAATTTGAAGGATATATTGAGTATAAGAGAAATGCAGGATTAAATATAACTTTATTAATGAATAAATTAAGGTGATATAATGACTGGATTTGGATATGGTAAAATATTAATTGGAGGATTCTTAGAAATATTAGATGAAGATATGAATATGTATTTAGAAGATATAGCAGATGTATTTCTGCATAAGAAGGGATATAGTAAAGCACCATTTACACATATAGATATTGAACATTCATTTATGAATAAATTTATAAGTGAATCTGAAAAAGGTAAATGTGAAGTAATGTATGAATCAGGTATTCTATACATAGAATTTCCAAAGTATATCTTTCTAGTATATCTACAGGATAAAAGATTATTTGAATATGCAAAAGAACTACAGTCATTTGAAACAGTATATGGAGGTAAGGAAGATGGAGTATGGATTGAATTTCCATTAGAATATCAGAAGTTAGTAGATAACTTAATTACAGAAATATATGGATTAGAATAAATTAGGAGGTGAAGTAATGGAGCGATTAAATGATTTATTAAAATTAAATTTCGAATTGAAAGAGAAATTAAGTAATCTTTTTGAGATACCGAAGGATTCAATTAATATTAAAATTAAAAGTTATATGAAGTTTGGAGATATTCTTCGATATGGTTGTAACTTCAATAGATGCAGACAAGAATTTATTATAAATGAAATAGCCATTGTATCTCTCCCAATTCAAAATGATTTGGTTACTTTTAATAAATTAGAGTCTTTGAAGATTGAGAATATTCGACTTTTATCATTTGAAATTAATGATGAAATTCTTATATTGAAATTTCTAATTGGAACTAGAATAATTTCTGTGGACACTATATGTGAATAAGATGATTATAGCATTAGAAGGATTAAATCAAAATAAATTAGGATTAGTAAGAGATTGGATAAGGGAAATTATTAATGAAGAATATGAAGTAATTGAAATGGATTTAAATAAGGATTTAGAGTCTGAAGTAATTAGAATAAGTAGATTATTAGAGGATAAGAAGAAATCATATTTAATTATAAATTACTTATTTACTTATCTCGTTCTATCTTCTAACAAAGATTATAGTAGATTTATTCAGAAAAGAGATATGATTATAGAGATGATTGGTTCTAAAGACATAATATATCCTGATATTATATTCTATATTGAAGATAAAAAAGATGAGGAAACTTATAGAGACTATTTCCTTGAATTAGTTAATTACTTTCCTTCATTTAAATATATTCCATTTACTGATGAGGAAGAAGTAAAGAAGCTATTAGAGAAATATTTAAATGGATTAGAAATAGAAAATAATTTCTTATTAAGATTCATTAATCTTGTATTTGCTGATACACTTCCTAGAGTAAATATAATCATATATGGAGAAGAAGGATGTGGTAAGACATTATTAGTAAATGAATTAACTAAACTAATAGCTAATGTAGGTAAAGAATTGGGATATAAACCATTAATAACTACTTGGCAGAAGATAGTTAAGTTACCTAAAGATATTCCATATGATTTGATTGTATTTACATTTGATGATGCTACTTATACCATGCTAACTAAAACAGAGAAGAATCTATATTTTAGAATAAGACATATATTCACTAATGCTAAGAAAGTAATATCATTCTTTATAACACATAGATTCTGGGATTTAGATAAAGCATTTAGAAGTAATTTCCAATTCCTTATATTAAAGTCATCTCCAGCTAATCCTTGGGATAGACAATACTTTAAGAAGTTGTTGGGTGATTATTACTGGAACACTTTATTATCTATTGATGAAGCTAGATATTCTAATGATTATGAAGCATTTAATTACTTTATAGTAATGGATAAATTTGGAGAAATATATTTAGGTAGATATGAACCATTTATACTTGGTTTAAGAGGTAGTAAGAATGGAATTAGAAGATAAAATAAAAGATTTCATAGAGATACTCTTTTATAATGCATTAATAAAGGAAGTAGAAGAATATAGACCTGAAATTCATATTACAGATTTATCTATACCATGTTTAAGAAGAGCATATTTCAATAAACTATATGAAAGGGAACATCCTGAATTAGAAGTAGATAAAAAGAGTTTAAAGAGATTATGGATAGGTAAGAAATTACATGAGACTCCATTAACCAGATATCATGAACTAGAGTTAGATTATGGCAATGGATTATTAAAAGGACAAATAGATGAAATGGTTAAGATGAAGGATGGAGATAAAGTAATATTATTAATAATTGATAAGAAGACTACAGAATATAAAGTAAAAGAACCTCATGAACATTATAAAACTCAAGTAGAATATTATAGTGCATTATTAAAGATGATTCATCCAGAATATTTTAATGATGTAGATGAAGTATGGGGAGTATTATTGTATATTACATTAAAGAAAGAAGACGATATAATATTCTTTACTTGGAAAATAGATGTAGATAAGAATGTAGAAGAATTAAAAAATAGAATAGAGGAATTCTCATTTGCACTAGAAAATAATATAATACCAGATGCTATAAAAGGATGGTGGTGTAATTACTGTAGATGGAATACACTATGCTATAAACTTGATGCAAATAAATATGAGGAAGTAAATAATGAAGAGTAAAATAAGTGAATTCTATAACTATTTAATAATTACTTTATGGATAGCTATCATAATAATTGGATATGCATTTGTTATCAGTATAGCGTTAACAGGCATAAATGTTTTAACATCAACTATATTTAAAATTCTACTGAACATAGCCTTTAACTTATCATTAGTAACAGGCATACTCCTAATTGGATTATGGATACTTCATTCTTTAGAGAAAGATTAAAGTTTATAAGTAAGTGCTGGTCTATCAACTAAATGAGGAGATAGTCTATTTTTTTATTTGTCTCAATTCTTATAGATAAGCGGGTGAAATAATGTTTTTAGAGTTTCCTATAGATATTAAAAGAGAAGATAATAAATTGATAGTATCTGCATACAATGAAGATGATGCAGGTATATGTAAGATATTATTTCTAATTAATTTAGCTTTAGATAAGATTCAGTATAATGAAGATAATGGAGAAATGGATATTCATTATGTATATTCAAAAGACAATTTAGAGGTAATAGATTATAAGGATTTAGATATGAAAACTTATTTACATATATGGAATAACTGTAAATTACTTGAAGATTATGATTATTTTGATAAAGCTATAGCCTTAATTGCATTACCACAATATACTCGTTCATTACTAGCATTATATAGGAATAATGGATATGAAAACACTTAAATATTTGTATTCATTTTATATAGATACTCTTATAGATAAGCGGGGATAAATATATGAAGGTATTATTAGATTTTGATGGTGTTATAGTACATACAATAGAATTAGTAGATAGAATATTATCTGAGAAGATACCTAATGTAATAATTGATACTAGTCAATGGCAGTTTCCATTAAGATATCCCGATATTCCAAATGAATATATTTATGATGCATGGAGAGAAGCATATGAATCCAATGAAATATTTAGGTATATAGACTGGGGATTTAAACATTTACTTGAAACTCCTGAATTAAATACATATGTAGTAACTTATTTAACTGAAGGAATGGATATTCAATCTAAGTATAAGATAATGAAGCAATTATTAGGAGATAACATGAAGAAAACTATAATGACATTTAATTCAAAAGAAATACTATTTTCATCATTTGATGTTATAATAGATGATTCACCGCTACTTGCAGAATCGTATATAATTAAGAAACCTAAAGATACAATATTTATCTTATACCAGCAAGACTGGAATAGATATTTATGGAATGAACCTTATTTAATTACTACAGATGATTTAATAGATGCATATTACATTATAGGTGATATTTTATGAATGATATAGTAATTTCATCTGGATGTTCTACCATAGATAGAATGTTTAATGGAGGATTAAAGATAGTATGGAGTGAAAAAGAAAAGAGATATATAGGATTACCACACGGTATATTTGGTAAAGCAAATATAGGTAAATCACTATTAGCATTCCAATATTCTATAAATGCGATATCACAAGGATTACCAGTATTATATATTGACACAGAATTAAACTGGGATGAAATAACTAGAGAATATTATATAGATTTCTTATCTAGGAGATTTAATGTATCTAAAGAAGAAATAAATAAGAATCTACATTATATTTCTGCACCAACTATATTTGATTTAGCTGAACAATTCGGTATATTAATAGAGATAGAGACACATGGTAAACAAACATTAGTAAGATTTGCATATCCTACTGCAAGACAATTAGCTAATATGGTTAGAACATCTAAAGTACCTGAGAAAACTAAGTTTAATAAAGAATTCTTTAAGGATATGCCTATAGTCAAGACTATAACAGACAATAATATTAAATTAGTTGTAATTGATTCTATATCTGCACCTATTAAAGAGGCTATACCAGTTAATCAACAGAATTTCCCTCAGAGAAGTAATTTATTTACTACATTATTAGGAAGTATAAATAAGATTGCAGATGTATATGCAACTGCATTCTTAATAATTACACATGGAAGTGTATCTCCTCAAGAAGAACAGTTTGGAGCAATTAAATATAAGATGTGGGGAGGAGATAATTTACTATATTATATAAAGAGATGGATGCTAATTTATAGTGGAATGAAAGAAGATAGAGAAGCATTTAATAAATGGTTAATGAAGAAGGATTGTATAAAGAAAGATAAGATTACTAAAGAATGTGAATTAAAATATCAATTAAGAGGATTATATAGAACTAGATATCCTGGATTGTTTCCAGAGAAAGATAGAGTAGTTATAGAGAGAGATTATGGTTATATTGATATGGAGTGAATACAATGGAAAATAAAGAAATTACATCATTAATTATTGAAGAGATAAATAGAAGATTAAAGAATTGGGGTCTATATATTGAATCTATCCCTATAATTAATTCAGCAATCATCGATAAGAATGTTATATCATTTGGTTTTATAGTGTTCATTAAAGAAAACTATATCTCTAGGGATACATTAAAATGGTTATTGAAAGAATTTGAAGGAGAAATAGGAGATTTCTATAACTATATATTTTGGATAGATGTAATAGGAATTGTAAATAACAAATTAACTCTTTGGATTACATGTGAATGTAATATGGAGGAATAGATATGAAATATTTTCTGAAATTTATTTTTCTATATATTTTCTTCGCTATAGTAGATTATTTCATATGTCCACCTACTTCTGATTTTGAACAGTATATTTTAGGATTAGGTTCTTTAATTAAGGCATTTATTATATTTATAGTGATTGAAATGGATGATAGTTTATCTAGTATAGAAGAAATTATATCTAAGATTGAAGAGGTGATATAATGTATTTATATGAAGTATCTTGGAGTTGGTATGAAGATTATGAACCATATATTCTATTACATGAAAAAGAATTTTCTGAGATAGAATGGATATCTATTATAAGGGAAGCATTAAAGAAAGCTATTAAACAATTGTCATCAGATACATATTCATTTATAAGTGCTGAATCAATCATAGAACATTTAGTTAAAATTCTTATTGAAGAATATGGATTTAAAGAAGCTGAATTTACTAGAACATTTAATTTATGGGGTTATATTCTTACAGATGCAGAAGACATTAATGATGAATTTATAGATGAAGATATTGCATTGATTATTGCAGAGCATAATAGAAAAGTATTAAAAAGTATAAATGGAAATCTAAAGAAAAGCAAATAATGAATTAAGAGGAGATGTTTAATATGGATGAACGTTGCATACACTTTAAAGAAGTAAAAGAAGGAGTTTATGAGAGTATAGAAACTATTCAAGAGATTATTAAATGCATAAGGAGTGAAGATAATGAATGAATTGAAAGATATTATAGATAGGATTGTTGATTATCTAATTTTTGATAATCCATATATTCTTGAATTAAGAGAATGGTATATAGTAGTATATAAGACAGACAGGGAAATTAGAATAGGAGTATATGGCAATTGGTATCCTGATATGTTTAGAGAATATGAAGTATTAGGAGTATATAAATTAGAGAGTGGAGAACTAATAGAATTTACTAAACTTAATAATTTAATAGAGGATTAATATGTGGATTAAATATTATAGGAAACAAACTTTAAAAGAAAGAATAGTATATTTAATTAAGTCTATTACAATCTTATTCCAAGGTTTATTAGGAGTATTATATTCAATCGATTTAGAGACTGGTAAAATAATTAAAGAAGGAAGAAGAGATGCCTTATATATCGCTTTAGGATATTTTAAATATGCAATGACTCCAACAGTAGAAGTATATGAATATATAGATGAAGACATTACTGCTACAGCATCTATTATTTATCATAAAAACGATGGTGGTATATGATTAAATGTCCAAATTGCGGAATTCTAATGGAAAAGCATATATATCATTATAGAGCAGAGAAGCAGATTAAGTATATATGTCCAAGATGTGGATATACAGAAGTACACCATTATCCTAGGAGAAGATATTGATGCTGGGAGATATTTTACTTATATTCATACTAACTTTATTCTTAATAGCATTAGGAATTGAACCTATGACTGCAGTAACATTAAGTATATTAATAGATATTTTAATGACTGTAAATTTAATATATGAGAAGATACTTAATTTATTACAAGAATATGATGAAGATGAATTTGATATAGATGATGAAGGTGAATCTGATGACTATTGAATTACTTATAGATAAAGATGGTAATATAGTAGGATGGTGGGATACATTATTTCAGTATGGTTATAAAACTAATCATATGCCATTAGATAAGAGGGAATTAATAGTATGGAATAACTGGATATTACCTAAGCCAATTAAATTTCCTAGAATATTAGATAGAGTTAATTCATATTATTTAATAGAAGATAATGGAAATAAACTAATTCTACATTTGCAGTATCCACCTAGTACAGATGAATTTATTATTGATGGATATGGAAGAATATTTCATAAAGAAGATGGATTCATACCTCTTATAGAAGTAATAGAATTAGATGAATATAGTAGGAATCCAATATTTTTATTTAATCAATTTGTAAAGGCGAGATTAAATGTTAATAGACTCAAGAGAACCTAAAAAATTTATAGAATATTTCGAGAGACAAGGATTTAAAGTAACTAAATTAGATATAGGTGATTATCAAGTAGGAGAATATATAATAGAGAGAAAACGTATATCAGAATTTATGCAGAGTATATATTCTGGAAGAGCATTTGAACAATTATATAAACTAAATTCAGTACATGGAATATTATTACTACATAATATCTGGGAAAGATATGATGAAAATCAATTCCATAAGATACTAGCATCTATAATTAAATCATTCCCTAATATTAATATAATCATTGTAAAAGATGAATTAGCAGTAAAAGAATTCATATCTTACTTAGCTAAGATACTAAATAAACCTAAAGGAGAGAAACCAGTTAAATTTAAGAAGAAAATATATATCGAAGATACACTAGAAGACATGTTTACTGCAGTTAAAGGAGTTGGAAGGAAAACAGCTAAATATATAGTTACTTCAGGATATAGTCTAAAGGAATTAGCTAATATGAATTTAACTGAATTACAGAATTTATTTGGAAAGAAATTGGGTGCTAGATTATTCTATATATTTAACTGGAAGAAAGAATTAGGTAAACAAGAGGTGAGTTAAATGAATGAATATAATAAAGAATTGAATAGTGAACAAAAAGAATTTCTAGCTAGAATATTTGCATCTCTATTATATAAGCAGATATTAATTACTTTATCAACTAAGTTAGACAATTTAGAAGAAGAGTTGAAACAATATTTTTTAGAGAAGATAAATGAATGGAATAAAGATAGATTTGAAACTATGAAGGATAGTACAGTATTAACTTGGAATTTCTCTATTTCATTAGATAAGAAGCAAATGGAATTACTTTATAAATTATTAGATTGTTTATTTCCTACCTCATCTGAATTAGATATTTATAGGTGAATATATGAATAATGTAGATAAAGTATTGAATGAGATAGCATCACAATCTGGAGTTGATTTAGCAGTAATTAAAAATAAATATGATGAATTAGTTAAGCAACATGGAAGTGAATTAAAGGCACTAATTAATCTTAAGAGAAGTGTAACTAATAGAGTAGCACATGATTATAAGCCATATAAATTCTATCCTATAGCAATATTAAAACCAGTAACTAATATATTTGAAAGGATGAGGGAGAAAGCATTAAGATTATATAATGAGAATCCTAAGAAAGCAGTTATAGATGGTTATGTAATGGAGACTGATGAAGGTAAAATTATTCCTTTAGATTACCGTAAATATGTATTTGGACAAGAGAATAAGCATTATGGACAACCATTAGAAGGAGATTTATATGTAGCACAGTATTTAATAGCTATAAAAAATGAAGAATGGAAAACTATTGCTATAGCAGATGTAAGAAGTAAAGATGTAAATAAAGTATCATTCCAATTAGGTAATGAATATGAAGCATGGATAAAAATATTAGAATCAGATAAGAGTGAGTTTCCATATGCTAGAATATCATTAAAAGATGTAAGAGACTTAGGATTTAAGTTATATTCATTAAAGGAATGGAGAAGTTTCTTACAAGGACATAAACTACTATATGAATGGACAGAAGATGATAGACTAAGATTTGAGAATGTAGATAAGATTGCAGGTGTATTAGGATTCGTAAGTAGTTTAAGAACTACTAGTACAGGTAAGCTATACTTCACATTAAATAGTATAGAATATTTCCTAGACTGGGAATACTTCGTATTTCCAAGAACATTTGACATATTCTTTGCAGAAGATACTGGATTAATAGTAATAGGTAAATTCAAATATGATGCACAGAAGAATTTACATTCAGTAAATGCATATGGAGTAATAGCATTAAAAGATTCATTTATACCATTAACTGAAGAAAGACTAGCTATAGAAGAAGCTAAAATGACTACTCCACTATAATATTTTTAAATAACTTCACATATTCTTTATTTAAGTGATGTATATGACAGACTATTCAGAGTTAAAAGTAGAACTAGAAGGAATAAAGACATCTATTGAAGATTTAAAGAACCAGATTATACGTCTAGATGAGAAACTAGATAACTATAATAGTCGAATATGGGGTAAAAATGGATTGAATGAAAGGGTAACTAGATTAGAAACACAATCATCTTCTTCTAGACATAATATCCATATAATAATGACTTCAATACTATCATTTCTAGCAGGAGTATCTATAGTTATATTTGAACATGTATTTAGTCTAATTTAGGTGTATAAGATGCAGACTATTATGTTGAATATAGGTTCTAAAATAATTGTAGTAGGAAAAATAATAGGAGACTCATTCTATATGGTAAGAAATAGAGATAAACATTTCTATAGAAAATATAGTGGATATGCTATCAATAAACGTATTTTAGATAGATTAAATAATCTAGGTATAAAGAAAATATATTTAAAAGAAGCAGATACAGATACTGAATTCATGATTCCCTTAGATGCATTTATAGAGAATGCAATTCCTATAGAATGGAATGGAGAAATACAGTATTGTGTACCATTAGAATATTGGATAAAGACAAATGAATCTTTAGATAAATATATATGAGGTGAAGTAATTGAATAAAGAAAAATGGAGTAATAAGGAAAAAGCATTATTACTTAAGTATTATGCCTTGGGATATGACTATTATACAATTGCATCTAATTTAGGTAGAACATATAATGCAGTAGATAGAAAATTAAGAGAATTAGGTGCTACTAAAGACATCAGAAATGCTATAGATACATTCATATCTAAATTAAGAAATGATGGATTATCAGATGAAGATATAGCAGATTTATTCGGTATTAACTTAACTGACTTACAGGCAGGTAGATTAATTAATTATAGATTAGATGCAGGAAAAAGTGAAGATATATGGGATGTCTATATAAGTTTACAGAAACGTATATTCAGACATAGAAATATTATAGATGATTATTACATAGATTTAGGAGATATAGATAATGAATTAATTGCAGTTATTCCTCTAGCAGATTTGCATATAGGAAACATATATACAGATTATGAAAGAATGAAGAAAGATATTGAATATATTTCTAATATGGAACATACATATGTAATTCTATTAGGAGATTTAGTAGATAATTATACATGGAAGAAAACAGATGATGAAATGATGGGTATAAAAATGCAGTTATCATTATTAGAGAAGATATTAGAAACATTACAGGATAAGATTATAGCTATCATAGCTGGAGACCATGAGAAATTTACTGAAACAGCTAGTCAAATAGATATTTATAGAGATATATTTCATAAATACTGTATTAACTGGGGTACTAGAATAGTTATTAGAGTGAATGATAATCAATATAGAATAATTGCAAGACATAGATATACATATAATAGTAGCCATAATTTAACTAATACAGTAAAGAAAATGATGGAGAAAATAGGAGATGCAGAAATAGGTATAATAGCACATGGACATATACCAGACTATGAAATGTTTATATTAAGAGGAAGACCTAGATGGGCTATAAGAACAGGAAGTTATAAGTATGGAGATGACTTCCTAGAGAAGATAGGTGTATTACAGAGTCAACCTATATTTCCAGTTATATTATTAGGTACAAATAAATTCTATATTAATGTAGTGCCCTCCTTTAAAGATGCAAACTTTTATATAAAGAATGCCTATGAATTATTAGGTGAATAAAATGGGTATATTCGATATATTTAGAAGAAGACATAAATTTGAAGAAGCTAGAGAAGTTATTACACCTAAATTAGAAACCAAGAAAGAATATTTCACTCCTAAAGATAAGGAAAACTATCAGTTAATGATTCAATATAGTAGAATGAAAATTCTAAATGATAGAATAAAGGCAGAAGAAATATATAATAATGATTATTTACTTCAATCTCTTATACATAGAATAGCTACTACAGTAGCTGAAGCAAGATGGTGGTTAGAAGGCGGAGATGATAAGATAAGAGAAACTATTAATGATTGGCTAGAACATTCTCCATATCCATTTAATGACATGGTTTACTATATAGTTAAAGATAATTTAATATATGGTACTTCTATATGGATGTGGCAAGATATGTATCTAATGCCTATTAATCCTAAGTATATAGATTTTAAGAGAAGTAAAATGCGTCCTGAAGTAGATAAATATGGATATCCAATTGCATATAGATGGTATGGAATAGATGGAGTAAGAGATTATCCAGCAGAGAAATTCGTAGTATTTAGTATATGGGATGATGCACCTAGTAAATGGGCTACTCCACCATTAGCATTATTCTATGATGTAGCTGTACAGAGATTGAAGATAGATAGATTAATAGGAGAATCTTCATATAGAAATGCATCTCCTGTAATAGTAGAGAAAGTAGGTAATGATACATTTATACCATCTGAAGAAGTATTAGAGAATAGAGTTAAATTCTGGAAAGAAATGAAGGGAGATGTAGTTAAAGCTATAGTAATTCCATATTATTATGATATAGATAGTTTACCTACGGGAGATTATGAAAGTATATTAAGAGGTGGAGAATACTTAATATCACTATTAAATATACTATTTGGATATCCAATATCACTTATATTCCCTATACGTACTGTAAGGGCGGTATTAGATGCTCAATTGGATGAATATTATAGGTGGCTTGAAATGATTAGAAATAGAATAGTGCGTAAATTTAGAATAAATGTATTTAAACCTATTTTAAAAATTAAGAAGAATGGAGAAATAGTTACTCCTACATTAGAAGAGATACCAGATATTAAATTTGAGCCATTAAGACTAGATTTAGTTAAAGCAAGAATATTAGCAGTATTAGGTAGAGCAGGATTATTAACACAGGATGAAGAAATAGAAGAAGAAATTAGAAGAACATATAATCTGCCTAGTAAAGAACCTGAAGAAAAGGAGGAAATAGAATGAAGATAAAAGTAAGAATTCATAAGGCTAGTGACTGGGATTATGAAGAGTATAAAATATTTAATAATTTAAGAGATTTAATTGAGTATCTTAAAACATTTGATTCATGGGTAATATCTGTAGAGGATGGAGAAAAATATAGTTGTGATTATTTCATTTGTCTATTGAAATATGATGACTATATAGAGTGAGAATATGAAGATAGGATTATATACGTATCCACCTATATACCATAGTTCATTATGGAGAGTAACTACAGATATAGCAGCAGCATTAAAGGAATTAGGTCATCAAGTAATAATAGCATATCATCCTGATAGAGCAGAATCATATTTTAAAATAAGGCAACCATTAGAAAAAGATATATATTTATATCCAGTTAAGGATGAAAATGTACCTGAAGTATTAAATCAATGTGATTACAATATTGTATATAATCCAATGAGTAGAGTAAATATATCTGGAATAGAATGGGAGAAAATAAGATATTCAGTATATGCATTATATGAAGGAATTATATTGAATCCAATGAATAATAAAGTAATAGGATATGCAGATAAAGTAATAGCCACTACTCCCGCTCATATGAAACTATTAGAGAAGACATTTAATAAAGAGGTAAAATATATTCCACATACATTTAATTCAGATATATTTAGATGGAGTGATTATACATATGGAGATAGAGAAGGATTATTATTTATAGGAAATTATTATCCCAGAAAGAACATACCTTATTTATTTGCATTAGCAAGTCAATTACCAGATGAAATAAGAATTACATTGATAGTTTCATTAGGATATAGTGATTTTAAAGCTAAATTAAGACTATTAAATAGAATATGGAAGACTGAAGATAAAATAGAAGTATGGAATATGAATTTCTTACCTAATGATTTAGATATTGCATTCCAGTATTCTATACATAAATATTATATTTCATTATCAGGTGCAGAAGGATTCGAACTACCATTATTAGAATCAATGGCATGTGGAACACCTGTAATTAAATTATGGACACCTGAAGCACAATGGAATGATTGGGAATGGATAGAACCTGAATCAATACAATATACATGGTGGGGTGGATATTTCATTCCTAAGATAAATGAAGAGACAGTTAATTTCATTACTGATTTATATTATGATGAGAAGATATGGAAGAGAATAAGAGATAAATATAAGAAGAGAATTAATGATTTTACTTGGGATAAATGGGTATCTAGATGGGAGGAGGTTATAAATGAAGTTTAAATTTATTCCTATTAAAAATAGTCATATCAATATAAATTTGGAGAATAGTGAATGGGAGGAAGATGATGTTATAGTGGCTTTAGAACTTGAAGGAGTAATCATTCTAGTGAATTTAAATTATTTTGTATATGACATTTTATCAATGTTGAAAACGCATATAGGTGAAACGTATGATATTGAGTGATAAAATAATTAAA
>Ga0164318_10002442_pt1 | contig 17288 bp, 11 predicted proteins | sample GuaBasSedimGuay9_FD_113734 | JGI IMG/M metagenome (GOLD analysis project Ga0164318, IMG submission 113734) | Subseafloor sediment microbial communities from Guaymas Basin, Gulf of California, Mexico - Guay9, Core 4571-4, 0-3 cm | ecosystem: Environmental > Aquatic > Marine > Hydrothermal vents...
AATCTGCATGCCATCCGAAACATTGATTACCTGATAGTTGTCCACCCCGATTTTATCGACCAGGCCAACCGGCTTGCCCGGTATCATGCCGAAACCGATGGAATGACCTATGCCGTGGTTACTCCGGCACAAATTTATAACGAGTTCTCTTCAGGAGCACAGGATATTTCTGCCATCCGTAATTTTGCCAAAAGTCTTTACGATGAAAGTGACCCGGGAAAAAAATTAAAATATCTCCTTCTGTTCGGTGATGCCTCTTTCGATTATAAAAACCGAAAAAGCGACAATACCAATTTTGTGCCTTGTTGGGAGTCGTGGGAATCGCTTAATATTATTAATTCGGTGGCTACCGACGATTATTTCGGCTGTCTCGACGATGGTGAAGGAAACGGCGGCACCGATAAGGTGGATATTGGTATTGGACGTTTCCCGGTGGTAAATACCGAGCAGGCGCAACTTGCAGTTGATAAGGTAATTCATTACAACACCAAAACGACCGAAACATTTGGACCATGGCGTAACACCATTACTTTTTTGGCTGATGATCAAGATTACAACGGCCATTTGCACGATGCCGAAACGTTGGCAAATTATCTTGAAACTACTTACCCCGTTATCAATATTGATAAAATCTACGTGGATGCTTACGAGCAGATATCAACACCCAGCGGACAGCGTGCTCCACAGGTCAATCAGGCTATCAACAACCGGATGGATAAGGGAACCCTGATCTTTAATTACTCGGGGCATGGAGGCGAAATTGGTTTTGGACACGAGCGCTTTTTAGAGTTGGCTGATATCAACTCATGGAAAAACTGGGATAAACTTACCACCTTTATTACTGCCACTTGCGAGTTTAGTCGTTACGACGATCCGGCTCGTGTTTCGGCTGGAGAACAGGTATTTTTAAATCCCAACGGGGGAGGGGTTGCCCTCTTTTCAACAACACGATCTACCTACGCCAGTGCTAACCTCGCTTTAAATATGGCCATTTATAAAAACAACCTCTTTACAAAAAAAGAGGGTGAGTTTCCTACTTTCGGCAATGTTATTATGAACTCCAAAGTGGTGGGTGGCGATAACGACCGGAAGTTTATCTTAATTGGTGATCCTGCTCAAAAGCTTGCTTATCCTGATTTTGAAGCACAAACATTGAAAATAAATCAGCACGTGGTGGTGGATAACGAATACGATACGCTCAGAGCCTTGCAGCATGTTTCGGTGGAGGGAAACATTGTAGATGCAAACAATAACCCGATTACAGATTTTAATGGCACTATCTATCCCACCATTTATGATAAAAAGAGCAGCATCATGACAAAGGGTACCGACAATGATAGTGAACAAGAGAATTTTTATCTTTGGAGAAGTATTATTTTTAGCGGAAGCGCCAGCATCGATAACGGACAGTTTAGTTTCGATTTTGTCGTTCCCAAAGATATCGGTTACAATTACGGAAAAGGCCGAATCAGCTACTATTTTAATAGTGACAGCGAGGATGGCGTTGGCTATTACGAAAACATTGTAATTGGTGGCTTCGATGAAGGTGCTGCCGGCGATACCGAAGGGCCAAAAATAGCTCTCTATATGAATGACACCCTCTTTAAGCCGGGAGGTGTTACCAACGAAAACCCGGTATTGGTTGCCTACGTGGAGGATGAAAGCGGTATCAATACTACCGGAAACGGGATTGGCCACGATATTGTTGCTACCATCGACGGCGAAACAGAGAACAAGTACATCCTCAACGATTTTTACAGCTCTGATGTTAACCGCTATAATAAAGGTGTTATTTCGTACCCGTTACGAAACCTGGCTGAGGGGTGGCATACCCTGAGCCTTAAAGTTTGGGATATCTATAATAACTCGTCGGAAGCCAGCATCGACTTTAGGGTGGTTTCTGCTTCACAGGTGGATATTGAATCGTTGTACAACTATCCCAACCCGTTTTACGATCAAACAACTTTTGTTTTTGCCCATAACCAGGCCGATCATCCCGTGGAAGTATTCCTCTATATTTATGCAGCCGATGGCCGATTGGTTAAAACCATGAAACGGAACTATTCTCCAGAAGGATACGTATTTTCGCGATTGGTTTGGAATGGTGATTCCGATAGTGGCGAGAAATTGGCCAAGGGTTTGTACATTTGCAGCCTTAAGGTGGTGAATGACGATGGAAGCGTGGGAACACGGCGTTCAAAAATTATCCTTGCCAAATAAAAAATTTCTGAAAAGTATTATGGTATGAAACAACAACTGTTTATTGTATTGATTTTTCTTTTACCCATGTTGAGTTGGGCGCAGCAAATGCAGTCTGTTTCAATTAACTGGTTGAACGATGGCGTGGAGACCGGCAGAGATTACCGGGTGGTCTATCCTGTTTTCAAGGGCTCGGTTACCCACCGCGACTTTGCTACACTTCCTTGCTACAACACCACCATTCCGGTTTTGTCCAATCAAACCATAAAGGCTACTGTTGAGGCCATTGAGGCAGATACTCTTGGCTTTGCCACGGAGCATTATGCTGACGAAGACATTCTTACGGAAGATTTTCAAGTTAGAGTTCAAGTAAACCGGGGAGTGGCGCACCTTTTTGTTTTGCCGATAAAAAAGCAAGGAGATAAAATCATCAGGCTGAAAAAGTTTAACATCGTTACCGAAACCGTACTTTCAGAAGACAATAAAGCTGAAAAAACAGTACTCCATCACTATAACAGCGAGTCGGTACTGAACTCCGGAGACTGGTATAAAATAGGGGTACTAACATCTGGAATTTACAAACTTACCTATTCCGATTTGCAAAACCTGGGGATAGATGTGGACAACATTAACCCTGAAAAGATACAGATATACGGACAATTTAGTGGCATGCTTTCCGAAGCCAATGATATTGAAAGGGCGGACGACTTGTTGGAAGATGCTATAAAAGTAGTGGGGGAAGAAGATGGAGCTTTTAACACGGACGATTATATTTTGTTTGCAGCGCAGGGTTCTGTAATATGGCGTTACAATCCTTTTTCAGGAAAATACGAACACAAGAATAATATATACTCTGATACCACCTTTTATTTTTTGACCCTTGGCGACACACCGGGAAAAAGGGTTGCCGAAGCAATCACCCCAACTGACCCACCCGAAGAAACCTTTACTTCGTTTGATGATTATGCCACCGTTGATAATGATTTGGAAAACGTTGCCTTGTCTGGAAAACTTTGGTTGGGCGAACGGTTTTCGATTGATACCAACAGCCGACAATTTGTTTTCGATTTTCCCAACCGGCTCACATCACAACCTGTTTCTATCAAGATGCACGTTGTGGCACGAGGAGTTGAATATACCTATTTCAGAGTGAAGGTAAATGGACAGGAGGTGATAGACTCATCACGAATCAACTATGTGGGATCCAACTCGGGGTATTACGCAAAAGAGGTTACCAAAACAAGGGCATTTGTTGATGACAACGAAATGCTAACGGCCGAAGTGATAAGAGAAACCGACGACTTATCAGCCGTAGGCTGGCTCGATTACCTTGAGCTTAATGCCGAATGTAACTTGAAATGGCGGCAGGGGCAGATGCTGTTTAGTAATCATCGCTCGATGAATGTAGCTAACGTTTACCGGTTTGTATTGAGCGATGTTCCTCAAAATGGTGTTGTTTGGGATTTGACGGATGTTACCAATCCTAAGGCTATTTCTTTGGAGCGAACAGAAACAGATGTAGCTTTTACGGTTCAGGGAGCCGTTAACCAACATTTTGCAGCTTTCGACGGTACAAGGTTTTTATCCCCGGTATCGGCGGTAAAAATCCCCAATCAAAACTTACATGATATCGGTAATCTTAATCTTATTATTGTTACGCCGGAATTGTTTCTGCCTCAGGCACAGCAGTTGGCCGATTGGCACGAGCAGAAAGATAATTTAATTTCAAAGGTGGTAACTACCGGGCAAATTTACAACGAGTTTTCATCGGGGATGCAGGACATTAGTGCTATTCGCGATTTTGTGCGTATGCTGTATAAGCGGGGCAATTTTGGAAGTAAACCCGGCTACCTCCTGTTGTACGGCGATGCCTCCTTTGATTATAAAAACAGGGTGAAGGGCAACACCAACATGGTTCCTATCTTCGAGTCGGTGGAATCGTTGAAATTTACTACCTCGTTTGCTACCGATGATTTTTTTGGTTTATTGGATGATGATGAAGGGTTTAACTCGGTAGGTGATCTCGATGTCGGAATAGGCAGATTGCCTGTTTCTACTACTAAACAGGCCGATGTAGCGCTTGCCAAGATAAAAAACTATACCAAGGCTTCGCAGGCTGTTTGCCGTGATTGGCGTAACACCATCTGCTTTGTGGCCGACGACCAGGATATGAACCTGCATCTTAATCAGGCACAAAGTCTGGTGGCTATTGTGGATACGGCTTATCCTGAGTTGAACATCAATAAAATATATGCCGATGCTTACTTTCGTGAAAAAACTTCCAGTGGCTACCGTTATCCCGATGCTCATGAAGCCATCAAAGAGCAAGTGGATGGTGGTGCGTTAATTGTTAACTATACGGGTCACGGTGGCCTTACGGGATGGTCGGAAGAGCATATTCTGGACATGCCCTCCATCAGAAGTTTTGATAACTACAACCGTCTGCCGCTGTTTATCACGGCCACCTGCGAGTTCAGCCGTTTCGATGATCCGCTGTTTTTGTCGGCGGGTGAAGAGGTGTTTTTGAACGAAAAGGGCGGCAGCATTGCCCTGATGACCACCACACGTTTGGCTTATGCTCACGCTAACATTGCTTTAAACAGCCGTATTTATTACGATCTTAAAAATACCGAAGGCAACGAACTGCCGCGCCTAGGAGATTTAATGCGGATGTCGAAAGTGCCCTCCAATACCAATTTCCTAAATTTTGCCCTGCTGGGCGATCCGGCTTTGATGCTGGCGTTTCCAAAATATAATGTGGTTACAACCTCAATGCAAACGCTCGGGGGTAAGGCTACTGATACAGTGCAAGCCATGGCTACCATCACGGTGAAGGGCGAAATAAGGCAAAATGGTGCTGTTGTAGAGGATTTTAACGGCTATCTCTTTCCGAAGGTTTTCGATAAACAATCGGTTTATGAAACCAGAGCTAACGACCCGAGGAGTTTTAAACAGGATTTTACTTTGTTCGATAAATTGCTTTTTACAGGAAAAAGTACTGTTTCAAATGGGCAATTTCACTTTACCTTTGTTGTCCCTAAAGAGATAGCTTATCAGTATGGTCAGGGCAGAATTAGTTATTACGCGGTTGATAGTGTAAACTATACCGATGCTTCCGGATACTACGAAAATCTGGTGGTGGGTGGCATCGATCAGGATGCCATGGTGGATAATGAAGGGCCGGACATTACCATGTATATTAATGAACCGGGGATTAAAAACAACGATGCCATTGGCAAGGATGCTATACTGTACGCGCAGCTTTCCGACCCCAATGGAATTAACCATACAGGCGTGAATATTGGACGTGATATCTTGTTTATTATTGATGAGGACTATACCAACGCGCAGGTGGTTAACAGCTATTTTTTGCCCGAACTTGATTCGTACACATCCGGGACTATTGAAATGCCATTAAACGATTTAAGTGATGGTATGCATACCGCTGCCATCAGAGCCTGGGATTTGCAAGGTAACTCGGGGATTCAGCAAATTTCGTTTTATGTAAAAACCAGCGGGGATGTGGGATTAAACAACGTAATGGCCTATCCCAATCCTTTTAAAAGTACCACCAACTTAAAGTTTTATAACCTATCAGGAGGAAACGACCTGAAGGTTACCATTAGTATATTTACGATAACCGGACAGCTTGTAGGAACGCAATATTCGGAGCTGTCAGATGCCGGCGAAGAAGTTGAAATTTCTCTTAACTGGCAATCGGTTGTAAATGGAGGAGGAGATCCCGGTTCCGGAATATTCATTTATGAAATGGTCGTGTCGGGTAACAATGGATCAAAGGAGATTGTAAGGCAAAAATTAATAAAATTAGCGGATTGATTATAGTTGAATAATATTAATTAAATTAATTCGTTAGATTTGCAAACCTTTTTTTAAAAGAAACACAAATGATAAGATTGAGAAATTTACTGTTAACCGGAATGTTGTTAACCTCTATTGTTACTATGGGACAGGAAATTAATTACCCCGACCAAAATGTAATAACTACAGCCGTACCTTTTTTAATGATTAGCCCTGATGCCCGTGCGGGTGGTTATGGTGATGCCGGAGTTGCCAGCTCCCCTGATGTTTTTTCGATGCACTGGAATCCAGCTAAGTATGCTTTTGCCGAGCAGGAAAACGGGTTTGGGATTTCCTATACTCCCTGGCTCAGAAATCTCGTTAACGATATTAACCTGGCTTATGTTGGCTATTTTCATAAATTTAATGACCTTTCGGCATTTGGTGCTACCCTGCGTTATTTTACCATGGGTGAAATTCAGTTTACCGATAACGACGGAAATCCAACCATTATCGCTAAACCAAACGAGTTTGCCGTGGATGCTACCTACGCCCGGAAATTACACCAAAATCTTTCGCTGGCAGTGGCAGGACGGTTTATCTATTCTAACCTTACCCAAGGCTATGGCGGACAGAGTGGCGTTGAAACAACAGCCGGTATTGCAGTAGCTGCCGACCTGGCTCTATACTGGCAAAAGGATGTTAATTGGTTTAATAATTTACCGGCTACCTTTGCTTGGGGATTAAACATTTCAAATATCGGGAATAAAATCTCATACAGCAAAAGCAACATTAAAAAAGACTTTATTCCTACCAATTTTCGGCTGGGTCCAAGATTAACCATCGAGTTGGATGAATACAATAAAATGAGCTTTTTTGCCGATGTTAATAAATTGCTTGTTCCCACTCCTCCGGTTTATAAAACGGATGAAAACGGCAACCCTATTGCCATACCCGGTGGTGGCTACGAAATTGCAGCAGGTATGGATAACAACGTTTCGCCTATCACGGGGATGATACATTCGTGGTACGATGCTCCACAGGGCTTTTCGGAAGAGATGAGCGAGTTTAATGTGTCTTTTGGTACCGAGTACTGGTATAATGAACTGTTGGCCATTCGCGGAGGATTCTTTTTAGAAGACAAGACAAAAGGAAATCGTAAATATGCCACGCTTGGCGTGGGTATTCGTTACAATGTTTTCGGGTTGGATTTCTCTTATCTGATTCCCTTGAACACAACCCAAAACCCCTTACAAAATACCATGCGTTTTTCACTGGTATTCGATTTTGGAAAAGCCGTTACCAATACAGGTACTGCTCCTCAATAGCAAGTACTGTTATTTAAACATAGAAAAAAAGGTATCCTTTTGAGGATGCCTTTTTTTGTTGTGGAAATCACCCCTTTAATTTATCACCGCTTCCGAATCCTTTCGTGCGGGCTAAAAAGATATTTGCTTTCTGATTGGTTAGTAATTAAATTTACTTCAGCCGCCAGAGGCCCTTAAATTTCATTTTCCAAAGCTTCAGCCGTCCTTCCGGGTCTTCCAGGTTTTTAGTTATTAATTTTTTACGCAACGGCTTCGTGGGGATAACTTCTGTGGTATCGGAACGGTAAGATAATTTAGCAGGACTTGACCGAAAATCGTAAACCTTTTCCGACAATACATACCAGTAAACCTGTTGTCCCGGAATCAGGCTCATGCCCAGTTTCTGAACATCAACATAACGAATGTTCTTCTCTTTATCTAAAACATAAAAAGTATAAATGTGGGCTTCGTCGCCACATGAAAGGGAGTCGGTAACAACAAGGCGGTTGTTGGAGGAGTACCGGGCAACTTTACCTTTACAATTTTCAAAACCGTAATGGTTAACACTATCCTTTTTCATCTCCGAGAGGTCTATTTTGCCAAGTACCGGGAGGTTTATTATTACCTCAGCTTTATCTTTTGGCTGGGGGGCAACATTGTAATTTACCTTTTCAACCACATTGGCAATAGTTGCCTTTTTTGATTTTTGGTTACCACAGGATGTGGCAATAATCAAGAGAGCTAAAGCATACAAAACTGGTTTCATAATTTTATAATTTGCTGTTTATATAATAAATCGATAATCGAAATCAGATGATAACTACGGTTAAGTAAATGAGGCCATTGGTGTTTTGAAACATCTAACTTCACCATTACTATTGTGTTTGTTAATATTCATCATATTCAATTTAATTCCCATCCGGCCAATACCTTAAATAATGTTGGGCTTGGTTGTTTTATTCAATACTCAAATTCAAGTATTTTGGATATTTTATTGAATACTTTAAAATCAATTCTTTTTTCTCATTTGGTTTTAATTCAAGTTCCCAGATTACCTGCCCCGTTTTATTATTAACTTTTCCGTTTGAATATTCAAGTTTTTCAATCTCAATGGATTTATCTTCAGATATAGGGAATTGATCTTCTATTATTATTTTTACTTTTTCACTTTTATTGTTTCTAATTACTATACTCCTATTTATCGTTTCTTTGGCATTTCTTCCAATAAATTGCTTTTTATTTTTTTCTTTCAAAAGAGTTCTTTCTACAATAATATTTTTATCTCTGCTTAATGATATCTCCAGAGTATCTTTTGTGCTGGTGGCATCAATAAATGACCGGCCTGTATAGGTGCCTTTGTAGTAAATACTTGATTTGCCTGATAACAGATTTAGTTTGGCCCAGTTGCTGATTTCTGCCATAAGAAAGACATCTTTTTCAAGTTTTGGAATGGAATAATATACATAGCTAACAGGTTTTTCCACCTCTTTTATTCTAACATAATAATCATTACCGTCAGACGGGATTGTGTATGGTATTTTTATTTTGTATTCGAGGCTTGTAATATTATACTCTTTATCTATAACATTGCTGTTAATCGTATTTATTTCAGATGGATAAAAATCAGAAACTTCACCTCTGCTGCCTCGAGTTCCTCCAACAGTTGAAGCAACAGATCTTTCAGAACGTCTTGGCATTTTTAAAATTTCATTTGCCGTAACAGTTGTCCCCGAAGATGTTTTATCCTTTTTTACCAATGGAACATTATATTCAACTATTTGAACTTCTTCTAATAATTCATTGCTTTCTTTCATCTTAAAATCCTGAAAAGTAATTTTGTTAGCATTTAAAACAACCCCTTTCATTTCTAAATCGTTATAACCAATAAAAGTAGCTCTAATATCATAAGAGCCGGATTTTATTGGCTTAATCGTATATCTTCCATCAAAATCTGATGTACTTCCCGCTATCATTTTACCTTCTTTATAAACAATGATGTTGACAAATGGTATTGGTTCTCCTGTTTCCTGGTCTGTGATTATCCCTTTTAACGCAGATTGTCCATCAATAATATTTTTTGTTTTATTACTATTTCGTTCACTGATAAACCAGGTTGCTAATTCAGGTTTAGAGTTATTCAAGGAAGGTCTGTTTGTTGATAATGTTAAGTTTACATTCTTCCAATCTTCACCTGTTGATTGATAAATGCTGGCATTGTAAACTATATTCAACGGCTCCCTAATATCATTAACACGAAAATCATATAAAGGTATCCATCCTGCCGATGAAACATAATAACTAATATTGAAATTTGAATTTATTGCTGTTTTACAATCAATGGCGAATGAAATTTTACTGTAAGATTTTTGCTCTTGCGATATTTTCTTATTTAGGTTTTTGTAAAGGTTTTGTATTTTTTTCTTCACTAGGTCGATTTCAATAGTCAACTTTAATTTGTTATGCCTTATTTCATTTAATTTTGTTCTGTAAAACGCTGATGCTTCTTTAATTTCTGCAATATTGGAACTTTCACCTTTCTTATTTAGTATGCTGTTATCAAGTAATATTTTTTCTTCTATTTCATAAACACTTATCTTATTTTTAATTTCTTTTATTTTAATTTCTTGTTGTTTAATACTGTCTTTATATGTTGAAATAATTTCATTTTCTTGACTTGGAAATGTGATTTCATGTTTTACAGAAAGTATTTCTCCTTTTTGATTGTTTTCGATTTGAATACTTTGCGGGGTTATCTCTGCTGGTAGTTTTTCTAATATTAACAGGTGCTTTCCTTCCGGAATATTTATTTTTGCTTCTCTTGTAACTTGTGCGCCATCAAAAAATACGGTTACATTTTTAATTTTTGAATTTAGTATCAAGGTATCAACTTCACTACTGTATAAGTTTATTGTAATTAGTAAAGATAAAATTAAAAGTGTACTTTTCATATTTGTAATATTTATTTACTTGTTCCGATTAAGCCTTAGAAGTGCATATATGGCTAATTAAGCCCTATTTGACAAAAGTACGTCAAAAACTTTTTTAGGGCTCGTCATTTTAATTATATTTTTGTCGGGTATAAAGTTCATACAAAATGGCTGACAATTTTAAAATAGGAACCGGATATGATGTTCACCGGTTGGTGGAGGGTAGGCCTCTTTGGCTTGGAGGGGTAAAAATTCCTTTTATCAAAGGATGTCTGGCACATTCTGATGGCGACGTGTTGCTTCATGCCATAATAGATGCCCTGCTGGGCGCCCTGGCGCTGGGTGATATTGGTAACCATTTTCCTGATACCGATTCCCGGTATAAAGATATCAGCAGTGTTGTTTTATTGCAAAAAACCATATTGCTTGTTAAGCAACGAGGTTTTATTATTGGTAACCTCGATACAACGCTGGTGTTGCAACAGCCCAAAGTTTCTTCATTTATTAGCGAGATGAGATTGGTAATAGCAAAAATACTGGAAACGAATATTGAAAATGTTTCGATTAAGGCTACCACCACCGAAGGGCTTGGTTTTTCCGGAACAGGAGAGGGGGTGGCTGCCCAGGCTGTTGTGCTGTTGCTTAAGGGCTGAATTATTGATGTCAGTTTTTGTAAGCTGCTTTATCACGTGTTAGGTGGCCGGTTTTGTATTTTACTTAGTTTTGTGCTTTCATCTAAAAAAATGTAATCCTTGAAAATTGTAACTATTATTGGCGCCAGGCCACAAATTATTAAAGCTGCTGCTTTGAGTAGAGCCATCAAAAACAGCTTTTCCGATAAAATTGAAGAGGTTATTGTGCATACCGGGCAGCATTACGATCAGAACATGTCGCAAGTGTTTATCGAAGAGCTGGGAATTCCCGAACCCAAATACAATCTGAATATTGGTAGCTCGTCGCATGGCGTTCAAACCGCCCGAATGATAGAAGGAGTTGAAAAAATTCTGCTGGACGAAAAACCTGATTATCTGGTGTTGTACGGCGACACCAATTCCACGCTGGCAGGAGCCATTGCCGCAGCTAAAATTCACGTTTCCATTGCCCATATTGAAGCCGGGTTACGCTCGTTTAACAAATCGATGCCTGAGGAGATTAACCGCATCATGTGCGATCATGCCTCCACGTTGCTGTTTAGCCCCACGCAAACAGGATTCCAAAACCTGATTAACGAGGGATTTAATGCTGACAACAAAAAACCCTATTCGGCTGACCATCCCGGCATCTTTCATTGTGGTGATGTGATGTACGATAACAGCCTCTTTTTTAAAACTCTTGCGGCGCAGCAGTCGAAGGTGCTGGAGGAGCATAACCTGATGGGAAAAGATTTTGTGTTAGCCACCATCCATCGCGATAGCAACACCGATGTTCCCGAGCGTTTGACGGCTATTTTTGAAGCGCTCCTTGAAATTTCCGAAACGGAAAAAATGGAAATAGTGCTACCGCTTCATCCCAGAACGGCCAAGTTGATGGAGGTGAATTTGTTGGATGATGTGTACAGGCAGGTTATAATTTCAAAATGGCTGAAGTTAATTCCGCCGGTTTCATTTTTGGATATGATTTTGCTGGAGAGTCACTGCAAGCTGGTAATAACCGACTCGGGTGGTGTTCAAAAAGAGGCCTTCTTTTTTAAAAAGCCTGCTATTATTTTACGTAGCGAAACCGAATGGAAAGAAATTGTTGAAGCAGGCTGCGGAATGATAGCCAATGCTGATAAAGCAATGATTTTAAAAGGTTGGCAACTTTTTAAGAAAGCAGGAAACACACTGTCTTATCCTGATATATTTGGTGATGGCAACGCTGCTGAGTTTATCTGCCAAACAATGTTGGACAGCTGTTTCCGGTAAGTTTTTTAAAACAGGGTGTAAAACAGATAGACGTTAAGCAGCGAAACAATCACCGCGATGGAGTATAGTAGTGTTTTCAAAAAGAGCGAGTTGCGATATTTACCCATCACTTTTGGTGACGAGGTAAGGTAAACCTGCAGGAAGATGGTGAAGGGCAGCTGGATGCTTAAAATCATCTGTGAGATGATTAATCCCTGAAACGGGTTAGAGATAAAAAAGATTAGTGCCAACGCGATAAGTAGCGAGATGGCCACCCCAAGTCGAGAGTGGTTATCCTTAATGTCGTATGGTTCGTTGAACATGCCGGCAAAAATGCTGCCTGCTGCAATACCCGATGTTACCGTTGAAGCAATGCCGGCAAACAGCAACGCAACGGCAAACACAACAACGGCATTACTGCCAAGTAGTGGTTCTAACAGATGATTGGCTTGCTGTAGTTCGGTAATGGGGGTTGAGTTTTTAAAAAAGGTAGTTGCCGCGAGCAATATCATGGCGCTGTTAATGGCCCAGCCAATAAGCATGGAGATGAGGGTATCGGTAAATTCAAACCGAAGCTGTTTTTTGATAATTTTTTCATCTTTTCGGTTCCACTGCCGGCTTTGGATGACTTCGGAATGCAAAAACAGGTTATGAGGCATCACCACAGCACCCATCACACTCATAATAATAATCATCGATCCTTCGGGGATGGAGGGGGTAACCCATCCAATGGCAGCAGCACCCCAGTCGATATCAACCAATGAGAGTTCGTATAAAAATGAAAGGCCGATAAGCGAAACAAAAGCGATAATCCATTTTTCAATTTTAAGGTACGAATTGGTAAGCAGCATAATGGCAACAAAAATGGTGGTTAGCAAGGCTCCTGCTGTGATGGGAACATCAAACAGCATCTCGAGGGCGATAGCACCTCCCAAAATTTCGGCTAACGAAGTGGAGATGGAAGCCATCATAGCTGAGGTTAAAATAAACTTTGACCAAACCGGTTTAAGGTAGATAGTGGCTGCTTCCGACAGGCAGTAACCCGTGGCAATACCCAAATGCGCTACATTGTGTTGAAGGATGATAAGCATAATGGTAGAGAGTGTTACCATCCAAAGAAGGGTGTAGCCGTAATCGGCACCGGCAGCAAGGTTGGAAGCCCAGTTACCCGGATCGATAAATCCTACCGTTACCAACAATCCCGGGCCAATGTACATGAATATATCCAGCGCTCCCAGCTGCGGTTTGTGGTTTTTGTTGTCGATATTTTTTAATAGGTTACGGATAATACTACGATTTTAAATAATGGCGAATTAATTTTGAGTCAAAGATAAAAAGAAATTTCAGAACTCCTTATCTGCTAATTGGGAATCAATTACTTATACAACTTGCATCGTAAATCAAATTCACTCTCTGCTTTCAATTCTTTTGATACCCTGTTTGGCTTTGTCTTTAATGCTGGTTTCGTATTCGTTAAAATGGAGGTTACGGCAAATTTGATAGTATTTTAAGGCCAATGGATAATATTGTTCCATCTCGAAAATATTGCCCAGCTGCAATGCCGCGTTACCGGCAAAATAGCGGGTGGAGTTTTTCCCCTTTTCAATGGTGCTGATGTAATAACTTTTGGCGGTTTCAAAATGATTGCTCTTTTGCTCAATTCGTCCCAGCCGGTACAGTATTTCTAATTTATCCTCGGCAGTAAAGCCAAGGGTATCGGCATTTGCCAGTACCTGCCGGGCTTCCGCGTTGTACCCTCCGTCGAAAAGTAGTCGTGCTCTTACCAACGTAACATTAGGAATCTTGGCTGAAAGTGCCTCCTTTTGAGCTTCTTTGTCGGCATCTACATCCGTTACGCCATTATGTAAAACTTTTTTCATCATGGTGCGATAACCCAAAGTGTCGCCTTGAATTAGATAACACCATCCGGTTTTTCGCCAGGCATCTTTTATAAAATTAATGCCCGGGTAATGCATTGTGTAGAACCGATAATCTGTTGCTGCTTTAGTATCTAATTTTCGCAGCCGATATTCCGCCTTTAAATAATGGAGGTAATAAAACGGATAATAGCCTTTCCATAATAGTGCTGAATCCAGCAGTTGCAATGCCTTATCATTGTATCCCGAACGGGCAAGCATATTAGCGTTAAGAAAAGTAAGCATCAGGTTGTGGTTTGTATAGGGTGTAAGCCTGATCATCAATGTTTCTTTTTTTGTTTCGTCGAGGCCAAGGTTCATCTCTGTAAAGCCAAGATAAAAGAGGATTTCGGGTTTTAGGTATTGAAGGCTGCTGTCGTTGTCGGCCTGATCAAGGATGTTGTATAGCTCCTGTTCCCCCTGTGGTACTGTTCCTTCCATCGAAACCAATGATAATATCCACTGATATTGATCGGGAATCATACCGATAATAATATGGAGCACCCCAAGGGTAATTTGTTGTGGCTTGAAATCGGGAAACTGCTGTCTGTTTTTGTCAAGTAAAAGGTAACTGCGCCTAATGCCCAGGGCTGAGCTAAAGTAGTTGTGGAATTTAAGTTTGGCAATGGCCCATTGCAGGTTGATGTTGGCTTGAAGATATTTTTTGTAGGGATTATTGTCGGGTAGTTTGCTCAGGAGGTCGAGTCGGCGATCTTCACGGTCTTCTATTTTATTGTAATAGGTCTCGTTTTCATCCATAAAAAGGGTTAAAAAGTCGATGGAGTTTTCCAGGTATGTGGTATAGAGGTTTTGAGGGTTTGCAACTTTTTCTTTGTTGATAAGTGCACGGGCATCATCAAAGCGTAAGGCAATAATATCGTTGTAGGCATGCTGACAGCGCGTGTTTACATCAACGGTTTGTGCCTTGACCGGAGTTAAACCGATTAGAATAAATAAAATATATAGCAGGGAGAGTTTCAAATTTGTTAGTATTTTTTTTAAACTTTATGGTTAACAGAATTTCCTTAACAAAATTTATTTTCAAAAGTAAATAAAAAAAGGAGCATCTGTTAAGATACTCCTTTTACTAAAATGTTTTGCTTTTGTTACTGATTGGCTACCTTTTCGGCAATATCGCTATCGACAAGGATTCGACCGCAATATTCGCAAACAATAATTTTTTTGTGGAGTTTGATGTCTAACTGGTGCTGTGGCGGGATTTTGTTAAAGCAACCACCGCAGGCATCGCGTTCGATTTGTACAACTGCGAGGCCGTTTAGCGCGTTGGTACGAATACGTTTATAGGCGGTAAGCAAGCGGTCTTCGATAAATTTTTCGTTGGATTCCGATTTTTTCTGAAGTGTTAGTTCGTCTTTTTTTGTTTCTTCAACAATATCATCAAGTTCGTCTTTTTTAGCATCTAAATCTTGCTTACGCTCGTCAAGCTTGGCTTGAGCCTGATCCGCTTCTGCCTGCAAAAGATCAATTTTGTATTTTGCCTCCTTGATTCTTTTTTCCGATAGCTCGATTTCCAGTTTTTGAAACTCAACCTCTTTTGATAAAGCATCGTATTCGCGGTTATTGCGAACATTTAGCAGTTGCTCTTCATACCTTTTAATCAGGGCATTGCTATTTTTAATAGCGGTTTCTTTATCAGTAATAGCACCATTCAGTACTTCAATTTCGTTGTTAAATTTAGCAATTCTGGTTTCCAGACCTTCAATTTCATCTTCAAGGTCTTGTACTTCCAGCGGAAGTTCCCCTCTGATGATTCTGATTTTGTCTATTTGAGAGTCAATTTGCTGCAAAGAATAAAGGGCAATGAGTTTTTGCTCAACACTAACTTCTTTTTCTTCGCTGGCTTTTGCTTTTTTACTTGTCATATCAAATTTATTTTCAGTTTGTTACAAAAACTTTACCGGATTAGTGGGAGTCTCTGAAATTTGGAGTGCAAAATTAGTAAAATTTTCCTTAATAATTTCATACAAAAGTTCTTTTGTGAATTGTTCTGTCTCAAAATGACCTGCATCTACGATGGTCATGGCTCCCTGGTGTTCAAAAAAATCGTGATATTTAATATCGGAGGTAATAAAAAGGTCAGCTCCGGCGCGGTAAGCCTGATGAATTAAAAAACTTCCTGAACCGCCACAAAAGGCTACTTTTTTTACCGGGCGTTGAATGGCCTGATTAAATTTTATAGCTTGTGCATTGAGCGTTTTTTTAACTTCCTTAAGATATTCTAATAACGGTTTCTCTTTTTCAAGCTCCCCAATCATACCTGCCCCGGTGTTACCCTGACGGTTTTCCATTGAAAAAATATCATAGGCTACTTCTTCGTAAGGGTGTGCCGAAAGCATGGCGTTAATAACCTTCGAGAGGTTTAGCGAGGAGACTACGGTTTCAATTTTAATCTCCTTTTCGATATGTGTTTTTCCAATTGTGCCCACGAAAGGATGGGTGCCTGCATTCGCTCTGAATGTTCCTTGTCCGGTTGTGTTGTAGCTACAGTTCTCGTAATGTCCAATGGAGCCGGCTCCGGCTTCAAACATTTTATCGCGAACGGTATCGGCATAATCTAACGGGCAATAAACAACCAATTTTTTTAATCCGGATCCGCCGGGTTGAAGTATTTGAAGGTTTTTTAAATTAAGTTTTTCACCTAACTTTGCATTTACCCCCTGATACATGTTGTCGAGGTTGGTGTGTATCGCGTAAATGGCAATATCGTTTTTAATAGCCTTTATCACTAGATTTTCGACAAAGTTGCTGCCCGTGAGCTTTTTTAACCCTTTAAAAATTAACGGGTGATGCGCGATAATTAACTTGTGACCACCGGCTATGGCTTCATCCAAAACCTCATCGGTTACATCAAGTGTTATTAGTGCGCTTTTGATTTCATGTTCGGCGTTGCCCGTTAAAAGTCCAGCGTTGTCGTACGACTCCTGCATGGAAAGTGGGGCAAATTCCTCTAAAAATGAAATTAGCTGTTTAAGAATCATTTTTTCTTTTTTGCGATAAAAATAATGGTTTTTTCAGCTAAAGTTAAAATATCATTGTTATTTTTACGCTATGAATTATTTCCGGTACCTTTTATATCCCTTTGCGCTCCTTTACGGATTAGCTGTTTTTATCCGCCACTGGATGTTTGATTTGGGTGTTCTTCCCTCCAAAAGCTACCCTATTCCTGTTATTGGTGTGGGTAATATTACCGTTGGGGGTACCGGAAAAACCCCCATGGTTGAGTACATCATCCGGTTG
>Ga0164318_10002444_pt1 | contig 17287 bp, 16 predicted proteins | sample GuaBasSedimGuay9_FD_113734 | JGI IMG/M metagenome (GOLD analysis project Ga0164318, IMG submission 113734) | Subseafloor sediment microbial communities from Guaymas Basin, Gulf of California, Mexico - Guay9, Core 4571-4, 0-3 cm | ecosystem: Environmental > Aquatic > Marine > Hydrothermal vents...
TTCTATTGCTTACGCGCGAAAATATCGCCCTAAAAATTTTGATGAGATAATCGACCAACAGCATATTGCCGTTACTCTAAAGAATTCAATTCTGCAGAATAGTTTCGCCCATGCTTATCTTTTTTCAGGCCCTCGCGGCACTGGTAAAACGTCAACTGCAAGAATTCTTGCTAAAGCTTTAAATTGTGAGAAAGGGCCGACTGTTAAACCATGTAATGAATGTAGTTTTTGCAAACAAATAAATGAGGCAAGGAGCTTAGATGTTTTAGAAATAGACGGAGCATCTAACCGCAGGATTGATGAAAGCAGAATGTTAAGGGAAAATGTAAAATTTGCCACTGCGTCTTCCCGATTTAAAATTTATATTATTGATGAAGTACATATGCTGACTACAGAAGCATTTAATGCGTTACTTAAAACTTTAGAAGAGCCGCCTGAACATGTAAAATTTATTTTTGCCACTACAGAGCCTCATAAGGTTTTACCTACAATATTATCGCGCTGCCAGAGATTTGACTTTCATAAAATATCGGCTAAGAGTATTGTTTTAAAACTAAAAGAATTGGCTTGTGCTGAAGAAATAGATTGTCAGGAGCAGGCATTATATTTTATTGCTAAGATTGCAGATGGTAGTTTAAGGGACGCGGAAGTTATTCTTGGCCAGATGAACAGCTTTGGTAATGCTAAGATAACAGTAGAAGATGTAATTAATGTTTTTGGCCTTGTTGCTCAGGAGGTAATTTTTTCTATAGTAGATAATCTTATACAGGGTTCTGTTGCGCGGAATTTACAATTGATTGATCAGTTAATTGTTGAACAATCGCGTGATCCTGTGCAAATAGTAGATTCTTTAGTTCAGCATTTTCGTAATTTAATGCTTTCTAAATGCGGTTGTGAAAAAATGCTGGAATTAGCCCCGGAAGATCGTGAAAAACTATGTGAGCAAAGTAAAGAATTTAGTTTGGAGAATATTCTTTATTTAATTGCTGTTTTAACAGGTACACAGGGAAAAATTAAGCAGCATGGTATGGGCCGGTTATTTTTAGAAATGGCTTTGATTAAACTTTCAGAACAGGATAAATTAATTTCTCTTGCGGAATTAGCGAAAAAGTTAAATCATTTAAAAACAGTGTCTGCAAATTTGTTGTTTGAACCAGAAAAAATTAAAGCGCGAAATAGTATTAATAACTGTTCTATAGATTTGGAAAAAAGTGATAGTTGCTCACAAAATTATGCGGATGTCCCGCGGCAGCAGAGTTCCCAGATATGTGAAGAAACGGATTGTTCGCAAGATACAAAAAAAGAATCATCTGGTGTTCAAAATAATATACTTAGCTTAAAAAAGGTTCGTAAGTTTTGGCCTGAGGTTATTGATGAGGTTAAAAAATCTAAGCCAAGTTTAGGGTTTTGTCTTGCAGAAGGTAGTATTTTTAGTCTTAGCGGCAGTAATATTGTTAACATTGCGTTTTTAAAAGAGCATGAATTTCACCGTGAGAATTTAGCTCAGAACCAGAATGTAGAGATAATTGAAAATATTGTTAAACAGGTTATTGGAAGCACAATAAAAATTAATTTTGTCAGCTCTGCTGAATCACTTGAAAAAGATATTATAAAAGATAGAAAAATTACAAAACTTATTAAGCCTGTGGAATCAAAAAACAGGGAATCTTTCAAAGGCGACGATGTTATCCAGGCAGCAATAGATATTTTTAATGGACGGATAGTTCAATAATCAGAATAAGCCGTTTGGGGTTTTCCTCAATGGCAATAGTGTCCCCATAGGTTGCGGGGGATGCTTCATTTATATTCAAATGCAATTGGTTTGTAAAATTTAGGTGTTTCCTTGTGCCCTATATTGGAACGTTCTGACCTAAGTCAAACCTTAGGCGCAGCTCGCTGCGCCTAAGGTTTGGCGATTGAAGAACGTTTCAAAATGCGGTGCAGGGGGACATCATAAAATTGCAAATCAATTGCGTTTGAGTATACAGTCCCTAAAGGTAGTAAATATGCAGGAGTATCCTTTATCACTTCAAAATCTTATTGAGAAACTATCTAAATTTCCGACTATTGGATTTAAGTCCGCGGAAAGAATGGCGTTGCATCTTTTAAAAGGTTCTTATGCGGATGCGGAAGCTTTTGCTCAAGCAGTAATTGAAGCAAAACAGAGAACAAAAAAATGTAAATTATGCAATTATTTCGCGGAGAAAGATCTTTGCCTAATATGCCAAAAAAGAGTTCAACGTGAGAATGTTATTTGTATTGTAGAAGAACCTCAGGATGTAATTACAATAGAACGCACAGCGAGATATAAAGGGTTGTATTATGTGCTTTGGGGCAGGCTTTCTCCTTTAGGCGGTATTGGGCCAGTTAATTTGCCTTTAAAACATTTGCTTGCCCGGGTTAAAATGGATAAATTAGAAGAGGTGATTATTGCGACAAGTTCAAGCAGGGAAGGAGAAATCACAGCTTTGTATTTGAAACGTTTACTCTTGCCTTTGAAGATTAAAATTACTCAGATTGCCAGAGGCATACCTGTGGGCAGTAACATTTGGCATGTTGATCAGGCAACTATGTCTGAGGCTATAGCAGGCAGGCGGTAAAATAATATATCAGTAGTCAGAAGCCATGATACAGAATTCAGTAGGGGAAAAAGGAAAACTATATTCAACCCTTAAGCGCAGCTCGCTGCGCCTAAGGGTTGGCGAATGAAGAACGTTCCAAAATGCGGTGCAGGGGAGCGTCATAAAGTTGCAAATTTATTACGTTTGAGTATATACATTTAATATGAAAACAAATTTTTTAGATGGGTTCTTAGTTTTATTGTGTCCGGATTGTGTATTTGAAAAGTGCAACAAACAACAAAGATTTTTTAACGCATTAATTTCTGTATTTTTTAGCAATTTATTTTTTTCTTCTCTATGTATTTATTCGTTTTTTAAAAATAACCTGCCATTTTTAAAAATTAAAATAAATATGATCTTATTATTAATTTTAAACTTGTATTTTATAATAATAATTTGTTCTGCTATTTTGAGTTATTTTTTAGATCGGTTTTATCCCAGTGCCTTAAAGATTAAAGGCTTATCTATGGATAGCAATTTAAGTAAGCATTTTTTATGCCGTATTTATGTCTTGCCATTATGGTTTTTATTATTGTATATCTATTTAATTATGGTTTCTAATAATAATGATATTAATATAATAGGGTATATTTTTATCATTATTATGCTTTTGCGTATTCTGGATGTAGAAGCAAGATTAATAAAAGTAGTATATAATATAAAATTAGCTCAGGCTTATTTAATCATTTCTGTTGAAGCATGGCTCATTTCAATAGGTGTGGGTATAGGATGGATAATATCTACTCATTTTTCATTTATATTATCCCTTATCTTTTCGTCAAAATAGTCTAAGTCACTAAGAGGTAGAACAACTGAAGTAGCAATGTTTGTTAAATGTGCGGCTATACGTTTAAAGTATCTGGCAATAAGCGTGAAGCATACAGCTTCATTTACGCTAAGGCTGCTTTTAGAGAGGTTAGTAATGATTTCATCGCAAAATTTTACAATTTTTTTTTCTGATTCCCATGATTGTGTTGCTTTAGTTTCATCTGATTCTAAAAACGCGGATTTAGTCTTTTTGAAAAGTTGTAATATTTTTTGGTCAATATTGTTAAATATTTTTGCGTATTTTTGTTGATCAATTGGATTTTGTAACAGTGTATTTATTTCAAGGAGATTTTTCGCGTAATCGCCCAATCTTTCCGCGTCTTTGACCACACTCATTAATATTAAAGATACAGGCATATCTACTGATGGTTGAATCGAAAGATGTGTGATTATTTTTTTCCTGATATCTTTTTGCAGCGCGTTAATTTTTGCGTCTACTGCGTAAATTTTATTTTCTATTTCAGGTTCATCTTGATTAGCAATAATTTTTCTGCATACAGATTCAAACATTATATGCGCGTCATCTAACATTGTTTTAAATTCTTCCAATACTTGTGTTAAAAAATCTTTGCCCTGCCAAAATTGCAGTAAATTGCTGAACATCTTTTTTCTCCTTTTTTATTTTAGTATTTTTAGTAGAATGACAAAAATCCCAGGCAGTAAAAAGAAAAATCCCAGGACATAAGCAAAAGCGTACCATCTTTTTTTAAAGGCTAATTCTCCTAGTTGCCGCGCGAAGTATATAGGTATCTTGCGGAATATTTTGATCGGATAAATACAAGATACGCCGATTAGATTGAACAAAAAATGTACGAACGCGATAGTAATCGCTGCGCTGTTGCCTGTAGCAAATGAAGCAAGCATTGCGGTAGTAGTTGTCCCAATGTTTGCGCCCATAGTTATGGGAAAAGCAAGCTCGATGGTTAAAATTTCAGCGCTGATTAAAGGAATTAATAAAGAAGTTGTGATTGAACTGCTTTGTACCATCGCTGTAAAAGCTAATCCCACAAAAATTCCGATTATGCCTTTACGTCCAATAATATTAATTAAAACAGTTTCAGTTTTGTTACTAACTAATGATTTCATTAACTTAACAATGTAGTACAATGCAAGAAAAAGAAGAAGCATTGCTGTAACTAATATTAAAATAGAGGCAAAAATTTTTGGTAGATGCAGCAATTCTGTGAAAATATTTCTTATAAATTTAATCGTTGGTTCTGTTACTATTTTGAGTGGGCTTGTAAATTTAATACCTCCGCAGTTTATGAATAATTTAGATAAAATTGTGGCAGATTTCTCTAAAAAACCAAACATTAACTCTAGGGGAAACATAATTGTTACGCAGATTAAATTAAAAAAATCATGAATAGTTGCTCCGGCAATAGCGCGTTTGAATTCTTATCTGCGGGTAATATGCCCTAATGAAACAAGTGTATTGGTTACTGTTGTCCCAATATTCGCTCCCATAATTATCGGCACAGTATTACTGATAGTGAGTACTCCTGAAGCAACCATGCCTACAAGTATAGAGGTTGTAGTTGAGGAACTCTGAACTAAACTTGTTGCTAAAATTCCGATGAATAAACCTACAAAAGGATTAGCAGTTGTTTTAAGTAAATTTTCAGCAAAATTTTTACCAAAACCTTTAAATGCAGCACCCATTAAACCAATGCTAACTAAAAATAGATAAAGGAAAATTAATACTAAAATGAATTTGAACCAAGTTTTATGTATAGTTTTATCCATGTATCGATACCATAGTTATACTCAAACGCAATTGGTTTGTAATTTTATGACATTCCCTTGCACTGCATCTTGAAACGTTTTTCATTCGTCAAACCGTTCCAATCTAGGGCACAGGGAAACGCCTAAATTTTACAAACCAATTGCGTTTGAGTATATTTTTTTCATCCTACAAAAAATTAATATACACGATAAGGTTGAAAATTTCCAGACATTTTTATTTTTTTTATTTTTTATTAGAAAGTTTTTAAATTTGCACCATATTATGTGATTGTTTTGATCTTTTATGGAACGCACTGATTGCTTATATACAAAGCATTTGTGAATAAAAAAGGATTGACATAAGTGATATCTTATGTTAAAAAAGATAATCTATATGTATGCTGGGTTGTTATAGTAATTTTCTATGATGAGTATAAAGTAATGATGATAAAGTAAAAAAGATTTTTTTTTTATAGAATACAAAAACATAGGTTTATATATGCTTTTTCTAAAAAAATCAGTAGGGCTTTATGTTGGGACAAAGACTATACAATTAGCGCAATTACAATATATCGCGGGAAAAGTGCATCTGACTAATTTTGTGCATGTTGATATATTTGAAGATGTACAGGATACAAATAAAAGTTTGGATGCAGAACTGATCCTTAAAGCTCTCCGTAAAATTTCGTATAAATCTAAAATTGATTTAAGAAAAGTTAATACTGTTCTTCTTCCAGGGATGGTTTTGTTACGTTATTTTCAAATGCCGTATATTTCTGCGGAGGAAATGGAAGAAGCCGTCCGTTTTGAGGCGAAAAAATATATTCCTTTTAAATTAGAAGAGGCAGTAACCGGTTTTTATATTTTAAGGGGGAAGAAAGAGACAAGGAAAGTTGGCATTATTTCTTTGGTTACAAAGGGAGAATTTATAAAGAATCATCTGGCGATGCTGAATAAAGTTAATATAACTCCTATATCTATAGAAACAGCATCTTTTGCTTTGTTGCGTTTTTTGGAATATAGCGGTGAGATAGAAATAAAAAAATCCAATGCCGTAGTGTATTTTTACGAACAGAGAGTTAACATAATTATCTTAAAAGACGGCATTCCTTATTTTGTTAGAGATGTCTCTTTGTCTAAAAAAGAAGAGTGGATAGATGATGAAACCGCTGAATTACTTATTGGAAGCAAGACAGCGATCCCCGCTGATAATAGGTTAACTCTTTTAGACGATGTATTAAGTGATGTTAAGATATCATTGGAGTATTATAAGAAAGAATTAGGCAAAGAGTCTGTAAGTAAAGTAATCTTATGCGGCGAACTAGATTATTTTGATAGTTTATTCGCTCCTCTTAATACAGCAGCAGAAGGTTCTTCAAAAGGAGTATCTTCTTTGCCAGAGTATTTAAGCGATAAATTGAATGTTTCTGTGAAGACTATTGATCCATTCAAAACTATTCAATGTGTAAAGACAAAGCCTTTACCGCATACTTTCCCAATGTTTCCTGTTACTCTTGGCACTGCGTTAAGAGGGCTTGTAAAAACCAGAATAGAGATAGACCTTTTTAGGGCAAGAAAAAAAACTAGTTTAAAAACAAAAATTTTAATCAGGAAGATGGTTTTGATTGAGGTTGCAGCATTGCTTGTATCTTTTCTGATTATGCAGCTTGTTTTTTCAGCATTTGTATCTAAAGAACAGAAAATTTTGAAAAAAATAAGGAATAGTGGATCTAAATTTGTAGAAGTAAGCCATTTTGATCAAAAGCAATTAAAGGCAGGCTTAGATAGTATAGAATCGCGAATCAATATTTATAATAAATTAGTAAAAGAGAAAGTTTATTTAACACCTAAATTAAGTTGCTTGCCGAAGCTGACTAATGCGGAAATATGGTTGACAAAATTAAATTTTGAAAATAGTTTTATCGTAAGAAGAGATAAAAGCAATGAAAATAGTTTTAATTTGCAGATAAAAGGCAATGTTTTTACTGCTCAAAAGGGTACAGAAGTAGAAATGATTAATGAGTATGTTGAAAAGTTAAAAGCAGATGTTGCTTTTTTTAAAGGGTTTAAAATTATTAAAACTGGATCTGTGGAGAGAAGTTCTTTTGGTGATATGCCGATAATGACATTTGACCTTATTTGTTCATCAGACCTGGATAAAAAATAATTATTTGTGGAGAAGATAAAAAAATGATACAGCGTTTTTTTTATGGTGAGACAAAGCTAGTTATATGGATAGGTATAGTCATTTTTGTAAGTCTGTTTTTTACTGGCGGTAGGATTATATGGAATCAAAATATGGATAAATTATCTTTTTACAAAGAGCAGCGTATTCGGATAGAATTAGAAAATGAAGTGGCATTAAAGCTGAACAAACTGAAAAAAATTAAAGAAAATTTAAAGCCGATTAGTGAAAGTTCATATTTTTTATCCGAGGTGGCGAAGATTGTTGGTAAATTAAACTTAAAGATGGTTTCAATTTTAGTGCTGCCTATAGCGAAACGTAAAGAATTTGTGAAATTATTTGTAAATTTGGAATTAAATTCTACATATCATGAATTGGGAGCTTTTATTAGTAGTCTTGAAAAAGCAGACTTTTTTATTAATGTTGATAAATTGTTAATCTCTGGGGAAAGAGATAATTTAAAAGCAAATACACGGGTTAAAGCTTTGTTGGTACTTAGTACATTTTATTTAACTGATACTGTCATGGAGAACTGATGGGTAAAAAAGGGTTAAGTATTTTTGTTTTTGCGGGAGTACTTTTATTATTTGCCGGACTTGTGTCAGCAAAAAATGTGTCTAAACGCGCGTTATCAGATACACAATTGGTTAAGGATTTACAGTACACTGGAGCTGCGGCTAAACGGGATCCCTTTGGGTTGCCTCTGGTTTTGGAGAGGCACTTTTTTACGCCTAAAAATGTAATTGACAAGAACAAAAAAGAGGCAGAAATTAAGTTACCTCAAATTAAATTGCAGGGTATAATTTGGAATTCAAAACGAGCTCAGGCAATTGTTAATGGTTCAGTGATGAAAGTAGGCGATTATATTGATAATTTTGAAATAAAAGAAATCACAAAACAAAATTTGATTTTATTCTTCAAAGGTAAAGAGTATAAATATGATGTTGGGCGTTCAAAATTTTAGGAGGGGAGTTAATGAGAAAGATATTTCTATTACTGGATATTTTTATTTTATGCTTTTTTTACGTTGCCGGGTATAGTGAAAATAATGTATTCGCGCAGACAAGTTATGAGATTGAGGATGACATCGAAATTAGTAGTAGGGATGATGAAAAGTTAGTTTCTTTAGATTTTAAAGAAGCACAGTTAAAAGATGTACTTAAAGTTTTTTCTCAACAAGCAGGATTAAATTTTGTGGCAAGTCAGGATGTTGAGGATAAGGCAATTACGCTTTATATGGAAAATGTACTGGTTGACGATGCTTTAAACTGTTTGCTTAAAGCAAATAATTTGAAGCTGTTGCAACAGCCTAAAAGCAATATTATCATTGTCGTGCCTATGCAGGTAGAAAAAATTAAGACGGACACAAAAATTTATCGGTTGCGGTATTTACATGGGAAAGGCCCGTCTCTTGGTAAGGAAGACAGCAAGAATGATAAAGAGAATTCTGTAAGAGAATTTTTGGAACCTGTATTATCAGAACATGGCACAATGGTTGAATTTTCTAACGTACTTTTGATTACAGATATTCCTGAAAGGTTTAAATTAATTGATAAGATAATTGATGAACTTGACCAGCCGATTCCAGAAGTAATGTTAGAAGTGGAACTTATTGAAACAACCTCGGATTTTCTTGAGGATTTAGGTACAAAATGGAATAAAGAAATTGCTAAATACTCCGGGCCTGCCAGGGCAACGCCTTTTCCCTATACTAAATGGGAAGATGTTGACAATCGTGGATGTCCAGAGATATTTGAAATACCAGGCTTTGATTTTTCTTATGGATTGATTTCTTCAGCAGGGCTTAATTGGATTGTAGAAATGTTGAAAACTGATACAAACACTAAATTTTTGTCAAAGCCGCGGATTTTAGTTCAGGATAGGGAGTTGGCTGAAATTGCGATTACTGCTGATCAGGTTGTTTCATTGGAATCAATTATGACTACAGGTGGTGGTGTCGCGACGATAAAGACTACAGTAAATAGGATGGAGATAGGCACTACTTTAAAGATACTTCCCATGATTAACAAGGAAGAGAGATATGTTTCGTTAATGATTGAGCCGAGTATTTCAAGGCCTGTAGATTCTAATTTTAAATCTCCTGATGGGATAGCTTATATTGACCCTCATACGCGAGATTTGCATACAGTAGTAATGGTTAAGGATGAAGATACGGTGGCTATTGGGGGATTTATTACAACCGATGATCTTGAAGTCAGTACAAAAGTTCCATTTTTAGGCGAGATTCCTTTCTTTGGAGCATTGTTTAGGCATAAGCATACTAAACGAGTAGATAAGGAATTATTAATTTTTATTACGCCTAAAATTATTTTGCCTACAGATAAAGTGGATATTTTTATTAATAAGAAAGAGCAGACATCAGCGTCTTTAGAACAACAAGGACAGTCAGTTAAATCAGTGACTGCTATAAAACAGGCAACAGAAAGTTTTGTTGGGATGAATACAAAAACAGTAGAATCTACGCAATTTAGGGAACAAGATGATTTTATTCTGGACATGGCATTAGAAAGTATGGAAATACAGTCTATAGATTTAGTAAAATAAGTGCCTCGTTAATAAAATTTGTGAGTAGAAACAAATGTAGCGATAGGTTCTGCCTGTGCGTGCCGCACGCAGACAGGCATGGCTTGTCCAATACAAAATTTAATAATGAAACGAATTAAAAACCAGAATTTTGAATTCAGCAGGGAAAAAAAGAAAGCTAAAAGATTATTGTTTAAGGTTTATTAGCCTCGTATATTTTATATAATAGATACTCAAACGCAATTGGTTTGTCCCCTCACGCTGCATCTTGAAACGTTCATCACATTGGCCAAACCTCAACGCAATGAGTTGCGCCTGCGGTTTGGCTTAGGTCAGGTCGTTCCAATCTACACTACAGGGTTTACAAATTTATTACGTTTGAGTATAGGTTGATGTTGAAAATTTTGATGAGTATTACCAAATAAGGGATTGTAACGAAATAAATGTTGCATTTATATTCACAGATTTAGGTCAATTTTGTTTGATCTGATTGAACGATTTTTGAGGCGTACTTGAGGTACTCCTGAGAAAATTGTGATTGAAAAGCAAAGAAAGATGGCCTGAAGGTGTGAGATAGAAATGTAATATTTATTTCGTTACAGTGCGTTATGGTAAATTTAAAATTAATTTTGAGGCAAAAAAATGAGAATTATGAATGGTCAATGTTAAAATTTAAATTTAAAGGGTATAGATGATTAAATTAGAATTAAAATTAGGTGACATACTTTTAAAACAAAATATTATTACTCAAGGAGATATTGAAAATGCTCTTAATGAGCAGAAAAATACAAATGATAAGTTGGGTGATATTTTAATTAAAGCTGGTGTTTGTACAGAGACTGATATCGCTATCGCTCTTTCAAAACAATTGGGTATATTATTTGTGTCTATAGCAAAAGGCCTTTTAGTGCCGAATATATATCAGGAGCTGGAAAAGTTGATCCCTGAGAATTATGCCCGTTATCATAGAGTTGTGCCTCTTTCAAGGTATTTGCATCGCATAACTGTAGCTTTTGTTGACCCCCTGGATTTAATTACTATTGATGATATTATGAAAATGACCGGTTGCGATGTTACAGTGGTAGTTTGCTCTGGAACAGATCTTAATATTATTTTAGATGATTTTTATCAAAGCCAGGATATAAAAAAGAAAAAAATTCAAGAGCAGTTTATCTTAACAGAGCAGGATTTGGGGAAACAAGAACAAGTTGATATTCGCAATATATTTTCTGAATCAGAAGCTGCTCCGATTATAAAATTTGTTGATTTGATTATAATGGAAGCCATAAATAAAAGGGCTTCAGACATTCATATAGAGCATTTTGAAAATCGTGTAAGTTTACGTTATCGTATAGATGGAGTTTTGTATGAAGAGAATTCTCCTGATCCTAGAATATACTTTGCAGTTATTTCAAGGGTGAAAATTTTAGCAAAGATGGACATTGCTGAGCGCCGTTTGCCTCAAGATGGTGGTTTTTCTCTTTCTTTTAGTGATAGAGTTATTGACATACGGGTCTCCAGTTTACCGACTATTTTTGGTGAAAAAATAGTGATGAGAATTTTAGACCAGACAAATTTACCGCTAGAATTTGGTTTTTTAGGTATAGATGACCATGATTTGAAAGTGTTAACTAAGGCGATTTATCGTCCATATGGAATGATTTTTATCTCAGGGCCTACTGGTGCAGGTAAGTCAACTACATTGTATAGTGTTTTAAATACTATAAAGGGCCCTAATAAAAATATTGTTACAGTAGAGGATCCTGTGGAATATAAGCTTGATGGGATAAATCAGGTTCAGGTTAAACCGCTAATCGGCTTGAATTTTGCAAGTAGTTTGCGTTCTTTTTTGCGGCAAGACCCTGATGTAATTATGGTAGGTGAAGTACGTGATTTAGAAACAGCGCAAATGTGTATAAGGGCAGCGCTTACAGGGCATTTAGTCTTAAGTACGCTGCATACTAATGATGCTGCTTCTACTGTAACCAGAATTATGGATATAGGGATAGAGCCTTTTTTGTTAGTTTCCGGACTTCGTTTAGTTGTTGCTCAACGTTTATTAAGACGTTTATGTGAACATTGTAAAGAACGAGTAGATACAAAATCTGATGTCAGGTTTAAAAATATAAAAATAACTGGTGATGTCTATCAAAGTAAAGGGTGTGAGAAATGCCGTTTTACTGGCTATAAAGGACGTATAGGAATTTTTGAGTTTTTGTCTATAAGTGAAGAGATTAGAACAATGATTTATTATCGCAAAGCAAGTGATGAAATTAAAAATAGGGCAAGAGAATTAGGTATGCGGTCTTTATATGAGGCAGGACTTGCCAGAGTGAATGAAGGGCTAACTTCTTTAGAGGAAGTGTTGGCAGTTGCTATTGATGAGTAAAAAATATTTTCTGAAAAATGCATTAAGGAATTAAAATACTCTCCGCGTCTATAAGTATGGAATTTTATACTCAAATGCAATTTGTTTGTAAAATTTAGGCGTTTCCCTGTGCTGTAAGTTGGAACGTTCTGCCCTAAGTCAAACCTTAGGCGCAGCAAGTTGCGCTTAAGGTTTTGCGAATGAAGAACGTTTCAAGATGCAGTGCCGGGAAATGTCATAAAATTGCAAACAGATTACGTTTGAGTATATCGTTGGAATCGTTTTTTAATCTCTATAATCAGTCCTGTTGTTTTTTTGAGCAGGCCATAAATAGGTGTGAGAATGTCAGATTTTTTATATAAAGCCAGAGACAACGAAGGAAATCTTGTCCAAGGAACTATAACGGCTGAAAACCAGAGTGAAATCATAGATGTTTTACAACGCAGAAAACTATTTGTAACTTCAATTCAAGAGATTCTTTTAAATAAAGGTAAAGAATTAACATCTTTTAATTTTAAAAAGGGAATCAGTTTTTCTCGAAGAGTAAAAAATGATGATTTATGTATATTTGCCAGGCAATTATCTACACTTTTAGGTGCTGGGGTTCCTCTTTTACGTTCTCTTAATGTTTTAAGCGCGCAGATTTCAAGTATTCCATTGCGAGAGGCAGTAGATAAGCTGCATATAGATATTCAAGGAGGCAGCACTTTAAGGGATGCGCTTGAACGTCACCCTAAAATTTTTTCTTCATTTTGGGTAAATTTAGTTGGTACTGGAGAGGCTTCAGGACAATTATCTTCAGTATTAATGCAAATCGCGCAATATTTCGAGCAATCAGGATCATTGCAGCGCAAGGTTATTAACGCGATGATTTATCCTGCAGTTCTTCTTGGTGTTTGCATTTTTGCTGTGGGTGTGTTTATGTTTAAAATATTTCCTCAATTTACGAAAATGTTTGCTACTTTTAATGCTGAATTGCCTGCATTTACGCAAACTATAATAAACATCAGTGATTTTATTCGGCGGTTTTTTTTCCTTATGTTTTTAGCCTCCGGTGTTTTAATATTTTTATTTAAAGCTTTTTTCCGTACAGAGAAAGGAAAATTATTACGTGATAGTTTTTTTTTAAAACTGCCGGTTTTAGGAGATTTATTTAGACAAATTGCAATTTCTAATTTTAGTAGAGGTTTGGGAGCGATGATTGCCAGTGGTGTTCCTATCCTCTATGCATTGGACATTGTGACTAATACTATAGGCAACAAAGTGATCGAAAATGCTTTAAAAATGGTAAAGGATAGTGTGCGAGAGGGAAAAAGTATTGCTGAACCACTTGAAAAGTCTGGTGTTTTTCCATCAATGGTTATTTTGATGGTAAATGTAGGAGAGGAAACAGGAGAGTTATCTGATATGCTTAAGCATGTATCTGAATTTTATGAAGAACGTATAACTGGTTTAGTTGATAGATTATCGTCATTGATTGAACCATTTATTTTACTTTTTATGGGGGGAATTATTGGTGTTTTAGTAATAGCAATGTTTTTGCCAATATTTAAGCTGGCAACAGCAATTAGATTGTAAAAAAAGGTTATGAGGGAGTAATTATTAAAAATAAAGCGTTTACATTAATTGAATTGGTGCTCGTAACAAGTTTAATTGTTATACTTGCTGGAATTGCTCTTCCCAATTATTTTCATGCAATGGAGAGAGTTAAGGGTAAAGGTGCACGTTCTATTTTAAAAGTAATGCGTGCAGCGGAAAAATCATATAGCTCTGAGTCTAGAATTTTTACAGATCTTGCTATAAATGTAGATAGTGATTGGGCATCCATAGGATTGGAAAATCCTAATAATAATACTAACAAAGTTTTTTCATATAGCCTGACAACAACTGCTCTTGGTACTGGATTTACCGCAACAGCAACCAGGATTGGTGGTTCTAATAATGGTGAGACGATTACTCTTACAGAGAATGGCGTATGGGGTGGGGATTGGACCATTTGAGTATAATCAGGTAATTTTTTGAGAGTTTATTTTTGTTTGTATTTGAAATGCAATAGTGGTTAAGCTTTTAAAAAAAATAGAGGTATAATTATGCGAGATAAAGGGTTCACATTGATTGAGTTGGTAATTGTAGTGAGTATAGTTGTGATACTTGCGAGTATTGCTGTCCCGAGTTATTTTCGCGCAATGGAAAGAGTTAAATCTAAAGAGGCTCGGACTACCTTAGAAGCAATGAACGCAGCGGAAAAATCGTATAACGCTGAACGCAGGATATATATAGGTCTTGCATCAGGTGTAGATACTGATTGGGCATCAATAGGCTTAGATAATCCTAATAATAATGCTGATAGAGCTTTTTCCTACATGCTGACACCTGTTGGCGCTGGATTTATCGCAACAGCAACCAGGCGTAATGGCCCTAATAATGGTGAGACGATTACAATTACAGATGATGATACATGGGGCGGGAATTGGAGTCCTTAAACAATAAAACTAAAATTTCTCGAAATATATTCAAACCTATACTCAAACGTAATTGGTTTGCAATTTTATAATGTCCCCATGCACCGCATCTTGAAATGTTCTTCTATCGCCAAACATCAACGTAGCAAGATGCGCCTGCGGTTTGACTTAGGTCAGAACGTTCCAATCTAGGGCACAGTGAAACCACCTAAATTTTACAAACTAATTGCATTTGAGTATATTATTTTTTAGCAGTTTTGGTAATTATTTTATGGATAATTAGCGCTGCTTTTTTTGCAGCATCTTGAGTTCCAAGTTCTTGGCGCAAACATTTTAGTTTCTGTTTAAATTTATTTTGTCTCATATAGCTTGTATTTAAGAAATTTATTGAACAATTCGCTATATTTTTAGGAGTAGCTTGAAATTGAATAAATTCTGGAAATATTTTTTCTCCTGCGACAATGTTTACTATTCCAATAAAGGGGAGTTTTATTAGCATTTTAGAAAGAAACCAGGTTACGCAGCTTGTTTTATAGACAATTAGCATTGGGATTTCTAAGATTGCTGTTTCTAATGTTGCTGTGCCTGAGCATACCCATGCATAAGTGCAGACACTTAAATAATCATAAATATTTCTGTCAATAATTTTAATTTTTAAGAAAAGATAAGGTTTGATTATTTTTTGCACGGTTTGTTCTGTAATATTTGTTGATTTTAATAGAATAAATTTTGTTTCAGGCATTTGTTTTGCGATTAATACAGCGCTTTTTAGCATTAAAGGAAATATTCTTTTTATTTCCCCCCGTCTGGATCCAGGCAATAAGGCGATGATATTGTCTTTTTTAGTAATTTCCATGTTTGTATAAAGTTTTTTTTTATCTTCTGCGCGTTTTACTATCTTTGTTAAAGGATGTCCCGCGAACTCAGCTGGAATATTATTTTTTTTATAAAATTCTGCTTCGAATTTAAATAAAACGATCATTTTATCAACAACTTTTTGAATTAGTTTTAAACGGTGTTTCCCCCATGCCCAGACTTGAGGGCTGACATAATAAATTATTTTTACTGCAGGGAATATTTGTTTAATTTTTTTTGCCAGCCTAAGATTAAACCCTGGAAAGTCGATTAAAATTATTGCTTGAGGTTTTAAAAGATCGATTTTTTTTAAGCATAGCGCAAAAATTTTCTTAAATATATGTATATGTTTTAGAGCTTCTATAAAACCAATTACTGCATATTGGCTTAAATCAGCAAATATTTCAACGCCAGCTTTACGCATTTTATTACTGCCGATGCCCGATATTATTATTTCAGGCTGGAGTCTTTTTAATTCATCTGAAAGGAGAGCTCCGTATGTATCAGCTGATGGCTCGCCAGCAATAATGATAATGTGGGTGGGCTTATTCATTTTTTCTTAATTGCCTGATTATTGCCAGAGCTATGGCTAATGCCTGTTTTGCGTCTGCAGCACAAACAACAGGAGTTCCTTTTTTTTGGACACATTTAATGAATGATGATAGTTCTTCAGTCAGAGGTTCTTTTTTTTTGACTTTAATTTTTTTTTTGGTTATTCCTTGAGAAGTCTTTTGATAAAAGATTATTTTTTGATCCGCATAATCAAGGCTAATATATGAATTATTTTGAAAAATTCTAATTTTTCTTAGTATCTCTTCACTAACTCTGCTGGCAGTAATGTTACAGACAACACCGTTTTTAAAGATTATCCTTGTATTCGCGATATCTTCGTAATTTGAAAGGACTTTTATGCCTATTGAATGGAAAGTTTTAATTTCTGATTTTACCAATGATAGGATTATATCAATATCATGAATCATCAAATCTAACACTACGCTTACATCAGTGCCGCGTTTGGGATAAGGGCTAAGCCTGTGGCATTCAATAAATTTAGGCGCTGTACAAAAATTTTTAACTATTTTTATCGCGGGATTAAAACGTTCAACATGGCCTACTTGTAATGTCAGGTTATTTTTTTGCGCTAAGCTAATCAACAGGTCAGCTTATTTTAAATTACAACAAATAGGTTTTTCTACCATAACATGCACTTTAGCTTTTAAAAAAGCAGAAGCAATTTTGTAGTGCTGATTTGTAGGGGTCGCAATACTTACTGCGTCAGTTTTATCTATAAGTTGTTTGTAGTCAAAGAAATAATTTGTTTGTAATTCTAAGGCAAGTTTTCTAACTTTGGTTGTGTTGAGATCGCAAATTCCGATTAGCTCTACATTTTTAAGTTGTGAATAAATACGGGCATGAATTTTCCCTAAATGGCCTGTGCCAATAACAGCAACTTTAATTTTTTTCATAAGTTTATACTCAAACGTAATTGGTTTGTAATTTTATGACATTTCCCTGCACTGCATCTTGAAACGTTCTTCATTCGCAAATCATTATGTGCCTGCGGTTTGACTTAGGTCAGGACGTTCCAATCTACAACACAGGGAAACGCCTAAATTTTACACACCAATTGCGTTTGAGTATATAATTTAACAGAGTATTTTTATAATGTCAAGGTATACTCTGTCAAGTGTCAAGGCAA
>Ga0164318_10002445_pt1 | contig 17275 bp, 13 predicted proteins | sample GuaBasSedimGuay9_FD_113734 | JGI IMG/M metagenome (GOLD analysis project Ga0164318, IMG submission 113734) | Subseafloor sediment microbial communities from Guaymas Basin, Gulf of California, Mexico - Guay9, Core 4571-4, 0-3 cm | ecosystem: Environmental > Aquatic > Marine > Hydrothermal vents...
ACGTTGCCCGGGATGTATCGCGCCGTCGTTATGGTGATCCCCGGGAAATCTTTGAATTGACAAAGACCGGTATATATCCGGAGCGTATTTACGAACTGGCCGAATCCTTCGGGATGATGATCGTCAAAGTCGAAGCCCGGGAATTACGTCTGGAACAGACCATCGAAAAATTGAAAGAATTAAATGAAAACCTCCAGGCGGAGTACGAAGCGCGTTTAGAAATCGAAACAGAACTTCGAAAATACCGGGATAATCTGGAGTCCTTGATCCGGGAACGAACCGACGAACTGATGAAAACCAATGAAATGCTAAAAAAAGAGGTGCTTGAACGTCAGGCAATCGATGAGGACAGGAAAAAGCTGGTTAACGACCTAAAGGAAGCCCTGGATAATATTAAAACCCTGAAGGGACTGATTCCCATCTGCTCATCCTGTAAAAATATCCGTGATGACGAAGGTTACTGGAACGAAGTTGAAATCTATCTGGAAAAGCATACCGATGTGGCATTCACTCACAGCCTCTGTCCGGACTGCCTTAAAAAGCATTATCCAAAAGAATATAAACGAATGTATGAAAAGGGAAATATCGATTTAACCTCGGAAAAATAACTTTATTATGAACCTCTGTGAAAAAAGCGAACATATACTCGATTCTCTTATCAAGGCCGTTAAAAACGCCGCCATCAATACTTTCGACGCCAACAAATCGCTTTTCGAATTGACGAAAACAGGGGAATACCCCGAGCAGATTGTCGAATTGGCTGAATCCTTCGGAATGATGATCGTTAAAATTGAAGCCCGGGAGCTCCAGTTGGAACAGACCCTGACCGAACTGCAAAACCTCCACAAAAAACTGCTTCGGGAACTACAAAAAAAACAGGATGTTGCCACAGAGCTGCAGAAAGAACGAAATCGCCTGGAAGACCTGGTTCGTCAACGTCGCAAAGAGTTAATCAAATCCAATCATAAACTGCAAATCGAGATTCTGAGCCGCAAGCGGATCGAAGAGGAACGGGAAAAACTGATTTTCGAACTGACATCCGCTTTGACCCGGATAAAACAGTTAAAACGATTGCTGCCGATCTGCCCGTTATGCAAAAATATTCGCGACGATAAGGGATATTGGAATAATCTGGAGACTTATCTGCAGAAACATAGCAACACGGAATTCAGTTACGGAATATGCCGAAAATGCATGAAAGAATTATACCCGGACAGGTATGCGCGATTGTACGGAAAAATCGATCACTAATTAAAATAGTTTCAATAAAAAAGGAGAGAGTGATAATTCACCCTCTCCTTTAACTTAATTTAAATAGGCTGACTATTTGCCGGCTAATTTCAGATACTGTTCATACCGTTCGTCGACAATAATCTGCTGCTCTTTCCAATACTTCTCAGCGTTTTCCGGAAAACTGATTTTCAGTGAAGTATAGCGCTTCTCGCCTTTCAGAAATTCCTCCACCGGCAGTAATGGTTTTCTGGAATCCAGAGTAAACGGATTCTTCCCTTCGGCTTTCAATGCCGGATTGTAGCGATAGAGCAACCAATAGCCCGTATCCACGGCTTTCTTTTCTTCCTGCTGGGTCAATTCCATATTGCAACCGTGATTGATACAGGGAGCGTACGCAATAATAATTGCCGGACCGTCATAATCTTCTGCTTCTTTTACCGCTTTAATAAACTGGTTTTTATTGGCGCCCATGGCTACCGAAGCAACATAGACATATCCGTAGCTCATCAGCATCATGCCGAGATCTTTCTTCTTGGTGGTTTTGCCGGCCTCGGCAAATCGGGCTACGGAACCCAGTGGTGTTGCCTTGGACGCCTGGCCTCCGGTATTTGAATACACCTCGGTATCCAGAACCAGAATATTGACGTTACGGTTGGATGCCATAACATGATCCAGACCGCCGTAACCAATATCGTAGGCCCAGCCGTCACCTCCAATCGCCCAGACACTCTTGGGTACGATATAACTCTCGAGTTCTTGGATCTTGGCCAGAACGGTTCTCCTCTCACCACTGGCACCTTTTACCATATCGGGTAACAGTGCCTGGATTTTCTTTGAGACGGTTTTAATCTCATCGCCCTTGGTATCCCACAATTCAAAGGCTTCTTCAATCAACGTCTTCAGTTTTTCATCAACATCCAATTCCAGGGCTCTCTCCATATTGAATCGCAACTGTTTCCGGTTGGCATCCACAGCAAGCCGCATTCCGTATCCGTATTCGGCATTATCTTCAAACAGGGAATTGGCCCAGGTTGGCCCGTGACCGTCTTTGTTCTTAGCATAGGGTATTGTCGGGAATGTACCGCCCCAGATGGACGAACAACCGGTTGCATTTGCGATAATCATTCTGTCACCATACAACTGGGTAATTAACTTGACATAAGGTGTCTCACCGCAACCAGCACAGGCGCCTGAGAATTCCAGCAGCGGTTGTTTGAACTGACTGCCCTTGACCGATTCAAGTTTAACCGCCTTGCTCAGCACATCGCTGGGGAGATTATCGAAGTAAATCGCCCGCTCGGATTCACCGGCATCCCGCTCTTCCTGAATCGGTTTGGATACCAACGCCCCCTTGGGACATTCTTCGATACAGTTCATGCAACCCGTGCAATCCTCAACATAGACCTGCAGACGATATTTCATGCCTTTATCTTTGCCAATGGCGTCCAGTGTTTCAAACCCTTCCGGGGCATCCTTCAGGTCTTTCGGGTCAATCAGCTTCGGACGGATTGCCGCATGAGGACACACAAAGGAACACTGGTTACACTGGGTACAATTCTCTTTGATCCAATGCGGGACAAAGGGTGCTACACCGCGCTTCTCCAGTTTGGCGGTTCCCGTCGGCACATAGCCGTCCAGAGGCATCTGAGATACCGGAATCTCATCACCTTTTTCACGCATCGTTTTTTCGATAACGTTCTTGACAAACTCATCAGCATCTTCCGGAACGAGCTGTTTGACCGGAGCATGCCTAGCCGGGAGTTCGCTCGGGACTTCAACTTCCACCAGGGCTTCAGCAGTTGCATCAACCGCTTTCCAGTTCATCTCAACAATCTCACGGCCTTTGGCGCCATAGGATTTTTCAATGGCATCTTTGATCAGCTTAATCGCATGATCCTTTTCCAGAACACCGGAAATGATAAAGAAAGCCGCCATCATGACGGTATTGATTCGCCCGCCAAGGCCGACATTTTTAGCGATTTCCAGAGCATTAATGTTGTAAAAACGGATTTTCTTTTCGATAATGGTTTTTTGCATAGCCAGAGGCAGATTTTCAAAAGCCTCCTCTTTGCTCCAGACGGAATTCATCAGGAAGACACCATTTTCCTTAATGCCCTCCAAGATGTCATAACGATCGATAAAGGCCTGATTATGGCAGGCAATAAAATCCACATTATCAACAACCAGATATTCGGACTTGATCGGGTGTTTTCCAAAACGTAAGTGACTGCGGGTAGTTCCCCCGGACTTCTTTGAATCATACTGGAAATAGCCCTGGGCATACATGTCGGTATTGTCGCCGATGATCTTGATGGAATTCTTATTTGCACCCACCGTACCGTCAGAGCCAAGCCCCCAGAACTTACAGGAGATCGTGCCTTCGGGGATCGTGTTAATATTCTCTTTAATCTCAAGGGAGGTATGAGTCACATCATCGTTTATTCCAACGGTAAAACCGTGCGTACAGGCTCCGTCAAGATGATCATATACGGCTTTGACCATTGGCGGTGTAAACTCCTTCGAGGAAAGACCATAACGTCCACCAATGACTTTGATATCCTTGCCTGCCAGTGAAGCGACAACATCCAGATATAGCGGTTCGCCAATCGATCCGGGTTCCTTCGTCCGGTCGAGTACGGCAATCTTTTTCACCGATTCCGGAAAGGCTTTCACAAAGTGTTCCACCGAAAAAGGGCGATAGAGACGGACTTTAACCAGGCCGACCTTTTCACCTCTCTTATTCAGGTAGTCAATAGTCTCCTCAACCGTATCGGCGCCACTGCCCATGATGACAATCACCTTATCGGCATCGGGAGCACCGAAATAATCAAACAGATGGTATTGACGACCGACTTTTTTTGCCAGAGCATCCATATACTCCTGAACAATCGCCGGTGCATTCAGATAATATTGATTAACCGTCTCACGTCCCTGGAAATAGGTGTCCGGTCCCTCCTGCCCGACTTTGAGAAGCGGATTTTCAGGATTCATTGCCCGGGCACGAAAGGCCTCAACATATTTCATGTCAAGCATTTCTTTCATGACATCATATTCAATGGGATATATTTTCTGAATTTCATGAGAATTACGGAAACCGTCGAAGAAGTTCAGGAACGGAATACTCGATTTCAGGGTTGCCAGATGCGAAACCACACCAAGGTCCATGATCTCCTGAATCGAACTCAAAGCCATCAACGCCCAACCGGTATTCCGGGCCGACATGACGTCGGAATGGTCGCCAAAAATGGATAAGGACTGACAGGCCAGTGAACGGGCGGATACATGAAACACCGTCGGCAGCATTTCACCAGCAATTTTGTGCATATTCGGCAGCATTAGCATCAATCCCTGGGAAGCGGTAAATGTCGTTGTCATAGCGCCTCCCGAAAGGGCGCCATGTACGGCACCGGAGGCGCCGGCCTCCGATTGAAGTTCAACAACATCAACTTTCTGACCGAAGATGTTTTTCAGCCCCTTTGCCGCCCAGGCATCGGCCATTTCACCCATTCCGGATGATGGGGTAATCGGATAAATTGCAGCAACTTCGCTGAAGGCATAAGCCACATGTGTCGCAGCGCTGTTACCATCCATACTTTTCATTTTTTGAGCCATCATTTTCTCCATTATATATAATGTTTAACTTCCCTTCTGATGCAAAAAATCCCTCAATAAAAATAATCGTTTTCACATCGGTAGCGCCTTCTATCCCTAACGCTTGAGAAACAACCAATATCCATTGTGAAAGTTACAATTTTCCTATGGGAAAAACAAATTTTCCCGCCACCGTTTTGTAGTGATAAAATACCTGCGGTTTGATAGTATGCTTCTATTGCCAATTCAATATTTTTTTAAAATCATAGACCGCCGGATCGGAAACATAGGCTTTGGCTGCTTCGTAGTCTTCTTCGGTAATATATTGCAGAGTGTTATTGATAATTGATTGACACTTCTCGCTTTCAATATTCACCAGGCGGGGAGGTATTTTTCCGTCTGCATTTTCCAAATCTTTCAGATAAAGCGGCGATACAGCACCGGCTTTACCGACATAAACCATACAACCGGTGGCGCCCTCCTGAAATAATTTATAAACACCATTTCCGAGAAGTGTACAATACACAAGATCGTACCCCACCGGCGTCACACAACGCACTTCATATCCCAGTTCCACAGGCCTTGATTTAATTTTCAAACCGATTTCTTTATATTTCCTGTCCAGAAGCTCGTTGAACATCTGGGCTTTCGAGATTTTGCCCAATTCCGGATGACCATGATCATCATAGGTAAACCGAATCCCCGATTTCTCGATTTCCGCATCGCTGAGTTCGTGGAATACTCCTTCGGAAATTACCGCCACACCATAGTGAATCCCCATAATTTTTCGTTTGACCATTGCGGAAATCACCAGATTAACGATTCGATCAACGGTTATCTCGGTCTTGTTAAACATCTCCGGTATTACAATCATCGGCAGGTGACAGGCCGAACCAATCCCAAATGCCAGGTGTCCCGCCGACCGCCCCATGGCGGCTATCACAAACCAGTTCTCGCTGGTGCGGGCATCTTCATAAATGGTCGCGGCAATTTTTGATCCGGCGTCCTCGGCCGTCGTATAGCCGAATGTGGGCGAATTGTCCGGAAGCGGCAAATCGTTATCAATTGTTTTTGGCACATGGATATTGGCAATCGGGTAACCCTTATCCTGCAGGAATTTAGCCACCCGGTTCGCCGTTGAGGCCGTATCGTCGCCACCGACCGTCACCAACAGTTCGATTTCATTGTCTCTGAACAATTTAAGATTGAAATTTTTTTCAAAATCCTCGTCCGTCGGTTTGAAACGACTCATTTTCAGATAAGAACCGCCCCTGTTAAAAATCATATCGGCTTTCATAAAATCCAGCTCTTCGGTTTTGGCGTTTTCTCTGAAAAGTCCTGTATAACCGTGATGCAGACCGACGACTTTCATTCCGTTTTTTAAAAAAGATTTGGCTATGGAAGCAACCACCGTATTCATCCCCGGCGCCGGACCTCCACCGCATAGTATGGCAACTGACATGGTATCTCCTTTATTTATATCAATATTTTGCGCCGGAAGTTAATGAATCAGCGACCAAATTTCAATTCGATTTTAACAGGAAATATCCGGAGCACCACCGCCATTGCGAGAAACATACTCCATTCATTACAAATCAATCGGTCAGGATTGGGTTGTCACACCGGCCTTACCCGATTTCTCTACTGCCGGCGGCGAGATCAGAAGCGACTTAAAAAACGTAGAGGCTCAACATCTTGAGCCCCTATTACGAGGTTTACATTATGTCATCGGTTTAATCGGCGACGAGAATCGCCAGTATCATGGAGTTGAATTTTTCTTCCGGTTTATCGGAGCGGGAAAGCAGAATAATCGGCACTTTGGCGCCCATTACCAGCCCCCCGACCCTGGCATTGGCCAGATACATCAGAATTTTAATTGTTGCATTGCCACTGGTGATATTGGGCACGAGAATGACATCGGTATCGCCGGCGATTCGGCTTTGGATTCCCTTTTTCCGGGCGGCTTCGGCGGAAAGCGCCACATCCATGGCCATCGGACCTTCCAGAATAATATTTCCAAACTCTCCGGCCTCGGCCATTTTCTGAAGTTCCGCCGCATCCAGGGTTTCCTGAATTTTCGGATTCACCTTTTCGATCGGGCAAAGTGCACAGACTTTGGGCTGCCCAATTTTCAGCTTTTGACAGACATCGAGCATGTTTCCCAGAATTGATTTCTTTGTTTCCAGGTCAGGAGCAATCGTGATACCCCCGTCTCCGGTAACCAGCAATTTGGGATATGTCGGAATTTCGGCAACCGCCACGGGAATTAATACGCAGCCCTTTCGCAGTCCGGTTTCCCGGTCCAGAACGGCTTTCATTAAAATAGGCGTGGAAATATGACCTTTCATCAGAATATCGGCCTTGCCGGTGCGAACCTGCTCCACTGCTTTAAATGCAATTTCAACATCATCAACAGCATGGACAATCATATCGTCGGTGATCTGATAATCAACCTCCCTCGCAATCCTTTTTATCCGTTCCGCATCGCCCACCAGAATCGCATGAGCAATTCCTTTTTCATCAATGGCTTTAATTGCCTCCAGCACGCTGGGATCGTCCGCCATGGCAATGGAGATCGTCTTTTTCCGTTTATTTGCCTGAACGGCGTTGAGAATATCACGATAGGTCTTCATCATGGTAAAAACTCCTGTACGTTTATTCAGGTTCACTGACATAGATATGGACTTCCTGTTCACCGTCAATCGCCCGGAATCCGCCGGCCGCCAGAGATTCCAGTTCATTCTCACCCGGATACACAAAGATATCCGCAATAAAATTGATTCGTTCGGAAAGGTCCCGAACCAGGCGATCAGAATGGGCAATCCCGCCAGTAATTATGATGCTGTCCAATTCCCCTTTCAATACCGTCGCCATTGCCCCGATTTCCTTGGCCACCTGGTAAATCATCGCCCGGAAAATCAACGCCGCTTTTTCATCTCCTTTATCGATTCTCTCCTCCACTTCACGCATATCACCGGTGCCCAGATATCCCTTCACGCCGCTGTTCTTGGTCAGTTTTCGATAAAGATCCTTGAAAGAATAACTACCGCTCATGGCCATTTTTATCAGAGGTTCCAGGGGCAAAGCGCCCGCGCGCTCCGGCGAAAAGGGTCCCATTCCCATCAGGGCATCGTTACAATCGACAACTCTGCCCCGATCCACGGCGGCAACGGTAATCCCGCCACCGAGATGAACCACCACAAATTTTGTTTGATCAATCGGTTTTCCGATTCGGGCTGCCTCTTTCCGAACACAAGCGTTGACATTCAACGCGTGCAGGCGGCTGCGCCGTTCAATTTCAGGAACGCCGGAAATCCGGGCTTCGGGAATAAGTTCGTCAACCGTCACAGGGTCCACAACAAAAGCCGGTACATGATATTCCTTTGCAATATCATTGGCAATCGACGCACCCAGGTTGCTGGCATGAGTCGCATATCTGCAACTGATGGTATCCTTCATCAGGTCATCATTCACGGCATAAATACCACCCTCTATCGGTTTCACCAGACCACCGCGTCCAACTACGGCAACCAGTTTTTTCCCTTCAAGCCAGGGTTTAAAGGTTCTTTGAATGATCTCCACACGTAAGGGTAGCTGGTCTATAATCGAGATCATATTACAAATTTCCGTACCGCTGTGATCAATTTTTTCAACTTTGACACAGCCCTTCCGGTCATATAATGCCAACTTTGTGGATGTTGACCCGGGATTGATTGCTAAAACAACTTCATTATTCATCTATCGCTTTCCTCTTATATCATCCTTGCTGGCCTTTTTTTACAAAAGTAGTGCCACTTTGTCCGTCCACCTTACCCGTCGCAGAATGATTATTTTACCCGACTACTTTCCCAATAAAAACGATTGAATTCCCAAATTCAACAAAGAAGCCGGAATAATTGTCCTTTGCCGTTACTATTCAAAATATTAAATTGCTGCTCAGATGGCAAGTAAGGTATATTTCATATCAGATATTCATCTTCATTGTTATCATTCAGAATCAGAAAATCTTAAAAAGGCTTATCTGTTTGATTTCTTTCGGGAAGTAAAAGAACAACAGGCAATTTTATATATTGTCGGAGATATGTTTGATTTCTGGTTCGAATACAGACATGTCATCCCGCGGCACTTTTTTAAGGTCCTCCGCATGTTGCAGGAAATGGTGGAAGCCGGCTGTGAAATTCATGTGCTCGCCGGAAATCATGACTACTGGTTCGGATCCTTTTTCCCCGAAGAATTAGGCATCGAATTTCATCCCGATTTCGTTGAACCGGTCTATGACGGTAAAAAGTTTTTCGTCTATCACGCAGACGGTATTCTCAAACGGGACAGGGGCTACCGCTTGATGAAAAAGATCTTAAGAAACCGGTTTTTTATTTTCCTTTTCCGTTTGCTGCACCCCGGCATCGCATTCGGGATTGCCAATTACATATCCGGTAAAAGTCGACATCTGACCCTCCGGGTTCCGAAGTTAATCGAAAAAGAGCGGCAGGAACTCATCGAGTACGGGGAAAAAATCGTAAAAGAAGGTTACGATTATGTTGTCACCGGCCACTTCCATTTACCGACGGAGTATCTGTACGAAAAGGGCAAGTTGGTAAATCTCGGGGACTGGATTCGCTATTTTACCTTTGGTTATTTCGATGGAAATGACCTGCGCCTTTGTTACTGGGACCGTAAATCGCTTAAAAAATCACTTTAAGTGAATCCCAATATTTGCTTGACATAAAAGCTTGACATAAAAGGTTAAAAATTCTAATATCAAATGTCTAATAATCGAGTGATACCTATGAAGAAAAAATTGTATACCCTTTTCCTGAGTGTGTTAATTTTAATGCTTGCGGCTTGCACTTCAAAGGTTGCCACCATCACGGAAGAAGATGTGGAAGAGTTGCGGGTTAATTATAACAAGGGTGAGCTTCAAACCATTGAAGATATGATGGCCATCTACAAAGATCCGACCCAGCCCATCGAAACCCGGATCGCCGCCCTGAATGCCATGGCTCAGACGCAACATCCCGATGCCCTGAAACTGATGCATGATTTCATGGATCAAGGGGTTGGATTGAATTATGCCCTCCTGACAGCGACAGCGAATTCGCTGATGGATAATCCGACTCCGGAAAATGTGGACGCAATGGTCAGCGGTCTGGTTTCAGCCCAGAAGAAGTATATCGAGTTTCGCACAGCGATAATGACCAAACTGGAAAGTACGGATATCACCTTGCAGGTCGAGCAGTTGCTTAAGCTCTACCAGACAGAGAAAGAGAACTACGCCAAAATGCAGGAATCTCTGACGCGGGTTCTGGGTTCGGCAGATGACGATAAGGTAATTCCGATTCTGATTAACATTGCCAAAGACCGGACGGTCAGTCTCTCTGTCCGCTCACTGGCGCTGGAAATTCTGGGAAAACGCAAACATCCGCTGGTCACCCAGACCTTCATCGAAATGCTTGGAGACCCGGAATCTCAGGGACAGATCAGGGATTTTGCGTTGCAGGCGATTGGCGATATCAAACAGGCAGACGTAATTCTGGCCTTGCTGGAGACCTTCAATGCCGGCAAGGAGGAATATTTTCAAATAACCGAAATTCTTACCAACGCGCTGGGTGATTTCTCTGACCCGGCGGTAGTTCCCACGCTGATTGAAATCGTCAAGAATAGTGAGTTTCCTTTACAGACCAGAAAAGACGCCCTCACCGCTCTGACGAAATTCAATGATCCGGACATCTTCGATCAATTGTTGCCGATGATGGAAGATTCCCGGAATTATGTTCTTTTCGACGAAATGACTGCAATGGCATCGGCGCTGGGAGATGTCCAGGCTTTTAACAAGCTTCGTCAGAAAGCCCTCGAAGCCCAACGAAAAGCGATGGTGACGCCATGAAAAAATTGATTGCTTTTTTTACAGCCATTATTCTGCTAACCCAACTTTCTTACTCTCAAAAGAAGACAATAACAGTTTCACAGAAATTCTTTGAAGTGGATCAGGATATTGAATCACTTCAGAAGGAACTGGCCGATATCCGCAAACAGATGCGGGAACTGGAGATTCGTGTATCCATTCCGGAGATCAGAAAAGAGATCAACAATCTGATTCAACTGCCTGAAATGACCCATGAAATCATTTTAAATAACGGCACGGTCGTTAAGGGCAAAATTATCCATGAAGATATGGACAGGGTCGTCATTCAGACTCAAATCGGTCAGCTAACCCTGTCAAAAAGCAGTATTAAATTGACCCGCAAAGCCGACCTTCCGAAAGCAAATTGCATTGTAGACGGACCGATTACCGATGAGGTTCATGAAAATAAACGGATATTCAAGGGCAAAATTAAAAATGAAGGTATCCGGCGGGCCGATTTTCCCCGGATTATCTTCTATCTTTATGATGAAGGAACCAACCTGCTGGCTTCGGACTCGACCATAATTGCCGGCAATTATCACATGTATAAAAGCGGCGTACAAACGGATGCAACAATCGAACCGGGCAACACGTTTAACTTTGAGTGCGAAGTTGACATACCGGAAGACGCCAAGGTCAGTTATTACATTAAAAAAATCAAATGGGAAGAATTTGACTAATATTTCTTACCATATTTTTAGACGGAGAGACATTGGTTCAGGGATTTGAAAAACGGACATGTCATCGTTTTGAGATACCCAACGCTTCATTAATGTACAAGCGAATCGGATTCTTCTTTCCGAAAAAATACGAAAACAGCATCCGCCTTTACAACATCAGCAAAGGCGGACTCTCATTTGCCTGTGACGAAGAGATCAAAAAAGGCAAAACCATTATCGTCAAACTCTTCATTCCCAATGAGGAGTCTCTTGAACTTCTGGCTAAAGTATGTTGGCAGCGGGATTCCAGCGACGGCTACAGTCTGGCCACCGGAGTCGCCTATCTGCCCTTCGGCAAGGGCTATAATATGAATCCGCCAGAATCGCTTGACCGTCTGCGTGAATTAGATAAAAAATATGTCAAGAACCGCTGATTTTTTCGCTCCATCCAAATAAATGACTTAAATCAATCTTACATATCCTTTATATTATAACCGGGTGCAATGATTTATTCAGAAGGTGTAAGCAAATGAGCGATAAAAAACGAATTCTTGTCGTCGATGATGACGAGGAAATCCGCATTATTCTCGGTGAATTTCTCTCCATGATGGGCTATGACCATGAGACTGCCAGCGACGGACTTGAAGCTCTCGCAAAGGTCAAGCTGGACATTGATCTTGTCTTAATGGATATAAACATGCCGAATATGGACGGATTCGAGGTCACCAAACGTATTCGCATGGAGCCGGAATATCGGGATTTGCCGATTATCATGGTGACTTCCATGGCAAGCCGGGAAGACCGCCTCAGGGCTGTCCAGGCCGGCGCCAATGATTTCATTGCCAAACCGATTGATCAGACCGAGCTGGAGGTGCGGACTGTCTCCCTTCTGAAAATGAAAGAAATCCAGGATACAATCAAACGTCATAAAACCGAACTCGAGGAGAAAGTCCAGCAACGGACGGCAGCCCTGCGGAAATCTCTGGACGAAATGGTGGATGCCCAACGCAGAACCTACGAGGCTTATCTGGATACCATCCGCCGTCTGGCCATTGCCGCCGAATATCGCGACGAAGGCACCGCCGCCCACATTATGCGGATGAGTAATTATTCGGCTGTTCTGGCTAAAGGATATAACTTACCGCCGGGACAGGTTGAGATAATACTGCATGCAAGTCCCATGCACGATGTGGGTAAAATCGGAATTCCCGACGGTATTCTTTTAAAAAAGGGCAAACTTGAAGATAAAGAGTGGGAAATTATGCGCCAGCATACCATCATCGGTGCGCGGATTCTGAAGGATTCCAACTCGGACTTCCTGAAAGCCGGCGAAGAGATTGCCGCTTCACACCATGAAAAATGGGACGGGAGCGGTTATCCAGGGGGATTAAAGGGCAAGGATATTCCCCTTTACGGTCGGATTTGTGCAGTGGCCGATGTTTTCGATGCACTAACGACCACAAGGCCTTATAAAGAGGCCTTCAGCAATGAAGCCGCGTACGATATCATCAGAAAAGGCAGAGAGACCCATTTTGACCCGGAAGTCGTTGATATTTTCTTTGATAAAATTGACGAAATTGAAGCGGTGCAGAAAAAATACATGGAGGGGAGTATTGAAATGGAAACCCCCGATTTCGACCGTTTAAGATATTAACATCGCCGGATAGATGATATCCGACCGGTATTTATCCCGGGCGGCAAACAACCGGGTTTTTTGGTCCATAAGCACATCGGTAAATCGTTGCGGCATGGGATCGTCGGCATAAATTTTTTCCATACGTTCCAGTTTCCTGAGCAATTTCTCCACCCGAATCGCAAAAAGTTGTTCATAAAGTTCCCGACTCAATGACTTGTGAAAGACCTTTTCGAACATCCTTTTCAGGTCATTAAAATAAGGGATGTAACCCACCGGCGTTTCAAGGGCGCCATATTCATTATAGACCCGCCCCTCGGCCCACAGTAACCACACTTTTTTATCGGTTTTATTTGTCAGGTAATTTCCCGCATCATCCTTCAGAAAGTAATTGGTCGAAAAGATCAACGGTTTGCGTTTCAGCCGGCGACCGAACTCCAGATGATTGTGGATATATTGATGCAAAGGAACCACCACAAAATCGAGATTGGCCATGGGTGAATGTTTGCGGACACCCTCCCGCCCCAGAGTTGCGGCCGTTGTTTCCGATTCAAGGCAGGCGCCCAGAAACACACCATGGTCCCAGTCCAGCGATTGACAAATCGGTACATTTGTATCCGAATCCCGTCCACCGTAGATGATCCCATCAATCCTGACTCCGTCGGGGTTGTGAATTTCCGGATCCACATTATCCAATTCGTCGATCCTGATGGTATAACGGGCATTTTTATGAGCCGGTGGAATTTCGTTGCCGTCTTCATCTTTCATACCTTTCTGATAACGTCCCCAGTGATTGATACCGGAGGACGGCAATTCCTGCCCCATCCCCAGCCAGAAAGGTTTCCCGTTGTTGACCAGCACATTGGAGAAAATCAATTCCCGGGGCGTTGTCAAACAGTCGTAGATAAGAGGATCGTCTATCGGATTCACGTCGGTAATGATCCCGAATATCCCGGACTCGATGTTGACGGCATGACAACTACCGTCATCCCATACTCTGAGGTAAGCAATGTCGTCACCCACAATTGTCTGCCCGGGAATCATTGCCGTACTCGTTTTTCCGCAGGCGCTCGGAAATGCACCGGTAAAATAGCTTGTCCTCTCTTTTCCCTCGGGATGAACTCCCATAATGAACATATGTTCCGTCAGCCAGTCCTCATGGTTGGCCTTATGTATCGCCAGCCGCAACGCCAACTTTTTCAGTCCCAGACTGTTGCCGGCATACTGATTATTGATACTCAAAACGCGGTCTTTCTCAAGATCGATATAAATCCGGCGAAGTTTATGATTGACCGAATGACCGCCCTTATCCAGGGGCCCGGCAGAGTGAACAAAATGGAAAAAATCCCGGCGGCCCTTCAGTTTAATAAATTCGGAATATCCCGACCTATACAACAGATCTTCACTGTGAGCGACGTAAGCCGAATCGGTAATTTGCAGCGCAGGGATCGCAAAACGGGAGTTTCGGGGGCCCAGGCAGAAAAAACGCACCAGCATCTCCTTCCCGGTCATAATGCCATCCATTAACCCGTAAATTTCCGCTAACCCTTCGTCCCGATCAATCGTGTTAATATACCTGCTCAGAGTTTTCCCTTTCGGCAACAACACACGGGTATGCTCTTTATCCCGGGCCTGATCGCGATAACAATCGAAATGAACCGTATGGCCAGGAATATTCAAAGCGGTTTCCTCGCCGATCTGCAGCGCACGCTCCCGGACATAATCGATATCCGACTGCTCATCGGTAATTATGGTAACCCGTGCCGGTTTGCACAACTTAATCGACCATTCCAGAATATCATCAACATACCGATTTTGGAGAATGCTGAGTTTGTCGTAGGCTTCACTGTCCAGTAGATTTCGAAGATGATCCGTCATTCAATCCTCACTAATTACAATTAAAGCTCCCTGACTCATACAGGAATATAGTATATAAACAAGCAAGAAAAAATAGGAATCTTTAATTATTAAAGAGAATTGAATTGAAACGCTCTTAATGTTTAATCATGAAATTGATTATAAAATACTTAAACTACCTAATTATTTAAGGTATGATTTAAATGAATAGGGGCGTTGGGATTTCATAAATTGCCGGGCTTCCCGGGTACGTGGAACCAGTTTTTCCAATGTATTCCAGAATTTCCGGCCGTGATTTCTAATCTTTGTATGAAGCAATTCATGGATAACGATATAATCAATGATCCAGTCCTCAAACCGCATCAGCTGCAGGTTCAGGTTAATATTGTTCTTGGAAGAACAACTGCCCCAGCGGCTTTTTACGTTTTTAATAAAGAGCCGATTATATCTTAAACCCAGTTGTTTCGCCAGAAAATCAACCCGCCCAGGCAGATACCGGTGTGCTTCCTGACGCCAAGTTTCAATGAGGGCTGTCAGAATTTTTGATTGAATGTCCGGTTCCGAAACGGACTGATTACTTGGGTAAAAAAAGTGAATGGTATCACTATTGATTCTGTACTCACAATCCGGCTGATCTATGGGCATCAGGATGAGGGTATGTTCCCTGGTCCGGAAATTCTGGTGGAAAAATGGTTGCAAGCTCTCTTCCGTCTTTTTTAGCCGATGCAGAGATTTTAGCACCCAGTCACGATGTTCAAGGAAAAATTTCTCGGCGGTCTGAAGCGATACTCCTATAGGCACTGCAACACGAACCGACCGGCTGTCTTTAATCGTGATATTTATCCGACGTGCACGCCGGCTGAGAACAAAATCAACCGTCCCTATACCGGTGTAATCACGACTCAGTCTGCTATTCAACTGCAAGTGTTTTTGACTTTTCCCCGAAAATATTGCACCTGGTATCAACCTTAATAATGTCACCCTTTTTCAGATTGAATATTTTGTATTGGAGAGTTAATCCATACAGGTCGTCCTGACTGGTAAATTCCTGAATAACGACCTTTTTCTTATTGACCGAGACCCAGACCTTTTCAATGTAGTGCTTATCGAAATTTTTGGATTCATGAAGAACCCTGATGGACAGCAGGCCGGTTTCCCGATCATATTTCAGGATTAAATCTTCCGCCGGATGGGCATTTACAACAGCAGTAAAAAAAATGAAAAGTGTCATCAAAGCGACAATGAAACACCTCATCGAAAGCCCCCATTTTTTAATTATTATCCTCATTTTTTGGTATGTTTATGCTGATGTGATTTAAAATAGTAATACACCGGCAACCCGGTGGCAATCAGAATTACAGCGGATAAAACGCCGCCCAACGGAAAGGCGATAAAGGTACCGTAAATTAAATAGACCTGAGAAGCAATCGCTATAAGTGTCATTAGTAACCATACCGGTGAACGAAAAGTGGGATGATAATCGTCCCTTTTCCGCAGGAAAAAAATGGCACCGTAAACCATTCCGTTTTGCAGCAGATAGGACAGGGTAAAGTAACCCAGTAACGCTTCGATTCCACCAATGAAAAGCAGAATAATCGCCAGACCGGATTGTAAGAGAATCGAATAGTCCGGCGTTTGGTATTCGGGATGAACATGGGCGAAAGTTTTAAAGAAGAGACCGTCCCGGGCAATGGCATATTCGATTCTGGGTTGCACCATAATCAAGGCATTGACACAGCCAACCATACTGGTAAACGCAGCAATTGCCAGAAACGCGCCGGCAATTTTTGCAAATGCCGGTAAATACAGAAAGGGATTGGCGAACTGTCCGCTGGTGGCAATCAGATCATTATAGGGTATAAAGACGCTCGTCGACAGAGCAATCAGGGTATAAATAAGCGTTACAATCGCCACCGAAATCAAGAGACTGCGGGGAATGATTTTTTGGGGATTTTTCATCTCGCCGGCCATATACAGGACGTTCGTGAAGCCTGCATACGACCAGATCGTGCCGGCAACACCGGCGACAATCAGAGTCAGAATAGATTTATCGGCCATCCCGGAACCGGTCGGGTTAACGAATAAATTATCGGGGCTGAACAATCCAACCCCAAGAATACACAGTAAAATCAGAGGCGATAATTTTGCAACGGTTAATATAATCTGAATTCCACCACCTTTGCGGACGCTGCGATAATGAATATAGGTCAATATCATAATCAACAGCATCGCAAAGAGTTTTGTATAAAGGGTGCCCTCCAATGGTCCCCAAAATACACTCAGTGCAGACACAGCGCTTAAGGCGATAATTGTGATTGATGGTGTATCGCTGGTCCAGAACACCGTCCAGACATAGAGAAATCCAAGCGCCGGACTACCGGCTTTTTTCAGATAAAGATA
>Ga0164318_10002447_pt1 | contig 17269 bp, 12 predicted proteins | sample GuaBasSedimGuay9_FD_113734 | JGI IMG/M metagenome (GOLD analysis project Ga0164318, IMG submission 113734) | Subseafloor sediment microbial communities from Guaymas Basin, Gulf of California, Mexico - Guay9, Core 4571-4, 0-3 cm | ecosystem: Environmental > Aquatic > Marine > Hydrothermal vents...
CAATTCATCGTGCACTTGCAAAATCATTTTCGATTGCATGTTTTTTTCTAGCATTCGTTTTTGAACATTAATCATAGCCACTTTAATCATATCTGCCGAAGAACCCTGGATAGGTGCATTAATAGCATTTCGCTCGGCAAAACCACGCACGATGGCATTGGAAGAATTGATATCTTTTAAATATCTGCGTCGACCTTTTATGGTTTCTACATAACCTTTTTCTTTAGCGGAAATTTTGGTTTGTTCCATAAAGTCCTTTATGGCAGGATAGCTAATAAAATAATTAGAAATAATTTCTGCTGCTTCTTTTCTTGAAATTCCAATATTTTCGGCAAGACCAAAAGCAGAGATACCATAAATAATTCCAAAGTTTACTCCTTTAGCATTACGACGCATATCTTTGTCAACCTCTTCAATAGGTACATTATACACTTTAGAAGCTGTGGCAGTATGTATATCGATACCATCTTTAAATGCTTGTATCATAGCTTTATCGCCGCTTAAGCTGGCGATAATTCGTAATTCAATTTGAGAATAATCTGCCGCTAAAAGAATATAATTGGCATTGCGCGGAACAAAAGCTTTACGTATTTCGCGACCTTTTTCTGTGCGGATAGGTATGTTTTGAAGATTAGGATTTGTAGAACTTAAGCGTCCGGTTGCTGCTACTGTTTGGTTATAGCTTGTATGTATTCTTCTTGTTCGCGGATTAACCAATAAAGGTAAGGCATCAACGTAAGTTGACTTTAATTTAGTTAAAGAGCGATAATCTAAAATTGCGCGAATGATAGGATGTTTGTTTTCTAATTTACGAAGTATATCTTCGCCTGTTGAATATTGTCCCGATTTGGTTTTTTTAGCTTTTTCAACAATTTTCATATGTCCAAAAAGAATTTCGCCCAACTGCTTTGGCGATGATACATTAAACTGAACACCTGCCATTTCTTGTATCTGCTCGTTTAGTCTAACAATCTCTTTTCCAAGCTCAAGAGAGAAATCATTTAAAGCCTTTGAATCTAAATTTACACCCTCGCCTTCCATAGAAGCCAAGACTGAAATCAATGGAATTTCTATCTCATTAAACAAATCGAGTAAACCGGCTTCATGTAATTTTGGTTCAAAAATAGCCTTTAACTGAAGCGTGATATCAGCATCTTCGCAAGCGTATTCCGTGAGCAAATCCACAGGTATATCACGCATATTCTTCTGATTTTTCCCTTTCTTTCCAATCAAATTTTCGATAGGCATTGGCTTGTAATTCAAATAATTCTCTGCCAACACATCCATACCATGACGCATATCGGGTTGTAAAAGGTAATGCGCTATCATAGTATCAAATAAACGTCCTTTTACTTCAATACCATACCATTTTAAGAAGGAAATATCAAATTTTAAGTTTTGACCTATTTTCCCAATACTTTCATTTTCAAAAACAGCTTTAAACTCTTGCATCACAGCTTCAGCTTCGGCAAAATTTTCGGGTAAGCAAACATAAAAACCTGAATGATGACCATACGAAAACGACAAACCAACCAATTCATCTGTATTTGGGTTTAAGCCGGTTGTTTCTGTATCAAAACAAAAAGCCATAGATGAAGATAGAGTCTTAATAAGTTTTTTGCGCTTTTCAAATGTATCTACTAATTCGTAATTATGTGTTTGTGTTTCAAGTGTTTTATATTCGCTTTCAACAGGTATTTCTATGCCGGCAGATCCAAATAAGTCAGCTTGACCACTTTCTGTATTTAATCCTTTTTCAGATAAGGAATCCATTTGTTTTAAAACTCTTGAAGCAAATGTTCTAAACTCTAATTCTGTTGTAATTTCTTTTAATGCTTTGGCGTTGGGCTCTTTTCTTTCAAAGTTTTTTAAATCAAAAGTTACCGGGGCATTAATATCTATGGTTGCTAATTTTTTCGACATTAAAGCATCTTCTTTTGCCGCCTTAACTTTATCACGAAGTTTAGGGTTTTTTATCTCGTCGATATGTTTAAGCATTTCTTCCACACTTCCAAATTGTGCAATAAGTTTTTTAGCTGTTACGGGACCAACACCGGCAATGCCGGGAATATTATCCGAAACATCTCCACTTAAACCAAGAAAATCTATGACTTGTTCAGGGCGTTCCACTCCAAATTTTTCACAAACCTCATCTATACCTAAAATTTCGGCCTTATTGCCCATACGAGCAGGTTTGTACATTTTAATATTTTCACTAACCAACTGTCCGAAGTCTTTATCGGGAGTCATCATAAAAGTGAGCAAATTTTCTTTTTCAGCTTTTTTAGCCAAAGTTCCAATTACATCGTCGGCTTCATAATTCTCAACCAAAACAACAGGAATATTAAAGGCTTTTATAAGTTGTTTGATATAGGGAATTGACAAGCTAATATCTTCTGGCGTTTTCTCTCTATTGGCTTTATAAGCCGGATAAAATTCGTTACGAAATGATCCTCCTTTAGGATCAAAAACAACACCAATGTAATCTGGGTTTTCATTGGAAAGCACTTCCCAAAGAGTATTGGCAAAACCTAAAATGGCCGATGTGTTTAAGCCTTTGGAGTTAATACGTGGGTTACGATTAAGTGCATAATAAGCTCTGTAAATCAATGCATAAGCATCAAGGAGAAAAAGTTTTTTCTGTTCAGGCATAACTAAAATTATAAGATGACTTAATGATTAAAAAGGCTAAATAGTTTTAATAAAACAACGTCTTCGTTTATGCTGAATAGGGTCGAAATTTTTCCAATTACTAATTACATTATGATTGGTTTCAAAAACGCCTGTCGTTTCCATAAACTTAATTCCCTGTTTATGCATTTCACCTAATATTTCATCAAAAAGGACTACAGCAACACCTGCTCTGTCAAATTCAGGCATTACACCAATTAAAAACAGGTCGAGCACTTCGGGCTTTTTCATAGCTTGCAAAATATGATAAAATCCAAAAGGATAAATGCTTCCATTTGCTTTTTGCATAGCTACGGATAAAGAAGGAACGGCAATCATAAAAGCAACAACATTATCGTCTTTTTTGATAATTCTGACAAACTTAGGATTGATTATTTTAAAATACTTTTGAGTATACAAATCAACCATTTTATCATTAAAAGGAGTAACAAACGGCAGTTTTTGGAAAGCTTCGTTTAGCACTTTAAACATAGGTTTAACATAAGGCAAAAAATCTTTTGTTTTTTTAAACTTCACGACTTTAAATCCATAGCGTTTTTTTACGATAGCAGCACCACGCTTGGCTTTATTCAATGCGTGTTCACCCAAGGTAAGACGAAATTCCACCCAATCTATTTCTTTTTTAAAACCATAAGCATCGAGATGAGTTTTATAGTAAGGCATATGATAAACAGACGCTACAGAAGGCAGATGATCAAAACCTTCAATAAGCATTCCTTGAGTATCTAAATTAGAATAGCCTAACGGTCCGTGAACGATTTTCATTCCGCGTTCTTTTATCCAAGCAACAGCAGTATCCATCAATAGTAGAAAAACTTCTTTATCGTCAATAAATTCGAGCCGGGAAAAACGACCATACTTCTTTCCGGTTTTTTCGTTGTATTTCGAGTTTATTATTGCACTAATTCTTCCCACAGCTTTGCCATCGCGATATGCTAACCAAAATTCCGACTCGCTGTATTCAATAGCAGGATTATATTCAGGGTCTATTGCTTTTAATTCATCTGCTTTAATGGGAGGAACCCATAAGTCTGTGTTTTTATATATCTCAAATTGTAGGTTTACAAAAGCTTTTTTTTGGTTTTTACTACGAACGACTTCTATTGTTAATGCCATAATTTTATTTTTTTATATAAACAAATCTACGGAAAAAATACGAAAACAAAGCTGCTTTTAGGTAAATCACAAAAATGAGAAAGTGATAATTTTTACTTTAACAGAACAATATATTTTGTAACTTGCAAACAACTTTTAAATAAGTTTCTTTTCCTATAGCAAGAAAGGTAATATAAGTTTTAATCCGAATAATATTTTGTAAAAACCGCTTCTTTATTTCATACAATTAAATTTATTGTCAGATGAAAAAATTATTCCTTCTCCTTTTCATATTTATTACAATACAATTAGTAGCAGACGAGTTTACCGTTAAGTTTTTTACCTATAACCCAAATAGCCATATTGCAAGTCGCTATCCGCGTTTAGATCAAAACAAACAAAATTGTGCTTTAATATTAATAGAAACACGTTTGCGTAATATTATTTTTGAGGCTGATCAAGGAATTGTAGGAGATATTAAGCTTAAACAAGGTAAGTTTTATCTTTATGTTCCTACCACCGTTACCACCTTGAAATTCTCTAAAGAAGGCTTTGATAGCTTTGAATACACGCTTCCTTTAAGTGTTCGTTCATCCGGAGTTTATGATTTGAATTTGGATGCTATTATAACAGAGAAACCGGTTAAAGAAGAAATTGTCGCCGTGCAAGAAGATACGCCACCAATATCGGAACAGACAAAAGTTGAAGAAGAAATATTGCCAGAGGTAGAAAATAAACAAGTAGAACAGCAACTAAATACATTGGAACCAACTGTTTCTGAAGAGTTGCCAATAGAAAAAAAGGAAAATATAACAGAAGAAAAACAAGAAATTAAGGTAAATGAACAGTCTATAACAAAAGAAGAAGTTATAGAAGAAACTGTTATAGAAAAATCCGAAACAAAAGAAGAAACTATAAATCAAGAATCTGTAGAAACAGTTGGGCCGAAACAAGAAGGAACTCAAGTAGAGAAAGTACCCGAACAAATAGTAAAAGAAGTTGTTGAAGAAATACCTGAAGAGCCTGTTGAGGATGTAATGCTAATAAACGATATTCCTTTAAAAACAGCTCCTGAAATTGAAAATATGATTTTTGTTCAAGGGGGATGTTTTAACATGGGTAGTCATTTTGGAGGAAAAGATGAGCTCCCTGTTCATAAGGTTTGCCTCGATGATTTTTATATTGGAAAATATGAGGTTACCATAGAAGAATATGTCGAATTTTTAAACGGTATAGCTTGTGATTCTACGGGTATACAAGATAATTTAAAGCTTATATCCATAGGTACTGAAATACGATATGAAAACGGTATTTTCGTTTTTGATTCAAAAAATGCACAACTACCTGTATCAACGGTAACCTGGTATGGAGCAAAAGCATATGCCGAATGGGCGAATGCTCGTTTGCTTACCGAAGCCGAATGGGAATTTGCTGCTCGTGGAGGATTAAAAATGAAACAAACACTTTATGCCGGTAGCGACAGTATTTACGATGTTTGTATGTATGCCAAAAGCAGTGGTAACCACTTACATGCTGTGGGTTCAAAGGCTCCTAACGAATTGGGTATTTTTGATATGAGCGGAAATGTTTACGAATGGGTAGAGGACAGATATCATAAAAGTTATTATGCTAAAAGTCCGGAAAAAAATCCACAAGGATCTCCTTTTGGGCAGTTACGGGTTATGCGGGGTGGTTCGTTTGGTGATAAAGCAGCAGACTGTCGTGTAGCCAATAGACGCAAATATATGCCGGCAAATTCTATGTACTATTTTGGCTTTCGTATTGCTAAATCTTTACCGGTAGCTGAAGAATAAACTATAATTATGTCTCAAACATTTACTATTAAAACTAAACTTGGATTTAAAGCTCCTAATTTTCTACTACCCGATACTGTAACTGGTAAATCATTTGATTATAAGTCGGTTAAAGGTGAAAAAGGAACTCTAATTATGTTTATTTGTAATCATTGTCCCTACGTTTTACACGTAATGGATGAGTTGGTTGAAATAGGTAAAGAATATTTGCCAAAAGGAATTGGCTTTGTGGCTATAAGTGCAAATGATGTAGAAAATTATCCCGAAGATTCTCCTGAATTGATGAAGCAATTCGCTGTTAATCGTGGTTTTCCCTTCCCTTATCTTTACGATGAATCACAAGAAACGGCAAAAGCTTACCAAGCTGCTTGCACTCCTGATTACAATTTATTTGATGCAAATGACAGATGTGTTTATCGTGGTCAACTTGATGGTTCACGACCTCAGAATAATATCCCAATTGATGGAAGAGACTTGCGAGATGCTCTGAATAAAGTAATTGCAGGAAAAAAACCCGATGAAAATCAATTGCCTAGTTCGGGTTGTAATATTAAATGGAAAATTCAAGACAAAAATCCTTTAAAACCCTTGCTTTAATTCTAATCGACATTAATCGTTAAATAGAAAATCAATCGAAGTAATTCCAAAGAGAAGTAATCGTTTATAAGGTATTTTTAAATTCGTAATTATACTTTTTTGTTATTTCTAATTTAGGTATAAAACGTCTTTATAAACGAAACAGAAGTATAGCGTATTTTACACGGATAAGCCTGTTTCTTAAAAAATTGTTAAGTTTTTATTTGTTCCACAAGCTTAAAAATAAATTATTTTAAACTGTTGATGGTTTAATTTTTACACACTATATTGATTAATAAATTTTTATCTTGCTTCTTTTCATCTGATTTTTATATATTTGCCGCTAAAAATTGTGCAAACCCAAAAGATTGGAAATTAAAAATGAAAAAAATTAGATTAACTTTAATCGCTCTTTTTGTCGGAATGGTATCTTTAACATACGCTCAAGATATTAATGAAGCAGGAGCAAAATTTAACGAAGGTTTAGAATTAGATAAAGCCAAAAATTATGGTGGTGCTATTGAAGCATGGGAAGAAGCTATTTCCGTATGTGATGATATTGGATTTGATGCAGAAGAATTAAAAGCTAATATTCAAAAGAAATTGGGATACACATATTTTAAACAAGGTATTACTCAGTATAAAAAGAAAAAATTCGATGTTGCTATTGATGCATTAAAAAACGCAAAAGAAATCGCAAGTGAAATTAACGATGCTAAAACGGCAAAATCAGCTTCCATATACATCCCTAAAATATATTCTACTAAGGGATTAACATTAATGGCTAAAAAGAATTATGACGAAGCTTTAAGTATTTTTGACGAAGCATTAAAATATAATTCTAAATGTGTTGATGCTTTTTACGGAAAAGGTATGACTTATAAAGCATTGAATAAATTAGATTTAGCTGCTGAAGCTTTTGATAAAGTAATAGCCTTAGGTGCAGGAAAAAAATCAGTAGCAAAAAAAGTAGCAAGCTCTACCATTGCTGCTCAAAAAATGTTTGAAGCAAAAGCAGCATCTGAATTACAAATCGAGCATAGTGCAGTTGCTGTTGACTTATTAAACAAGGCTCTTAAATACTCTCAAAGCTCTCCTAACACTTTTTATTTATTGGCTTTAGCTAATAATAAACTTAAAAAATGGGATGCTACTATTGATGCTGCTCAAAAAGCATTGGCTCTTGAAGGTGTGGATGCTTCTGCCGTAAATTTTGAATTAGGAAAAGCTTTTGAAGGAAAGGGAAGTGCTGCTAATGCTTGCGCTGCCTATAAAAAAGTTATTGACGGACCTAATGTTGAAGCTGCAAAGTTTCAAATTAAAGAGGTTCTTAAATGTAAATAGAAGCTATAAACTTATCTATAATTGAGAAGGCAGCCTTTTGGGCTGCCTTTTTTTGATATAAGCTCAGTCTGTTTTCTATAAATCAATTCTTTATTTAGTCATTTAATGTTGTTTTATAAAACTGAAAATATCATTACTTTCTGTCTATTGTTTTTTACCGCGCCCTTCTGAAAAAGCTACTTTTATTAGTTAAATTTTAGGAAATAGAATAACAACGGTCAAAGAAAAAAGATAGAATTGTTCTGTCTTTTTTTCATAAAATGTTTTTTTTACTTAAATTTAGGACATTGTAAATATAAAATTGAAAGTTATGCAAAAATTTCCTGATTATTCTTTCGACTATCAATTGTTGATAAAACATCTTTTAGACAAGGTTTTGGATTGGAAACCCAAAGAAGAAATTCACTATCGTGATAAATTTAGTTATACGTATGCAGAAATGTATAAACGTGTGCATAAATTAGCAAATTTACTCAAATCGCTCGGTGTTGAACAAGGCGATATGGTTGCTGTTATTGATTGGGACAGCCATCGTTATTTAGAGAATTATTTTGCTGTGCCGATGATGGGAGCGGTTTTACATACCGTTAATATTCGTCTTTCGCCCGAACAAATGTTGTACACTATAAATCATGCAGAAGATAAGGTATTGATTTTCCACAAAGATTTTGAGCCTATTATTTTAAAAATACAAGCTAATTTTGAAACTGTAAAGCATATAATTTATATTTCTGACGGAGATTTAGATTATACACCTAAATATGAAAATGTTGGAGAATATGAAGAATTAGTGGAGAAACAAGATGATTTTTATGATTTTCCTGATTTTGATGAAAATACAATTGCTACAACTTTTTATACAACCGGAACAACCGGAAATCCAAAGGGTGTTTATTTTTCGCATAGACAATTAGTTTTACACACAATAACAGGAGTTGCACAGTTTGGAGCATTTCCTAATCCTGCCGGATTTAATCAAAATGATGTTTATATGCCGCTTACACCAATGTTCCATGTTCATGCTTGGGGAGTTCCGTATATCGCAACAGTTTTGGGTGTGAAACAAATTTATCCCGGAAGATATGATGAAATGATTGTTAAATTACTTGTTCAACATAAAGTTACTTTTTCACATTGTGTTCCTACTATTTTGCAAATGGTTGTCGGAAATCCGGCGACAGAATCATTAGATTTTTCTAATTGGAAAGTTGTTATTGGTGGTTCGGCATTGTCAAAAGGTTTGGCGAGGGCTGCAATGAAACGAAATGTGCAATTAATGACAGGATACGGAATGTCAGAAACCGCTCCTATTTTAACTTTGGCAGTTTTGAAACCAGGAAATGAAAATATTGATTTTGACGAAAAACTTGATATTATTACCAGAACAGGGTTCCCAGAACCTTTAGTACAAATGAAAGTTGTTGATGAAAATATGGACGAATTGCCTCGGGGAAAAGAAAATGTTGGTGAAATTGTTGTCAGAAGTCCGTGGTTGACAAAAGGATATTTTAAATTAGAAGAAAAATCGAAAGAATTGTGGCGTGGTGGTTGGCTGCATACCGGTGATATTGCTTATCGCGATGAAGAAGGATATTTTAAAATTACCGACAGATTGAAAGATGTTATAAAAACCGGAGGAGAATGGGTTTCTTCTCTGGAGATTGAAAATATGATTAGTCAGTGCGAAAGTATTGCACAAGTTGCTGTAATTGGTATTCCTGACGAAAAATGGGGAGAACGTCCGGTTGCTTTTGTTGTTCATAAACAAGCCGATGAAAAAGATTCTGTTTTTACTACTTGTAAAAATACGCTAATGACTTTTGTAAATGCCGGAAAAATTGAGAAATGGGCAATTCCTGACAGATTTATTGTTCTTGATGATATTCCTAAAACCAGCGTAGGTAAAATTGATAAAAAACAATTAAGAATTATTTATAAAGAAAGATACGCAAATTAGAGGTGAAAAGTCCAAAAATCAATTTAGATTTTTGGACTTTTTTTAATCAGTTTTAAGCGATTGTTTTGTTTTTATAAAAGAAAATGTTGAAAAATAATAATTGCTTAGAAGTGTATATTTATGTTGTATCTGTTTTATGCCGTGAGATAGTACTGTAATAAGTTTACTTTTTTGTTCGGTTTTTTTAAGGTTTTGGTGTAAACCTATTTTATGATAAAACACAAAACTATTTTTACTTAGTTTTGTATTATACGGTTTGTTTAAATATTGCTAACTTAAAAAATAAAAATAATGAATATGCTTTCTAAGAAATGGGTTTTGATACTAATCAATGCTATACTTGTTATTAGTTTTGGAATAATGCTAATATTTGTTCCCGTCGAAATTTTAAAAAATCTTGTTTTTATTATAGGAACAGTAATTGCCTTTGTTGGATTAATATTAATATTTGGAGCTTTTAATTATACCAAAGAGAATAAAAATATGATTTTTTGGTTGTTTCAAGGCTTGTTTAATATGGTTGTTGGTGGTATTGTTATGTTTTTTCCCGAAGCCTCTATAAAATTTTTATTAATATTAGCTGGTATATGGGCTATTGTTTTAGGTGTTTATCAATTTTCCGTGAGTTTATTACCTCAAATAGAAATTAATGGAAAAATATGGCATAAGATAAATGGATTATTAGCAGTAATAATAGGGATACTTCTCATCTTTGCTCCTGAAATAATTACGGGTATTGCGTTGGGCGTCTTTGGTTTTTTATTGCTAATAATTGGTGGTGGAATGCTTTATTTTTCGATTTTACTTAAACATCTTGGAGAAATTGAAGAAGTGGAAGAGGTGGAAGAGGTGGAAGAAGAGATTTATACTCAAGATATTGATACTACAATTGATGATGACACTACTCTTTAAAGGCTTTTATGTCTTTTACATTTAATTGTAAATTTTTAGCTCCATTCCATTCATTTTCTTCTAAAGTAAAGCACAAATTAAATACAGTTTGTTTGTCAGAAGTGCCATGTTTATAATAATCACTACCCGATTTTATTAATCCAAATTTATCTGACTGTTGAAAAGCAATGCCGGCAAAAGGATAGGCTGATGTGTTTTTAGGTATGACTTCTAACTTAATGTGTTTATCTCCTACTATACGTGATTTTCCGGTATCAATAAGCTCACTCACCATAAAAACAGGAAGCATATTTCCGGGACCAAAAGGAGCTAATTGTTTTAAAATACGGTAAAATTTTTGATTAATATCATTTAAACATAGTTCTAAGTCAATTTTTATTTGTGGTTGTAAAGAAGCTTCTGTAATATTTTCTTGTACATATTTTTCAAAACAAGAGGTGAAAGCATCTAAATTTTCCGGCTTTATAGAAAGTCCTGCAGCATATGTGTGTCCGCCAAAATGTTCTAAGACAGAGCTGCAATGTTCAATAGCATCATAAATATCAAAGCCGTGTACGGATCGGCAGGAGGCGGTAAGCAAACCGTTAGATTTTGTAAAAACAATAGATGGTTTATAATAATGTTCAATAAGTCTCGATGCCACAATACCTATAACTCCCTTAGACCAATTGGGTTTATAAACAATATTTGCTTTTTTATTTTTTTGTTCCGGGTCGTTTTCGATTATAGCAAGAGCCTCTTCAGTAATTTTGCTGTCCAAATTTCTTCGTTCTGTATTCAAATCGTTAATTTGATCGGCAATAATATCTGCTTCTTCTTGGGTTTTGCTAATTAATAAACGTACCGATTCTTTGCCGCTTTCTATACGACCTGCAGCATTTATTCGTGGTCCTAACTGAAAAACTAAATCGCTAACTCCTAATGGTTTGCTAAAAACCTCGCGTGCTTTATTTAGATTGCGCGAACGTGCTTTACGAACACTTGTATATTTTAAAATTGCTTCTATTCCTTTACGAGGTGCATTATTAATTCTTTCCAAACCAAAATATGCCAATACGCGATTTTCTCCTGTAATAGGAACTATATCAGCAGCAATGCTGATAGCAACTAAATCGAGATATTCTTCTAGTTTTTTAAAAGGTATTTGTTTGTTTTTTGCTATGGCTTGTATAAGCTTAAAGCCAACACCACAACCAGATAATTCTTTATAAGGGTAGTCGCAGTCTTCGCGTTTAGCATCTAAAACAGCAACAGCATCGGGAAGTTTATCTCCGGGACGATGGTGGTCGCCAATAATAAATTCTACGCCTTTAGTTTTAGCATATTCTATTTTATCAACTGCTTTAATGCCGCAATCTAAGGCAATAACTAATTTGAAATTATTTTCTGCTGCAAAATCAATTCCCTGAATAGAAATACCATAACCCTCGGCATAACGATCGGGGATATAGAAATCTATATTAGCATCAATTTTTTTCAGAAAAGAATATACTAAAGAAACGGCTGTAGTTCCGTCAACATCATAGTCGCCATAAACTAAAATCTTTTCTTTCTCACGTATAGCTTTAAGAATTCTGCTTACGGCTTTATCCATATCTTTCATCAGAAACGGATCGTGGATTTGATCGTAACTAGGACGGAAAAACGCTTTTGCTTCCTCAAAAGTTTTAACACCACGCTGAACTAATAAATTTGCCAGATGCTTGTTTATATCAAGCTCTTGAGCTAAAGTATTTATAAGTTGCTCATCGCCTTTTTTCTTTATTACCCAACGTTTTTCCATCTTTGTTTTATTCAAACAAATGTACGGCTTTTAAATGATAATGATGTTTTTATTAAAGCTTTTTCATTTTCATATTTTATTGAATGAAAAGTTTGGTGTTTTAACATTTTAAAGCTAACAACCAAGCTAAATTTGTACTTTTGTAAGATGAGTAATAAGCTTATAGTTAACCCTCTAGATTCGTGGATTAAAACGGATAATCAATCCTTAATAATTAGTGGACCTTGCAGTGCCGAATCGGAAAAGCAGGTACTTGAAACAGCTCAAGAATTAGCAAAGGTTGATGCGGTAAAATTATTTAGAGCGGGTGTTTGGAAACCACGAACACGACCAAATACATTTGAAGGGCATGGTGAGAAAGCGTTAAAATGGCTTCAAAAGGCACGACAAGAAACAGGTTTGAAAGTAACTATAGAAGTTGCAAACCCAAAACATGTTGAACTTGCTTTAAAATATAATATTGACGTGCTTTGGATAGGAGCACGTACCGTTGTAAATCCTTTTTCGGTTCAGGAAATAGCCAACACTTTGAAAGGTGTTGATATTCCCGTTATGGTAAAGAACCCGTTAAACCCTGATTTATCACTTTGGATAGGAGCATTAGAAAGAATTAATGAAGTTGGAATACATAATTTAGCAGCCATTCATCGCGGCTTCGATTTTTTCAAGAAGTCTACTTTCCGCAATGCACCTATGTGGGAAATTCCTATCGAATTAAAACGTTTATATCCTTTTTTACCAATTATTACCGATCCCAGTCATATTAGCGGCAAAAGTAGTTTGCTTGCCGAAATAGCACAAAAGTCTTTTGATTTAGAGATGGACGGCTTGATGATTGAAACTCATTGTAATCCTAAAGAGGCACTCACTGATGCCAAGCAACAGATTACACCTTCTGATCTGAATGATTTACTAAATAATTTAGTCGTTCGAGAAAGAAGTGGCGATTTTGCTTTTGAAACTAAACTGGAAGAATATCGCTCGGAAATAGATCGTTTAGATGCAGAGATGATAGATATTTTAGCTCGACGTTTAGATATTATTGATTTGATTGGGAAATATAAAAAAGAAAATAATATTACTATCCTTCAACTTAAACGCTGGTCGAATATTTTACGAGAACGTTTGGAAAACGGTAAAAATCTTGGAATGGATGCGGAGTTTTTAGTGAAAATCCTCGAACTTGTTCATAAAGAATCTATTGCTAGACAAGCTCGTATTTATGAAGAAGAATAAATTTTGGTATTTATATCCAACCTTTAAGTTTATAATACGATAAAGCTGCATATTCGCGTAATACCAATAATTCTTTTTGTAGTCCCGCCCACAAACTATAACGAATACCCGGTTGTTTGTCGATATTTGGAATATACTTATTTCCTCCAATTTTTTCCGGACTAAAAGAGGCGTCTTTATTATTTGCTTTTTCGTAAGCAGGAAAACCTCCAACAGTTTCAAAACCTACTTTTTCAAAAACCGAAACAGCTCTTAGCATATGATAGGGAGAACTTACAATTAGTAATTTTGCTTTTAAATTATCCTTAAAAAACTTTTCTTCAATATTAATTGCTTGAGAACGAGTATTAGTGCCTTTATCTTCAAATAAAAACCTGGCCTTATTAACGCCTCTCATTTCCAACTCTTTAGCCATAAGATGTATGGAGCTTGTACTATCGGAAATATCGCTTGGCAAAGCAATTATAATTTTTGCTTCAGGAAACATTTTAGCAGCATAGGCTGCATGATAAGTTCTAATTAATGAAGATTCGCTGGGAATACCGCCGCCGCCAAGAAGTATAACATACTCTGTGTCGGGAGGTGTAAAACGCTTTGCTGCTGCTAATCGAGCTTCTAAACGATAAGGCCAAACGGTATAACTAAAGGCGATTGCAATAAAAAGCAAAACACCACCAAAGATAAAAATACCGAGAATTATTTTTTTTAATAATGTGAAAATTTGTTTTAGCATAAAAAATATGGCTGACTTATTTGAAAGGCAGATATCAACAGAGTAAAATTAATAAAAATCACGATAAAACCGTTTCTAATATTTCCGGAGATTGAGGATGCTTAAAATTGGGTAAGTGAAGTTGATAATAGTTTAAAATATGATATAACATTGTTTTTCGCATAGGCTTAGTAAAAGGTATTTGTTTAAACTCATCAAAGCTTAAAGCAGAAGCATGATAGAAAAATAAACTTTCATTTTCTGTTAATTTATAAAGCCCAAGTCGTTGATTATAATGAAATTTCCCATCAGCCAAATCAAATAAAGAGCCGGTTTTAAAACCGGTATCGGCAGGCCCAAAGCCTAAATACTTACTTAACTGAATAGCAAAATGTAAATGAAAGCCGGAGAAATTACTATCAAGCAAATCTAATAATTGTATGGCATTAAATAAATAATGGAATAAGGCCGCATTAGCTTCTTCTTCGTGTATTGAATTATAAATTAATTCATTTAAAAAAACAGCTATGGAGCTTTTGCTAATATTGTAGGGTAAGCTTTGAAATACATAAGCTTTTTTTAATTCTTTAATATATTGTAAATCTTTGTTTTCTCTATTATACACCTCCATATCTAAAAGAGAAAGCAACTGAAGATTATTAGCTTTTGTTTTTGCTTTACGCTTTCTAACCCCATGAATAAGATAAGATTTTAAGCCAAATTGTTCGGTATATATTTTAGCTATAATACTGGTTTCGCTATAATTAGTTGTCTTTAAGACTATACCTTTAGTTTTTGCAAGCATTGTTCAAAGATATAAAATAGATGGCAAATTTATTTTTATTGTTTGAAAATGCCCGCTACAAATATTAAACCTGATCAGTTTTGTTATGAGTTGTTTTAATAATTAATACAGCTCTTATATATTTAAAACACGAAAACCCCGATAGGTAAGTAAGAACCTAATCGAGGTTGTGTTTTTTTAATGAGAAAAAACTATTCTGGTTTAGGAACTATTATTTTTCCTTTATAATAAAGATCACCTTCTACATAATATGCTCTATGGTAGATATGAGCTTCACCGGTAGTTGGACAAATTGCTAACTGTGGAGCAGTAGCCTTATAATGAGTCCTTCTTTTATCTCTTCTTGTTTTCGAAATTTTTCGCTTTGGATGTGCCATTATTTCTATTTATTAAATTTTATTTTAACTTTTTTAATGCATCCCAACGAGGATCCATTTCATTTTCTTGTTCTGACGAATATTTAAATTTATCCAAAACATTAATTTGACAACTAGGGTTGCCATTTTCATCTTCAGGATGTGTAAGTCGCATTGGCAAGGCCAAATTTATATATTCGTAAATAAGCTGAGTCAGCTTTATTTCGTAAGCAGAGTTTGGAAGAAAAATAACCTCGTCGTTATCTTCTATTTCTTTATCACTAAATTTTACTATTAAATTCTCGGTAAAATTTAAAGGATAATCAAAGTCTTCGCCACAACTGTCACAACTTACAGTTATATTACCTTTAAAATTAAGATTGAGTTTTAGCATATTTTCCGCCTTATTCAATATCACCTTTAAAGATAATTCTCCTTTTTCTGTTCTGGAGTATTCAAATGATTCAAAGAACGAATCCGAAATTTGAAAATCAAATTCGTGATCCCCAATTTTTAAACCGCGAAAGGAAATAACATAATCTCTAATATTATCCATTGCTTTTTAGTTTAAAAATTCGGGCTGCAAAAGTAAATATTAATATTTTGAATAACAAATCTTTTACATTGTATTATTTACGATAAAACTTAATTCTACGAAAGCTAAGCTGCTCAACAAAATACAAAAAAAACATTTTTAAATTTCCTAATCTATTGTACATTTGCAGCTTGTTTAAATTTAGATAAAACATCATGGCCGCAATAGGAGAAATTAGAAAACATTATGGACTATTAGTTGCAATTATCGCTATTGCTCTTGGAGCATTTATTTTAGGCGATTTTGCAAAAGGGAATTCACGGACACCAAATAATATTGGTGTTGTTGAAGGAGATGAAATTTCATATAAAGATTTTAGTATAAAAGTTGAAAAAGCAGTAGAAGCTCAAAAGAAAAACAGTGGTAAGAATCAAATAACATCACAAGAATCTTTTAATATTAAACTTAGTGTCTGGAATCAAATGGTTCGTCAAATAATTATGCAAGGAGAATTTGATGAATTAGGACTTAAGGTAACATCTCCCGATTTGTTTGATCAGGTACAAGGAGCAAATCCTCATCGTTATATATTACAATATTTTTCCGATCCCGCTACAGGTAAGTATAATTCTCAAATGGTTTTAAATTATTTACAAAACCTCGATAAAATGCCTCGCGAAAATCAACTGCAATGGTTTGAATTTGAAAAAGCTATTAAAGATGATTACCAAATGATTAAATATAATAATTTGGTTTCAAAAGCATATTACTTACCTAATGCTTTTGCGAAAAAGCTTAATGAAATGACAAACACGCAAGCTAATATTGATTTTGTAGCTTATCCTTACACTTCTATTTCCAATGATGAGGTTACTGTTAACGATGCGGATTTTAAAGCCTATTATGACGAAAATAAAGAAGACTTTAAACAAGAAGAAACGCGTAATGTTCAGTATGTTGTTTTTAATGTTAAGCCTTCGGCAGACGATAGGAAACAACAAAAAACTCTTTTTGATGAATATTACGATGAGTTTAAAAATATTGATATTGCCGATGTACCATTATTTGCAAATTCAGTATCGGATAAAAAATATGTAGATAAATGGTATACTCAAGGCGAACTACCGGTACAAATAGATTTAACGATGTTTGATGGCGAAATTGGAACAACCGTTGAGCCTTATATGTTCAATAATGCTTATCATACTGCTCGTTTATTAGACTCGCAAATGCGTCCTAATGAAATGAAGGCAAGCCATATATTAATTGCTTATGCCGGAGCTATGCGTGCTGCTCCTGAAGTTACCCGTTTAAAAGTAGATGCAAAAGCATTAGCCGATAGTCTATATAAAGTAGTTAGAAAAAACAGAAATAAAATTGAAGAATTAGCAATTGAGTTTTCTGACGATGGTGGTGTTGTAGAAAATAAAGGCCATTATGATTGGTTTCCTGA
>Ga0164318_10002454_pt1 | contig 17244 bp, 16 predicted proteins | sample GuaBasSedimGuay9_FD_113734 | JGI IMG/M metagenome (GOLD analysis project Ga0164318, IMG submission 113734) | Subseafloor sediment microbial communities from Guaymas Basin, Gulf of California, Mexico - Guay9, Core 4571-4, 0-3 cm | ecosystem: Environmental > Aquatic > Marine > Hydrothermal vents...
CCCCACCAGACTTTTTCCGGGCTCTGGGGCCCAAATAAAAAATCGGTGTCCGGCCTGCAGACAACAATGAAAACGAGCGGCGAAGTTATAAGTTTTTCATTTCAGACTTTTTCATTTTTTGAAATCATTATTATCTCTATCCTCAAAAACAACTATAAAGAAATTATATCAGAACATATTTTTAGCCTTTATGTTTCCAGTTTAAAAACATAGATTTCAAGAATTAGAGGAAACACGAAATTCTTTTGAACGATTAATATTCTCGTTGTTTTTGATTCATCTTTAAAGATTTTTAAAATGGAGAATATCTATCAACAGTGCTAGGAAAGATTTCTAACAAAAAAAGAAAAATGGAGGTTAATTTTAGTGACGCTTCCGCTTTATGATGACAATGGCAATGACAATTACTGTAATGACTAAAAGCCCAACAACTAGTGGCAGAGTAGTGTAAGGTATTCCAAAAAATGATGATGTCTCCTCGCTTGGCCCTTCGCCGGGTTCCTCAATTGGTGCTTCACCCGGGACAACGGGCGGTAATTGCAAAGCTTCTAATGTTGTATTGATACCTGTAGGGAAGAAAACATATTCTGGGTCATATGTTATATTAAGAGCATTAGCAGGGATATTTGGAAAGTTCAGCAGTATAACATGATGTGACGCATACTCAAGAGCTGGAGATCCATCTTCCCAGAGGAACATAGTAGTTGTTGATGTTTCACCTGTATATTCTTTAATTCCATCAAAAGCAGAGAAATTGTCCATGAATATAAACATGCCAGAAACGTCTCCTGCCTTTATTAAGTTCCCCTTTCCAGTATAAAGGCTATTAATTGGATAACCCATTAAGTCATCAATAACCCTTGTACAGAATCCTAGAGCAACACTATAATTTTCTGGTGGATTACCATTCCAATCAACGTTGTATAGGTTAATGTTAATACAAACTTTTATTGTAATATTATCATAATCGAATACACTGCCCTCAGTAGTATTCTCAAACGGGATAATATAAAAGTTAAAGGTGACATTTGCGTATGAAAAATTACCGATAAACTCGTTTTCATGCATCAAAGCATGGTGCCCAAAAGATAATGCTTTTACAAGAAGCATATTTTTGCATCTAATTGTCACAAGTTGAGCATCATGCCCGTGCCATGTGGTGTTTAAAGGACCTTCTGTTTCAATTATTAGGTCTTCATGCATATCATAATAGGTTACATTTCCAAAATATCCAGCAAAGAAAATTCGATCTACAAACTTTAATTTATTGAGAGTATAGGAACTGTTTGGATATGTTTCATAGTAGTATGTTAGTTTGCCATCTCCATTAGTGTCCTCATATATAATCAAAGGAGATAGGATAGTGTGATAATTTCCTTCTATGAGAAAAGCAGTTTTATTATCCAATGATGCCACTGTTCTTGATGTAATGCCGAATATAGAGGGTTCTCCACCGCCCCAGTCACCATAATAATCCCATCCCCATTCACACGTTTCTAGTCCAAACCTCATATCAATGGAGGGATAAGTAATATCGCTAATTTTAGGATCTATAAAGTTTTGCGATACTGTCTCTATATGAGTGCCGTTTTTTAGTCTATAGACAGAAACACCAAATCTCATATCCGCACCAAAAATAATATTGCCATCCACGAGAATATCTGTTAAACGATCCCTACAAGGTGCAGAGTCTATTTCCGTGATGTTTGTCAAATCAGATATGTTAAGAGCATGCAGTCCATATAGATTATCAGCCACAAGCAAGATAGAATCATTAACAAGCTGCAAGCTCATTGCACAGTGGACAGTACTATTGTATTGAGTTACAAACGTTGGGTCTTCTTTATTTGATATGTTATAGACCAACACTCCAGCAGTGCCGGCAGACAGGAACATGTATTTTTTATCGGTAGAGACTGTAATATCGTAGACAACACCAAGCACATTTAGACTTTTAACATTCATTAGAGATGTATCGGTAATATTTATCACGCTAAATTTTCCAGAACTGTCAAATGCATAAATATATCCATCAACATAAGTCATTTTCGTAGCAGCGCTCATTATTGACGATCCATGCTGGCGATAAGATCCTATGCTTATTTCATCTACAGGATATGGTGCTGTGAGATCAGAAATGTTGTACATGACAATTTTATTCTCGCAATCCTCTAATCCTAGAACGAAAAGTAGTGAGTCATCTACTAAAACGTCTCTCACATAACCTCTAATGGTTGATGTATTGGATAAGAGTTCATCTGTTCCTGTGGCAATCTTCGAAATATTAGAAATCATTATGAAGTTAGGAGCGTCTGAACTCGTACCAGAGATTGTATTCGCTGCAAAGACGAATAAGTCGTTATACAAGTAAGCTGCTTGAATAGATACCCTATACATAGGTTCTTGTTCATAGCCAGAATGTGATGAAAAACGTTTTAGAAAGACCAAATTAGAGACATTGGTACAATTTACAATTATAGTCTCTCCCAATGATTGAGAGTCATAACGAGACTGCGTAAATAGCACATCACCATATTTGTATATCTTTGAAACAACTTGGCTATATAATACAGGAAATGTATCGTTCGAGAAATTGTAATGAAAGCTTAAGTCTGGGTCCTGGTGGAAACATGTGCATGCCTGAATGCTTGGTTGCAAGAAGAGACTTGTAAGGAGAAATAAAATTGGAAAGATCTTCCAATTTCTCATTTTAAATCACTTTTATTATTCACATCCTACCTTCCTTTAGAAAATAAAGAAAACAAAATATATCTGATTTAATAATGTTATATTTAGAAAATAAATATTTATCGGAGCACATGTAAAAATAGTCCAAAACGAGCTATCTTTCTCTTTTTTCTTGCAGATTCGAGCTTTATGTTTTTAAAAAAGAAATTAAGGGAATTTTATTCTCGTTTTTTTAATCGAGCTGTTGAAAATGTTATAAAAGATACTACTGAATACAATATTGTCCAGAGAATTAATATTGTAACATCTGGAACTAGTTCTGCAACGCTATAGACATTTGATAACATGAGTGACTTTCTAACTGCAATTATTACTGCTCTCCAAGGCAATAGATCCAAAGCGGTAATTGTTTCACCCATGAATCCACCAATAATTGGATTCGGAACTGGGAAATAGCCAGCGATGAACATAGATACTGGAATAAGTGCAACCATGACAAGAGGAGCAGATACTCTCTCACTTACAAATGACACAATTATCATGCTAAATGCTGCTGTTATTACGCCACCTAGAGCTAAAGCAATTACTGCAACTGCAATGTGGGCTGCTGTACCAATAGTCCTGAGATAACCAAGTGCGAAAGCAACAGCCAGTAGGATTCCTGACTGGAACAATGCAATAAATCCCCATGCAATTAATATACCACCGATGTACTCTGATGATGTCAACCTTGTTAGTTTCAATCTTGCAAGTAAGTTTCGTTCGATATCATGTCCAATCATGTAAATCGCAACAGTAGAACCAAACATAATGCTTTGAGTTAATTGCCCAGGTACTAACACTGAGAAATACAATTGCATGAATGTCTCCTTTGCGGTTCCTGCTTTTCCACCAATTACGTCAAACTCAACAGAGAATGTGCTTGCCACATCAGTGCTAAACTCTGTAGAATTCAGATTAATGGTTATATTGTATGTATCAGATAAGTAGTCTGCATACTCATTAAGAATTAAGTCTACTTGCACGTACGCAAAGTTTACTAGAGACTTCCACAAATATTCGTAGCTTGTCATCGCATCACTACTAGTTGGATCTCCTATGAAATGGACTCTCAGTCTGTAGCTTACATTAGCAAGTGAACTGATATCATCCATTGCCTGTGAATATCTAGTGCCTAGGTCATAATTGCCTTCTCCATATGCTTCATTTGCCTTAGCAGCCAACATACTCATTAGTATATTATATGTCATGGCTTTAGAGAAATTCAATAGTGATTCTGAAAAGTTCTCTGGGATGTAAATTGCACCAGCTATTTCAAGCCGCGCAGCCATCTTCTCCGCATCTTCACTACTGCTGACATTTACTATTTCAAACATTTTAACTGTTGAATTCTCATAAGTGACGTTCTTTATGTACCTATAGAAGTCATTACCGAAATGAACATTGAATGTGTCGTTTCCAAGAGAGTAACTCAATGGTACATCATTGTTAATGAAACCAATTTTTATTGGCTCTATGGAGGAATATGCTGAGGAGGCCATTGCACCATAGATTAACATGAAAATTAATGGAATTCCAATGATGTATATGTAGAACTCCTTTCCCCGAACTGCTAACAAAAACTTGTATTTGATTATTTTAAACAACAACATTCTCACTACCTCCCAAAGTTTCCCCTGTAATGAACAAGAATGTGTCTTCTAACGTAGATTTTCTCAAAATAACCGCAAGAATATCTTTTGCCTTTGATTTTATTTTCAGTAAGTCTTCAATAACATTGCCATGTTGCTGGGTAATAATCACTTTGTCTCCTGCTGTTGCAATGCGTTCTTCATGTGCGATGGACTTTACTGTCTCTAAAGCTTCAGGAGTGAGCTGCTTGTACAAAATCTCAATGACTTCCTCTCCACAATGTTTTTGCTTCAGATTGTCAACAGTATCTACAGTAACTATACGCCCCTTGTTGATTATTGCAACTCTGTCAGAAATTCGCTCAGCACTTTCGACGATATGAGTAGTTAATAAAATTGTTTTTCCGAACTCCCTGAGTTTCTCTAAGCTAGTAATCAATGAGGCTCTAGTTCTAGGATCTAACCCTGCTGTTGGTTCGTCGAGTATCAAAATTTCAGGGTCATTTATCAGTGACATTGCCACAGACAACTTTCGCTTCATTCCACCAGATAGTTTACTTGACAACCTTTTTCTTACGTCAGTTAAGTCAAACTCATCGAGCAAAAAGCGTATTTTCTCCCTTAACTCACTTTTTGGCAGTTTATACATTGATCCGATAAAATCTAGATTTTCTTCTACCGTTAGATTCTCCCAAAATATGTTTTCTTGAGGCACATAACTTACCCTAAGTCTTATATCTGATTTCAAAAACTCTTCATAATTCACACCAAGAATTGATACTTTGCCCTCCGTCGGTTTTAACTCACCAGTTAATATTTTTATCAGAGTCGTTTTTCCAGCACCATTTGGTCCTAGCAACGTGAATATCTCACCACTGTATATCTCAAGAGAAACCTTATCAAGTGCAATCACGCCACCGTTGTATATTTTCGTAACAGTCTCCACATTTATTGTTACTTGTTTCTTCATGATATTGTACACCCCAATAGTTATATGATTTAACAACATATCTGAAAGTCGTGAGTCCTAATACTTGTTACTACTATAGTAGTAACAATAATAAATTTTACTAAATGTCGCAAGTTTATAATTTTCCAACAATAGAAGAGGATATTATATAAAAAGTAGTGACCTCTTTAAATTCCAAAAATTAATCTGCATAAGACTGCATCTCATGCATAACAAGCTCCAATTCTACAGCAATCTAGTAATTGTCTCATTATAAAAATTCTTACATTTACTTAACATTACTACTAATGTGTCCTAATAACAACAAAAATTGTTTTATTATCTTAGCAAATTCTTCATAAGCCATTCCTTGCAATGAATAAAATATTAGAATTTACTAATTGAGAATATCTTCAAGAAAGCCTTCAATTTCTCTTTTCATGCATATATTACCTCTTTTAGGATATACTTGCCTATTCGTGGTTTAAGAGCGGATTTTGTCACCAAATCAACTTTTATTCCTATCAGACTAGATATGTACTCTTCAAGTTCAACAAATTTTATTAAATCCATTTCAGCTTCTGGATAAAACTCAACTAAAATGTCAATATCACTAGTTTTTCTTTGCTCACCACGTACATAGGACCCAAAAATACCTATCCTTTAACCCCAAATTTTTCTTTTAACTCGCTTTTATGATTCTTAAGAATCTTTCTTATTTCAGCTAGGTTTTTTACCATCACATATACCTCTAGTCAACCTATAAATGTTAAAAATGTTGAGTTTGCTATCTTTTTAAGATTCATATATTCGTAAAGTGTGCATCAATTAGACATTAGATCTCTGAAGTTTCAATAAATTTATTGATTCAAATACTACTAATTCCTTCTATAGATTAGTTTTATTGTTATTTTAGATGCTGTTACATATCATTTTCTAGATATCTACAACCAAAAATATGCTGAGGAAATATTTGTTTTAATGCATTTTTTTCTTGACATAATTGCTTCAAAACCTTTTCTTTAATATTTTTGTTTATACTATTCCAGATATCCTTTGAGTTATTGAATTTCTGTGATTTTTTGAGCATAAGGTCTCCCTCAAAGATACGTGTGCTTTAATTAAATGATCCTCTATTGTATGCATTTTTGTCTTAATGTCGTCAAGACCATTAATAACAAGTATAATGTTGATATTGTTTGTGGCATAGGTACATTTATAAAGCCTTACTCTATCCCGTGTATCTTTAAGAGATGCACGAATACCAATTGAAGAAAACTTTTTTTCAACTTGGGCAAAGAGGTTTTTGAGTTCTTCATCCTCTTGATCAATAATAATCATCAAGTTTTTAATTTTGTGTTTTATGTATTTTGGAATGGAATCAATTGCCCCTAATCTTGTTTTTTCTGGTTTTACAATTCCTATAATTTTTCTACCATTTTGGTGATATGCTATTATGCTAAATACAATATCGTCAGGTGTACCATTAGTTATAATCACTATATCTTTCAAATTATCATCAGATTTCATTGTTATTGCTTGTATTTTTAATTTTCTCGAAATTTTCTGGAGATTTATTGCTAATCTTTGCGTTGGATTGAGGGGGATAAGTTTCATAGTATTAACGACTCCGCCACTCTAACATCAATTCCTGATTCAAGTAAATCTTCAACATCCTTTAGCTTAAGTTCTTTTACTTTTAAGTTATTATCGTCATCCAGTAATGTCAATAGAATAGATGTTACTTCTTCGTTTAATCCCGCAATTATTTTTATAGCCTCTAAGCTATGTGTAGAAATAATAACTTGTTTATTTTTTTCTATTAGATCGGCAAACCAGTCCGCTATTTTTAAAAGTATTCTTGGATTAAAATGTGATTCTATGTCATCCCATAATAGTACCTCTGGTTCTTCGAACTCAGAAAGGATTCTAGCAATGATATATATTTGAGCACCTGCTCCTAAATCACCAAGCCTTATTCTTCTGCCATCTTCAAGAAGTGCATTTATTGAATAGGTGTCATTAATAAACGGCTCTATTGTTATGTTCGTGTATTTTTCATATGTAAAAGACGAAAATTCTTTAGCAACCTTCTTGCAAATTCCTGTATTCACAATTGGGGCCCAGTTACTTTTTAGATACCAGAATGCACTTTTCATTAAATTAGTACTTATTAATAACGTGTTTTCTATAAGAGCGTCTTGGAAGTATATTGGCCCATATTGATGAGGTGATTTGCTTATCACTCCAAACCAATGAACCTTCATTCCCTTAATGATCTTTGTTTGTGCATCCTTTAATTCTTTACTTGTAGAAACAAATACATGTTTATTGTCAGTAATAAAGCGAAGTGTGTATTTTTCATCGTAACTACAATTTAATTCCAGCTCTATAGTATCTGAAACATAATTGTGAAAAAGCGTAATTAGACTTTTGCTATCTAGAGTTTCATGTAATGATAAAACAACATCAATAGCTCGTGTTTCATAAGATTTTGATAACATATAAGGAACACGTCTAAAAGGATTAGGAGCCAGGAATAAAGCTTCAAGTATTGCCGTCTTTCCAGAGTTATTTGGACCTAATAAAATTGTTATCGGAGCAAAATTTAATTTTCCTTTTTTGATTCCTCTGAAATCCTTTAGTTTAAGACTCTTTATCATAATTAACTCTTATTTAACTTAATATAAATAAATGTTTCATAAGAGTTCTTTTTTGTATTATTGTATTGAAACTAAAAGAGAGGAATATTATAGAAGGCGATCATTGGTTAAGGACCTATGTGTCCTGTTGTTGTCTGCACAATTACTGTTTTTAACCCAGTTTCCTCAAGAATTTTCTTAACGGATAGCATCTCCTCTGGTGTTGGCTGAACAATGTCAAGTCTGCGAAAAGTTGGTCTGTAGTCTAACACACAAACTTGTATTTCTGGGTCTATTGAAGATAACTTGTATCCAAGTCTATAAAGCTCTTCCATTGTTGGATAAAACGCTTTGTTATACGGTATCCCAATGCCCATGAAGACTTTATCGGGATAGTAGTTATCTGCAATGTACCTCACAGCGTCCCATGCGGTTTTTAGATACTTTTCTGCAAGGGATCTATCTTTAATACCTGTTATGTTTTGAAATGTCTCTACTCTCAATCCTTTTAAGTCAGGACCTATATCGGTTATGCCAGCATCAAGTATTAGTTCGTCAATGTAGTCCTTTGTCAAAACAGTTGCATTTGTATCTAAATGGAATCTAGCTTTTTCATCTTTGTTCATTGCTCTTAGCTCTTTAAAGAATTGAACCAACCATCTTCTGTTTATCGTAGGCTCTCCACCACTGATTGCCATTCTGTCAACATGATATGTTTTTCTTACTAGTGTAAGTCTAGCTGCTGCTTCTTTTGGAGTTATTGGCTCTGAAGAACTGTCATATGTTACGAAGAAATTTTGGCATGTAGGGCACCGAAGATTACAACCAGCGACAAAACAAGCAGCTTCAATGTAACCGTGCTTTGATTTCAACCAGTATGGTGTTCCAACGCCACCGACTGTATGTGGAGAAAAACCTTCAACCCTTCTTAATGGAGTTACTTTATCAATCTGTGTACTAATTTTCATACCATTCTTGACAGGTGTGTGGCAAGATGGCATTAATTGGCCATCGATTAGTACACTACAACTGAAACAACCACCAGTATGGCATGGAACAAAAATAGTATTATCTTGTGGAAATTGAGAGATTGCATATCCAGCCATTTCAAGAGCATCTTTTACTGTAATGCGCTCAGGAACTTCATGTTCAATTCCATCTATTGTAATTTTAATGTTTTTTCGTGGATTTGTGTCTTGAATACAGTCTATTGCCAGATGCGGACAACCAAGATAACAAGACATGCATGCTATACAATAGTCTGGACTAGGACATTTAACAATACTTGTACAGAAATTACAGTTGACACATTTACTCGGATTTCTAACATATTTTCTATACATTTTTTCACATATATTGTCTATTCGTATAGCTAAATATAAGTTTATTTAGAAAATTCTACTTGTAAGTTTTTCTGCTCATAATTTTCAATACTTTTATTATTTTTTCATCTTTATAAAGCGCGTAAATAAGCCTATAGCCTTTAATTCTTATCCTAAATGACTTTCAGAATTTGTTTTTGTTTACAATGACAATATAATTCATAGATTAAGCTTCCCTTTAATCTCATCTAAAGAAACAAAGTTTTCTTTTGGTTCTTTTAATAGCCGTTTAAGCTCCTCTTTTTCCTCTTTGCTTAATTCTTCCTCCTTAAGAAGCATAATCTTTATGTCTAGCAATGTTTCATTAATCCTATTAACTGCAGATTTAAGCTCATTTATTTCATTGTAAATAGATTTTAACAATGTTTCTACGTTGCTCATGCACTCACCATTTAACAAGAATCATTACAGTATTTAGTGAATAAGTATTAAGACATTATCATTGTATTAGTTATATAGCTGTATCATTTTTTCTTGTAAAAAACAAACTTCCTTTTGTGCTTTGATGATCTCCTAAAATCCTATCGGCGCACTTTGTCTTACTCTAGAATCAAAATCCAGATAGAAATACACAGTTGATGCGACCAGTCCAGTTCCCACATATGCAGCTATCAGAATGCCTAATAGCAGACCCACGGCCCACATATTCATCAACAAATGAATGAAAAACGAAATTACTGCATTAATTATGGCATACACCACTGCAAAAACAAACGCCTCTGATTTTAGTGTGTAATCAATACTTTTCCTAATGGCTGCTATAGGATCCTTGTTGTCTACAACTATTATGAAAGGTACGAGATAGAAGAGATATGAAACAATGAAAAACATCAGAATGGGAAAAATGAATAGTATCGGCACAAGAAGCATCACAAAAATTGTTAATGCGAACATGATTATCTCAAATACCAGAAGAGACAAAAACCTAGTTCTTGCATAATGTAAGAAGCCCTCTTTACCGGTTTTTGTCGCAGTTTCGTATATCGACCCAACATATCCGCCAACAAGAAATGCTCTAAGTATCATGAACAAAAATAAGATTGGTAATGCAATAAATATTGAAAAGAATATTGGACTTTCAAACGAGAAGTAAAAGAGCCCAGTATATGGCCTAGGGAAATTGTAAAAATTACTAACACTAGGCAACGCGACAGGCAATGAGAATTTGACGCCGATGTGAAATGTACCAGGAGTTGGTGGGATTGCCAAGAGATATCCATAATCAATAAGATCAAGGATAAAAGGAATACCTAACAATGAAAATAGTTTGCCTAGCTGGCCAAACCCCATTGAAAAATATGAAAACATGGATCTTTTTTCAGTTCCAGGAGTTTTGCTCATATGGATTAACCCCTCAAGCTGTATTAGTATCTTTTACATACAACTATATATATTCTTTTACAACTAGGTAACCATTGAAATAAGTTTTCAAAAACAAGAAATATTATATCGCTACTAAGCATCTTTTGGCTATTATTTATATCTCTTTAAAAAGATCGATGCAAGTATGGCATTCGCTCACATCAATTTCATCATCTATTTTTCCATGAAACGCACAGATATACCCTTTTCCAAGCATTACAAGTGCAATCTTAACCAATTCCAAGTGGATTTTGTACTCATTTGGTCGCTCTTCAATTATCATTTTTGCTAAAGCTTTAAGCTCTCTATCAATATCATCGAACTCTGAAACGTTAATTAATGCACCCCTACCTTGCTTCAGATATCTTGATACTGCTGATTGCGTTATATGAAGAAGTGATGCTATTTTCACTTGAGTTAATTTGTATTCTTTATAAAGTATCTCCACTAGTCGCCTTCGCAATGAGGGATATACATATCTAGACGCTATTTCAAATGCTGTGACTTTCATATTTTATTTTTATGACATGTGTCATATTTAAGTGTTTTGTTTGTTAGAGATTGATGTAATTCTGATTACAATCTTATCCACAGTAACTAATGTTCTAAAACCTTTTATGATGCGTGTGGAAAAACAAAACGCATATTAACAGTTTTTGTACCAACTTACTGGTTCAGTTGTTAGTAATCAGATTTAATCTCTTGTAGTCTATATTAAGCGAAGAAATTAAATTATTGAGAGCAATATATAAAGAACTAAAAGAGATTAAATCTCGAATTGAGGAAAGTTTACAATAATCCACCAATATACAGTTTATATTGAGCATAACACTGAAGGTGCGCAAGTCGGATATGGTGCTGACAATTCACTTTGTAGCGAAGATGGCCCAAACAATGACTTCCTTCTTCACATACCCAGTGACATTCACATTTTTGTTTATACGGGACCTAATAACTATTGGATAGGTGATTTACGTGGAAATAATCCGTTTCAGATACCACGATGAATTAAAAATAAGACTTTATAGCCTAGCGTTTTTTATACTTATTCTCTCTCTTTCTTTAGTAGTTAATCCCTCTACTTATGCATTTGCTATTCCTAAAAACAATGGAGAAGGATATGTACCTCACTTTCCACTCAGAGTCATATTACTGGATGAATATAAAAACGATTCTAAAGTATATCGAACTATAAGAGTTGAAGATGAGACTATTGTGCTCTACAGAATATCATGGGATAGAATAGACTCGGATACGTGGATGGATACACATGGAAACGTTAAAAAATTTGATGGTTTTTGGATTGCACTGGTTACAGAGGATGCGCCGGATGCACACATATATTTGGATATATCGTATGCGAAGTATCAAGAGATAATTAGCAGCGGCTATGATCTTGTATTTATCTCGGACTTTAATGGAACGCACTTTCGGGAGGCAATACTGCTGGCAAATGACACCAGTAGGGGGGTGTATAATATAATATACTATGGAGAGAACTATAAGAACGAGTATTATTGCTTCTCACAAGATCACAACATCACTACAGAGTTCAATCGTACAGAAATAATTGGTACTGTTGCATCCAAGTATAATCCCTCTTTAGCACTTTATGTCGCATGTAAGTACCTGAAAGTCAGAAATTTCACTTACGACTATACAATGAACATTTTTCTCGTGCCTAGTATCTTCCTAGACGACAACACTACAGAATTTGTCTGGAACTTTGCATTTATAAAGGTGATTAACTTCTTTAAAAAGCACTTTATAGTATATCATTTTGTTATAAATCCGTATGGAGAAGTTTTAGATTTCAAAATGTTTGAAATCAAAGATGGTAGAGTAGAACCAATTTATTTCATATTTCATGCATCACTTATTACCCTCATAATTAAAATCCTAGCTGTTGTTCTTTTCTTACTATCTCCAAAGATAATCAGTATGTGCATAGAATCTTATAAAAGGCGATACAAACACAAATCAAGTTGAACGGTATATGATAGATTGTGTTTATTGCCATTCCATATATATGGAATCAAAATGCATATTAAATAGTTTTTGTATATCTTACTTGCTGGCTTTGTTGTTAGTACTCTAGTGACTCATATTAATGATAAAATCTCATAAATTATGATTAAAAGTTAGGTGGGTTAGATATTGAGTGAAGAGATTAAACTATTGAAAGCAATATATAAAGAACTAAAAGAGATTAAATCTCGAATTGAGGAAATAGAGGCTTACATCATACCTACAGAAGAAATAAGCCCAGAAGAATTAAAAAGATACAGAAAACTGATTGAAGAAACCAAGAAAGAAGGTATAGCTTGGGAAGATGCTAAAAAAGAATTGGGCTTGTGATATAGATTGACTTACCACATTATTCTACACAAGAGAGTTATCAAATTTTTGAAGCAATTACCAAATGCATATAAAGAAGCATTTGGCCAGCTTATAGAAATACTAAAAACAAATCCATATCCAAAAACTATTTTTGATTTAAAGAAATTAAAGGGCAGTAATAACTTATATCGTATTCGATTAGGGTCTTATCGAATTGTTTATGCTGTATTTAAGGATAACAAAGAGATTCTGATTTTAGAACTTACAACAAGAAAGAAAGCATACTAAAACACGAGGTGTACATTATACTAATCATGTGATGTAATGTAACGTTAAATACTATAAGAGAACATTGACTTCATCTGAGTGGTGAACATAAAATTTGAGGATTAAGTGACCCTACCTACTATGCATCTTCTAATTTTGAAATCAAAATATTACTCCTTATAAGGAGTATGTATAGCAGTCTAATGAATTAAGAGTATACTAAAATGCAATACAAGGCCATATAACAAATTACAGAAAAACTTATATAGTTCCTCATGAGTTAGTATCATATGACGCATGTCATATAAGGGTGTTATAGTATGAGTGAAAAAACACAAAATAGAGCTCAGGTAAAAGAGCAATTAAAAAAACTATTACTGGAGCTTCATAAAGGCAAGAACGTTAATGAAGTGAAAAATCAATTTAAATCTCTACTTAGGAGTATCAATCCCTTGGAGATACCAATAATAGAGCAAGAGCTTATAAAAGATGGAATTTCTCCTTGGGAAATTGTAAGAATGTGTGATGTTCACGTAGAGCTTTTTAGGGAGGCAGTTGCTGAACGCGAAGAGTTTAAAGATTTACTCCCAGGGCATCCTCTTCACACTCTGTTAATGGAGAATGAGCAGATAGTTAGAGATTCAGAGGTACTAAGTCTCTATGCAAATGCACTAGTAAAGACAAAGGATGAGGGCAAAAGAAAAGAAATTTTGGACTACTTAAGGCACATGATATTTGAATTAGCAAAAGTAGGGAATCACTACGCAAGGGAAGAAATGCTGATCTTTCCATACTTGGAGAAAAGGGGGATAACGGCAGTTCCAACGGTTTTATGGGCAAAGCACGATGAGATTAGATTTAAGATAAGAACTGTTAGAATACTACTTACCAGCGAAATAGATAACTGGGATGAGTTTGTGAAAGAGTTGAAAGAAAAAATTGATGATCTAGCCAGAGCGTTAGTAGACATGGTCTTCAGAGAGGATAACATTCTTTATCCGACAATCAAAGAACTATTTTCAGAAGGGGAATGGGTAGCAATAAGAAACGAAGAAAGTGAAATAGGGTACTATAAAGTGACGCCTGGCGATGAGTGGAAACCATCAGCTAAACCGATTCTCCCATATCAAGTTTCGTTAGAGGTCACCCCAGAACAAGCTCAGAAAGTTCCAAGAGAAGTTCAAATGATTCTCAAGAGTCAAAAGGTTGAGAAAGACACATACCAAGTTGAGAGAGAAGGAGATCTTGCGCTAGAGTCTGGGTATCTGTCTCTCAAGGAAGTAAATGCTATTTTCAAAATGTTGCCATTTGATGTTACATTCGTTGACAAAGACGACAGAGTTAGATTCTTCTCCAGAGGGAAAGAGAGAATATTCCCTAGAGCCACAACAGTACTAGGAAGGCCTGTTAAGTACTGTCATCCACCAAGAAGTGTTGGTGTTGTTGAAGAAATTCTAAAGTCATTCAAAGAGGGTCAACGAGATGTTGCTGAATTTTGGATACAAATGGGCGGTCGATTTGTGCATATACGATACTTTGCTGTCAGAGATGAAAGCGGGGAATACCTAGGGACTTTAGAAGTTGTCCAAGATGCAACAGAAATAAGAAAGCTTGAGGGCGAGAAGCGACTCTTAGACTGGAAGTAACATAATAGCATATTCCATTTTTATGCCTTGCACTACGCTGAGGCAGACCATGTAAACATAGCACTAGCTCTATACTTTAGCCTGTATATTCCGTTAACATTCTAAAATTGGTAATACATCAAGTTCAAGAATCAATAAAGATTCTTACTACTAACTTTAAGTCAAAATAATTATTGAATTAAATCACTTCTAGGACATATTTAACCTCGCGTTCTATGTGTTTTCGTTATATCACGTGGTGAGGAAACAAAAGATAGTGATATAGACATCCTTGTGGAATTTGAGGAAGTACCAGATTTTTTTGATTTTATAAAGTTAGAAAGATATCTTGAAGAGATTCTCGGATTTAAAGTTGACTTGCAAACAAGAGATTCTATTAGTCCCTCTTTAACTTTAAACTTTCTTTTTAGCTCTTCCTTATGCCTCTTTAACTTAAAATACCTATCAGCTTAAAATCTACAGATGGTCAAGAGGATATTAACGAATCATCTATCAACGATGAACACTTGGCTAAAAGCTAGTAGTAGATAGAATCTCCATTCGTTTTTGAGCTGATGCAGATGCTGTTCTTGGGGCGATGCATATCACGGCATAATCTTTAGATGCAGCATGCGAAAATGCAAAAATACCATTACAAAAAGCTATCCTTGCTCCTAATCGAGTGCCTAACAATGCACCATTATAAATGCATATATACTTCATAATAGCTGGTTTATTATGGTGAAACAATGTCGCAAAGTCCAAAAACAATTAACTTGCAGAGTACAAAACACTTGCTTTTAGTGGTTATCTGCGGCATTCTTCTGACATTAGCTACTGGACTCATTGAGAACACACCAGAAGTTGGAGTACCTGAATACAAGTTCTATGGATACCCTTTGGTTTGGCGAGTAGAGAGTATGTCACAGTGGACGGGTTACATAATAAGTAACCTAATTATTGACATTTTATTCTGGGTTGCAGTATGCTTCGTGGCTTACATAATCATTACAAAAGTCTTGTTAAGACCAGTAGGTGATAATTCTAACCTTCACCTTCTTTTTTTAAGTGCTGTTTTGTTTATTCCCCTTGGATTTATTATGGATTTGATTCATGAGTTTGGTCATGCACTATGGGGTATCGCGTTAGGTGGAAGATTAGTTTACATTCAAGTAACGTATTTTGAACTCTATCCAAAAATTGCTATTACATCAAAATTTCAATTGGGGTATGTAGTTGTTGCAGGTCTCTCTTCCCAGTTCAAACTTGGTCTTTTTCTTTTAGCAGGCTCTATGACAACTAACATTGCCTCATGGTTAATTGTTATTATTTTGCTGAAGAAACAATTAGGCTTAAGAACAAAGATGGCTTTTCTCATTGCAGGACTGATAGGGCTCTTAGATTTGCCATTTTATGTTATTTTTCCACAAATAGATTTGCGGCACTGGATAGTTCTAGGTGGAAGCACACCAGAGCCACTTGTCGGTGCTCGGCTAATGGGAGTATCAGACCTAGTGTTCTATTTTATAGTGCTTCTTGACACAATACTGCTGTCACTGTTTTACTTCAAAATTTTATCAAAGCAAGAAAAATACTAAGTGACAACTCAAGAGGTAAAAATCTCTATGATAGATTAACATAAAAATATATACTCAGTATGCAATTAACTAAACAATACGTTATATTGTTATCGCTGTTGTAGAGACCATCTAGCAAAAATTGGGCTAATATAATTAAAATCTAATGTTCGTCACTAGCTTTTTGTTTTAACTATTTAATTCTGCTCAACAAAAAAGAACAACACAGTTTAAATATTCTATGAGAAATTATAAACATAAGAACTTAAGGTTTTGATTTAAATGAACACCTCGAAAGAAATAGCAGCAAAAGTGGTTAATGAGATACTCAAAGATGATGAGTTGAAGTTAAAATTAGCTATAGCATTATCGTCACTGCTAACATCTAGAAAAGAAACTAATGAACTACTTGCTGAAATCAAAGCATTACGCGAAGAAACAAGATCTGTATGGATAGAGTTAACCAGGCTCCGCGAGGACTTCAACAAGCGATTTGATGCACATGAACGCGAAATGACCGAGCTTCGCAAGGAAACCAATGAACTTCGTAAAGAAACCATTAGACTTCGTGAAGAGATGCTTCGGCTTCGCGAGGACTTCAATAAGCGGTTCGAGGCCCATGAGCGGGAGATGGCTGAGCTTCGCAAGGAAACCACTAAGCTTCATGAGGAACTTGCTCGGCTTCGCGAGGACTTCAATAAGCGGTTCGAGGCCCATGAGCGGGAGATGGCTGAGCTTCGCAAGGAAACCACTAAGCTTCATGAGGAACTTGCTCGGCTTC
>Ga0164318_10002455_pt1 | contig 17244 bp, 13 predicted proteins | sample GuaBasSedimGuay9_FD_113734 | JGI IMG/M metagenome (GOLD analysis project Ga0164318, IMG submission 113734) | Subseafloor sediment microbial communities from Guaymas Basin, Gulf of California, Mexico - Guay9, Core 4571-4, 0-3 cm | ecosystem: Environmental > Aquatic > Marine > Hydrothermal vents...
TCATTGTACGGTTAAGAGCAAGGTCTTTGTTCTCAAGCTTTTTCATGTATCTCATCATCTCAGTTTCAGAATGATAACTGTCAAAAGCTTCATGCATCATGAAATCAGATGTTCTTTTTAACTCCTTTGGAATATACTCCATAATAGATTCTGAACTTTTGTTTGAGAAACTAAGTTCGAATTTATCAACACCTGTAGCTTTTGCGAAAATAGCAGCCAATATAGCTACATCATTTTCGCTAGTTGTTTCATCTATACTTATTCCAATATGCTTATTATCATTAAAGTACCGTAAATTAATTTCGTGACTTAATGCAATCGTTTTAAGATTATCGATATTGACATTATCGGGAACTTCAATATAAATAGTATCAAAAAAGAAACTATTTCGTTGTTTATAGCCTAATTTTTCGATTGATTTTGTAAATGCAACTGTCAGAGAATGGATTCTTTGAGCAATATTTTTTAAGCCATCTTTACCATGATACATTGTATAAAACCCTGCCATTATTGCAAGTAAGGCTTGTGCTGTGCAGATATTTGATGTTGCTCGTTCACGTTTAATGTGTTGCTCACGAGTTTGTAGAGCCATGCGTAAAGCTCTGTTTCCATTTTTATCTTTTGAAATTCCAATAATTCTACCTGGAATATTGCGTTTGTATTTTTCTGTAGTGGCAAAAAATGCAGCATGTGGACCACCGAATCCCAAAGGTACGCCCATTCGTTGAGAAGAACCAAAAACTACATCAGCGCCCCATTCGCCAGGAGGTGTTAGTAACGTTAAACTTAGTAAATCAGCGGCAACTGCAATTGGAATATTATTTTCTTTAGCTTTATTAACTATGGTTTCATAATTGGGGATATTACCTTTCTGGTCAGGGTATTGAATCATATAACCAAAAATATTATCGGTTGATTCAAATTTATCACAAGAAATTATTTTTAGAATAATATTTCTAGATTCTGCTCTTGTTTTAAGTATGGATAGTGTTTGGGGGAACATATTTTTGCTTACTAAAAATACGTTTGCATTATTTTTAACAAGAGCACGTGACCGTGAATTAAAAAACATAAGCATGGCCTCAGCAGCAGCAGTACCTTCATCAAGTAGCGATGAATTAGCAATTGGCATAGCAGTAAGGTCCGATACCATTGTTTGGAAATTTAAAAGTGCTTCTAATCTGCCCTGAGAAATTTCTGCCTGATATGGTGTGTATGATGTGTACCAACCTGGATTTTCAAAAACATTTCTGAGAACAACTGGAGGAATAATTGTGTTATAATATCCCATGCCAATGTACGATTTGAATATTTTATTCTTCTGAGAAAGTTTTTTAATATGTCTTAAATACTCATATTCACTCATACCTTCCTCAATATCAAGCTTATGATTTAATCGAATATTTTTTGGAATAGTTTGGTCAATTAACTCTTCTACAGAAGTAATTCCCATGCGGGTTAACATATTTTTCACATCGTTATCAGATGGACCATTATGTCTATTTATAAAGTTTCGTGCATTCATTATAGTACATTTATAATTGTATCAAATAATTAATTAAGCAGGTGCAAAAGTATAAATCTTATTAATAATAATCCATTAAAATGATTATTATTGTTATAAAATTAACATGTGTTTGTTCTGATGTTTTAGGTGTATTACAGATTGCTCATTAACGTTTCTAAAATTTTGATAAACAGGTGGTTAGATGTATTAGGCAGGTGTTGCTTATCCAATGTGATAGATAAATTTGGAGTAAACAGTATTTTAACTGATATAAAATATCAACAAATGTATTAAAATATTATTCGAAAAGTTTCTTTTTTCATCTGTATATTAGGAATACTTAATTTATTTATTGTGTAGTTGTACTTGAATAATTTGTACAATATCCATTGGTTTTAAATATCCAGAGAAAATAAATAAATCATCATCAGAATAATATGGTTTGTGAGCAAGTTCAAGTGTTACTTTTTTGTTTTCACCATTCAGATTAACTATTGCTAACATTCTTAGTGTTTTGGAATCCATAAAGTCAGCCGGTAAATCTCCTCGTTTGAGTTTAGCCCACATAAAAACATATTTGGGAGAAGTTATTGCAAGGCCACATTCTTCAATAAGAATTTCATTAAGCATGACATCCTTGAATAGGATCTTGTTCTTTTTATCATTTTTATTAACAGTGTAGTGCAGAAAATAATCTTCACTGCCATAAAATAGTTTATGCCAATTTTCATCTTTCGATTTGTCTGGTAATATATCTGTAAATTCTATTTTTAAAAAATCCACTAACTTTTTGGTACATGCATAACTTCCTGCAGCAGTGGTATGCTGATTGCTTGCATAAGTATTATCAAAATGTTCGGTTGTGAAAAAGTTTGTGTCATAATCTCTTTGTAAATCTAACCACTTGCGGTTAAGAGGATATATTTGGTCTTCTAGTTTTTGCCTAAATTGATCATAGTTTTTTAAATGTTTGTAATATACTGGTATTGTTAAAAATGCTAACTCAACATTATTTTCTCTGCATAACTCATCTAATTTTACTAAGTAATATTTGTTAATATCACTAATTTTTCTTTTTGCCATGTCAGCTGGTGCCCCATCTTGTTCATAACGAATTAAAATGTCTTCTTTTATACCTTTACCTCCACTAAATTTTCCAAGATATAAACTGTATTTGCCCATATACTTATTATCCTTACCTTTTGTTATTTGCTCTACTACTTTTGGATAGTCTTTTATATTTTTTTTGAGATCTTGCTTATCATCAAAAATATAGTTATGATTTCTAATACTATTCATCCATGCAAAAGGCCAATGATTAATATGAAATAAATATGGTGTTGATAATATCTTGCTCACATAATCTTTTTTTGCATTAAAACTCTTAAAAATACTTGTAACTGATGAACTTGATTTGTATTCGAATCCATTTATACAATATGTTTCTATAATCAATATTTTGGGTGTTGTTCTTTTTAGTATTTCTTTAAAGCTAAAATATGTATCTTGTAAGGTAGTACCAGGAGCTCCTAAAATGAAGCTTATTGATGATGTTGCAGTTGATAATAGTTTAGGATTTATTCCTCTGTATACTCGAGAATTACCCATAAGCAAAATATCTATTTCTTCTTTTTCAGTGAGGTCATACAGTGCATTCCATCTGGCGTGAATAAACTGATGGTTTGAATCGAGTGGATTCCATGCTTTAATTAACTCAACTCGTAATAGTATAGCTATTAATATTAATGAAATTGCAGTAAATTTTAAGACAAATTTCCCCATTAGATCAAAATTGAAAATAAATAAATGACGAATCAGCAAGTTCAGACCCATAGGCACCCAAATAAATAATTGCAAGAGGTAATAACAAATATATACTCCATCTAACAATTAATGGTGCTCGAAAAATATTATCAGAAGTATAACCCAACTCTTGAAATAGTTCCACCACATATATAATAAAGAATATCCCTAGTACAAACTTAAATGTTAGTTGGTTTAGCCCAAAATCATAGAGCTGTTGATTATCGGTAAATGATAAATTACCATAAATGGTTATTGCATCTGTAAAATTATCGGCTCTAAAAAAAACTAGAGATAATGACCAAAACAGCATAATTACGGTACCTCTAAACATCTTCTTTAGTAATGATAGTGGTTTTTTATTTTTTATTGAAAACAATAAACGGTCAAGCACTAAAAGATAGAAGGCATTAATGGCTCCCCAAATAACAAAATTCCATGAAGCTCCATGCCATAGCCCACTAATGAGGAATACTATAATAATATTAATTATGGTTCGTGAATACTTGTTTCTGTTTCCTCCAAGTGGTATATAAAGGTATTCCATGAACCATGCATTTAATGAAATATGCCACCTCTTCCAAAAGTCACCAAAGCTTGTTGAAAGATAAGGTCTTTTAAAATTTATTGTTAGTTTATATCCAAAAACTTTTGCTGCTCCAATTGCAATATCTGAATATGATGAAAAATCTATATACAATTGAATAGCAAAGAAGAGGGTTGCGATAATAGGTATTATTCCAGAAGTTGATTCGGGGTTTTCATAAACTTTAGAAACAAAAATACCCAAGTGGTCAGCAACAACAACTTTTTTAAATACCCCCCAAACCATTAGTAAAACACCACTCCTAACTCTTTGGTAATCAAACTTTGTGGATTTATCAAACTGTGGTAATAAATTTGCGGCTTTTTCAATAGGGCCTGCTATTAGCTGAGGAAAAAAGGATACAAATAGAGCATATTTTCCAATGTGATGTTGAGCTTTAATTTTTCCATTGTACACATCCATGGTGTAGCTTAAAGCTTGAAATGTATAAAAAGAAATCCCAACAACAGGAAGTAATGAGTCAATAAATGGTAAAGTATTTGGAATTATGCTGTTTACTGATGTTGCTGCAAAATTGTAATATTTGAAAAAGAATAAAATTCCAAGGTTAATAATTAGGCTGGCAGCTACAATACTATGTTTATTTTTGTTTCGAGTGGTTTCAGGTTTATCTACATTGGAATTTTGTTTATCTAATAATATTCCACTATAGTATGTAACAATAGTAGAAATTACAATTAATCCCAGATAAGAAATACTCCAGCTACTATAAAAAATATAGCTGGCAATAAGTAATAAAAGCCAACGCCATTTATTGCTTATAATAAAAAAAAGCACTGAGACTATTATATAAAATAAGAGGAACTCAAACGAATTAAATAGCATAAATATATCTAAAAATTTGGGCTAATAGCTAGTTGTTATGATCGGCTAAAGTAAATAAATATGTGAATAAATCAAGGAGAAATATAAAGTAAATGTTGCAAAAAAGTATTGTATTTGCTGCTTCAAAATATTTATATACTTTTATCGCTCAAAAATGAAATGTATTTTTTGAATAAAATTTAACAAAGCAATGGGTAAAATTTTAGTAGTGGATGATGATAAGGATATTCGTAGTGTTTTTAAACGTGCTTTTGAAAATGCTGGACATGAAGTAATTGTTGCCGATAATGGTATTACAGGAGAACAAATGTATTATGAACATAAGCCTGATATTGTTGTTCTTGATATAATAATGCCTGACCAAGAAGGAATTGAGACAATCTTAAAACTAAAATCGGCTGATAATGATGTTAAGATTATTGCAGTATCAGGAGGTGGAATGGGAGGTGCTGATAATTATTTAGATAATGCTTTGAAATTTGGAGCTAAAGCTGTTTTTGAAAAGCCAGTTAATCATAATAATCTCATTGAAAAAATAAATCTAATTTTGCTAACTTAATATTTTTTTAAATTATTTTTTACTTATGAGGACGATATCAAGACTTATTTATTTTATTATTGGATGGAAATATGAGGGAGATGTACCTAAAGACATTACTAAAGCTGTTCTTTTGCTTGCGCCACATACTAGTAATATGGATTTCTATGTTGGTCGTCTTTATTGTTGGATAAAGGGGATTCCAATTAAACTATTAATTAAGAAGGAAGCTTTTGATGGTCCTTTGGGTGGACTACTAAAAAAAGCAGGAGGAATACCCATTGATAGAAGTAGGGCAACAAGCAAAGTTATTCAGGTTGCAAATATGTTTAAAGAGTACGACCCTATGCTACTAGGGATAGCTCCTGAAGGTACAAGAAAACTTTCCAAACGATGGAAAATGGGATTTTATCACATTGCTGTACAGGCAAATGTTCCAATACTTTTATCGTATTTTGATTATAAACGTAAAGTGGCGGGTATTGGACCTCCATTTTATCCAACAGGAGACGTTGATAAGGATATGAAATATATAGAGGATTTTTATCGCGAAAGAACCGCTAAATATCCTGAACATTTTAATTTAAGTCCAATGTATACTGATTCTGATACATCTAAATAATTTATTACCAGAGTTTAGTATTGTATCCAATTCTTTTTTTTTTTGTTTTAAAGTCAGATTATATGATTGTAGCCATTGTATCTTATGATTAAATCTTAAATTTATTTAAAATCACGTTGGTAATTGAGTTTTTTTGTTATATTTACCAGCTCATTACAATGTATAAGTGCAGTAGTAAAGGATAGCAGTTGATTAATTATGTTTGCTATTATGCTGTTTTTATGAGAATGAGTTTTTTTTAATAACAATAGCAACATAGTTGCACTAATTATAATTATGGGAAGACCTCCAACAAGACCGAAAGCGTTAAGAGATGGGTTTTATATTGAAATCCGAAATAAAGGTTCCAAATCAGGAATTAAATTGCGTAGAGATACCAAAGAAGAGATGGTGCGTGCTGCAAAAGAGTATGCCAAAACAAAAGAAGTTGTAATTCTAGGTGAATTTATAAAAGGGAAGAGTGTTAAAAAAATAAAAAAAGGTTAACCTCTTTTTTGTAAAAAACATGAAAGACTTTTTGACATTTTTTGTCAGAAAGTCTTTTTTTTTCATAATAGGCGAAAATTGAAACCAGGAGATTATTTGTTAATTGTAAATTGACTATTGGAATTTTAAAAAATGTAATGTATTCTCAGATTTTTATTATTTATCCAGTATTAGTCGTACCAACTTGCATACATATTGTAATTATTTGATATACGATTTATTTCACCTTCAAGTAGTTCAGTATCAACGGTCTTTATTAGTTTTGCAGGTACTCCGGCGTATACACTGCCCGATTTCACAATAGTATTCTTCGAAACAACAGCTCCTGCAGCAATTACTGAGTTACTTTCAACAATAACACCATCCATAAGTATTGCTCCCATTCCAACAAGTACATTGTCATGAATTTGGCAACCGTGTATTATTGCTGAGTGTGCTATGGAAACGTTATCGCCAATAGTTACTGCGGCTTTTTGATAGGTGCAATGTATTACTGCATTATCTTGAATATTTACATTATTACCTATTCTTATGGAGTGGACATCCCCACGAATAACTGCATTAAACCATATGCTACAATTATCGCCCATAACAATATCACCTGTTAGAGTTGCATTATCTGCAATAAAACAATTTTTCCCATATTTTGGTGTTTTTCCTTTTACTGATTTAATAAGTGCCATATTTTTTTGTGTTAAGTTATTTACTTGGGTAATCTATATTATAATGTAAACCAATACTTTCCTTTCTCTTCATGGCTAGCTTAATTACTAGATATGCAACATTTATCATATTTCTTAACTCGCAAATTTGCTCAGATACGATTGATTTTTCAAATAGATCCTCAGTTTCCTTATGAATAATGATTAATCTGTCAACTGCTCGTTTCAACCTTAGGTTTGAGCGCACAATTCCAACATAATTACTCATTATTGATTGGAGTTCTTTTTTTGATTGAGTTATTAATATCATTTCTTCGTTTAGAGTTGTACCATCATCATTCCAATCAGGAATGTTTGTTTCAAAATTTATTTTGGATATATTTGAAGATGCAGTTTGTGCCGCCCTGTGTGAGAATACAGCTGATTCAAGCAATGAGTTGGATGCAAGTCGGTTAGCCCCATGTAATCCTGTGTTTGCAACTTCGCCTGATGCAAAAAGGTATTGTATGCTTGTTTCACCATTTTTATTTGTAACAATTCCGCCACATGAATAATGTGCTGCTGGTACAACAGGAATCATATCTTTAGTTATATCAATACCTATACTTAAGCATTTTGCATATATAGTTGGGAAATGATTAATAATTTCATCTTTGCTAATATTATGAGTATCAAGATAGACAAATTCATCTCCACTTATTTTTAATTCATTGTCGATGGCGCGGGCAACAATATCACGTGGAGCAAGCGATCCTCTTTTGTCATATTTTTGCATAAAAGGAAACTTCTTTTTTGTTACAAGTTCAGCTCCAGCACCGCGCAGTGCTTCAGTAATTAGAAATGATGGTTTTTCTCCTGGATTATATAGTGAAGTTGGGTGAAATTGAACAAACTCAAGGTTGTTTATCTGAGCTTTAGCCCTATATGCCATTGCAACACCATCGCCTGTAGATAGTGAAGGGTTTGTAGTTGTTTGGTAAATATTGCCAATACCTCCAGTTGCTAACATTGTTGTTTTGGCAAGAATGGTATTAATGTCTCCAGTATTTTTATCTAGTGCATATGCTCCGTAACACGTAATATTTTTCCCATTTCTTTTAACAAATTTACCAAGATGATGTTGAGTAATTAAGTCAATTGCTAAATAATTCTCATGAACAATAATATTAGGATGACTTCTAACCTTTTCGCTTAATGCTCTTTGAATTTCATTTCCAGTATTATCTTTATGGTGTAATATCCTATGTTCAGAATGTCCACCTTCTTTTGCAAGGCTATATTTACCAGTAGTTTCCTTGTCAAACTGTGTTCCCCAGTCAATCAATTCATTAATTCGCTCAGTTGATTCACTGATGGCAATTTTAACTATATCTTTATTGTTAAGACCTGCTCCTGCAATTATTGTATCTTCAATGTGCTTTTTATAGTAATCTGGTGAATACATAACAGCTGCAATACCACCTTGCGCAAAACTTGTTGCTGTTTCATCCATATTTATTTTAGATAGTACACACACGCTTCCAAAAGGTGCAACCTTTAAGGCATAAATCAACCCAGCCATTCCACTGCCAATTACTAGGAAATCAACTTTTTTTGACATTGATTAGTTTTTTGCAAAGATATACTAAGACGCCATCAAAACTTGTAATATAGTATGTTTCTTTTACCATTGTTTTTCTTCATAAAATAATTCCGTAGCATATGGCTATGCAATGATTTTCTTCATCAAACAAAGAAAAAATAATTCATTCTCTAAATACAAGTTCTAACAGAGGCTTAGTATAAAAAGAACTGACTCAATTATTAATTGCTATGTTCTAAAAATATTATAACTTTATCGGGTTTTAAAAATAATAGTAATACAATGCTCGAAAATAAAAATATCAAGTTACGAATTCCTGAGCTTTATGATCTTGAGTTTATGCTTAACATGGAGAATGACAGTGATTTATGGCATGTTAGTAATACACATAATCCGTTTTCGCATTTTGATATTGAGCAATATATATTGTCATCTGACAAGGATATTTATTCGGCTAAGCAGCTTAGGTTGATGATAGATGTGAGTGATGAATCAAAAGTTGCAACAATTGGTATTATAGATATCTTTGATTTTGACGCCCATAATAGACGTGCAGGTATTGGAATTTCAGTTATTTCCGATAAAAGAAAAAAAGGGTACGCAGGAACAGCAATTGACATCCTTGTTAATTATTTATTTAATCATCTTAATATCCATCAAATATATTGTAATATTGAGGAGGATAATCATAATAGTATTGGCCTTTTTGAAAGTAAGGGATTTATTAAGGCCGGTGTGAAAAAGGATTGGAATTTGAGAAATAATAATTGGATTGATGAATTTATTTTTCAACTGATTAAATAGGCCTTCCTGTAGTCTATGGTAAAAATTCATACATTCGCAAATTAATAAACCAACCAAAAATCATGACATATTATCACACAAAATTTGGAACTGTACAAAAGAAGAAAAAGCCTTTTTTAAAATATTTTATTTGGTTTATATTAGTATTATTAATAGCTGCTTCTGCAGCAGCTTATTTGCTGTTTCAAATAGTATATAAACCAAATGTGTGGACCCCTGATGGCAAAAATGTATCTGTTTACATACCAACAAAATCAAATTTTAATGATGTAAAACAATTGCTTTTTGAAAAAGGGTTGATAGTGCATCGTAATAATTTTATTTGGTGGGCAGAAAGAAAGAAATATCCTGAACTAATAAAACCAGGACATTATGTAATTAAAAATAATATTTCAAATGATGAACTTGTTGGATTGTTAAGGTCAGGTAATCAAGTTCCTATTAGTGTTATTTTTAATAATATTAGAGATGTTTATCAATTAGCTGGAGTTGTAAGTAAGCAAATTGAGGCAGATTCTGTTTCAATTATTAATGAAATTATCAGTGCTCAAACATTGAGCTCAACGGATTTAACCATCGAAACTATTTCCACAATTTTTATTCCTAATACTTATGAATTTTACTGGAATACTAATGCAGTAGGGTTTGTAGAACGTATGTATGAGGAATATACTGGTTTTTGGAATGTAGATAGAACTACTAAGGCTGATAATCTTGGTATGACTATTTCTGAGGTAGTTACGCTTGCATCAATTGTGGAGAAAGAAACAAATAGAGTTAGTGAGAAACCTATGATTGCAGGTGTTTACATAAATAGGCTTAATAATAATTGGCGCCTTCAGGCTGATCCTACTTTAATTTATGCACTTAACGATTACACCATAAAAAGAGTTCTAACTGTTCATACAGAGTTTGATTCTCCATATAACACTTATATTTATGGAGGTTTGCCCCCTGGCCCTATTTGCATACCATCAATTTCTTCGATTAATGCAGTACTAAATAATACTAATGATGGTTATTTTTACTTTTGTGCAAAGGATGATATGTCAGGATACCACGTTTTTGCAAGATCAAATGCTCAGCATAATCGCAATGCACGCAAATACCGAAATGCACTTAATAAAATGAAAATTTACAAATAGAATAAAAATATGAAAGCATTTAAAGCATACGATATTAGAGGATTATGGGGAAGTGAGATAAATGCTGATATTGCCTATAGAATTGGATACTTTATACCTCAGGTTTTTAAGGTAAAAAATATATTAATTGGACGTGATATCCGATTGTCATCGGATGAGTTTTTTAATGCTTTAGCAGATGGCATAACTGATGCAGGAGCCAATGTGAGTGATGCAGGAATTACCACAACACCGATGGTTTATTGGGGTACGGGAAAATTTGATTTTGAATTTTCATTAATGATAACAGCATCACACAATTCAAGCGGTTATAATGGATTGAAATTTTCGGGGAAAGGTGTGAAACCCATTGGTTACGATAATGGATTAAATACCCTTGAGAAGTTGGTAGAAAGCGATGATGTAATCATTAAAAAGAAAAAAGGAAGTATCTCAAAATATGAATTTGCTAATGATTATGTTAAGTTTTTAAGCAAATATAAAAAGGATTATTCAAATTTGAATATTTCCATTGATTGCTCAAACGGAATGGCTGCACTGTTTGCCAAAGAGTTATTTGGTGAAAAACCCAGTTATATTAACGATGTATTAGATGGTTTGTTTCCAGGGCATGAACCAAACCCACTGGAAACTGCGAATCAGAAACAGATTAAAGATCTGGTGATTAAGAATAATAGTGATATCGGAGTAATATTTGATGGAGATGCTGATAGAGTAATGTTTATTGATGATAAAGGCAAGTTTATTTCACCTGATTTGATAATTGCACTACTTGGTCATTACTTTTTTGAAGAGAGAAATGAGAAAGGAAAAGTAGTACAAGATATTCGCACTTCCAAAGCTGTTGCCGAATATTTAAAACAATTTAATACCGAGCTTGTAATATGGAGAGTAGGACGAGCATATGGAGCAACCAAGTTAAAAGAAGTTGATGGTATTTTTGGAGGCGAGTTGGCTGGTCATTATTATTTTCGTGATTTTTATTATTCCGATAGTGGCCTTCTTGCTGCGATTATAGTCCTTAATATTGTGAAAAAATTTAATGAAAAAGGAGTTAAGTTTTCAAATATTATTTCTGAAATATCTCCGTACTGGAATACTGGCGAAGTAAATTTTAAAATTGAAGATAAACTTGGTGCAATGAATGAGGTTAGGGATTATTTTAATAATAATGAAGCACCTGAAAAGTATCTGGATTTTGATGGCTACCGACTTGAGTTTAAAGATTGGTGGTTCAACATAAGACCATCTAATACTGAACCATATTTGCGCTTTTTAGCTGAGGCAAAAGGGGAGGAGTTACTTAAAGAAAAAACATCAATAATTTATAATATACTTGCTAAATATATATAAGAATGAGTGGCTTGTGGAAAAAGCTAATTGTAGTTTCATTTGTTTTGGTTTTTTACTCACTATCAGTAAGAGGTCAAACTATTGAAATACCTACCGATTCGGTTAACAAAAAACGTTTAAATATAGTTATTTACACAAGTGTAGGGCTTTACACTACAACATTGGGAATTTTATACTATGGATGGTATAAGGACAGTAGGTCTTCCAAATTCCATTGGTATAATGATAATAAAGGATGGTTGCAAGTTGATAAAGCTGGTCATGCAACAACCTCTTTTATAATGAGTGATTATGCTTTTTGGTCACTTCAGTGGGCAGGAGTTGATAATAATAAAGCAGCCATATATGCAGGATTAATGGGATGGTCGGCAATGACGGTAATTGAAATTTTAGACGGGTTTACTACAGATTATGGAGCATCTCCAGGTGATTTAATTGCAAATACGATAGGAGCATCTTTATTTACAGGTCAGCAACTTTTGTGGAAAGAACAGCGTTTTAGACTGAAATATTCATACCATGCCACCGAATTTGCAAAGTATCGTCCTGATTTGTTAGGTAAAACTGGTTTGCAGAGTATGTTAAAGGATTATAACGGACATACATATTGGCTTTCAGCAAATATAAAATCATTTTTAAAAGATGAATCTAGTTTCCCATCATGGATAAATGTATCTTTTGGTTATGGTGCTACGGGTATGCTAGGCACATATTCAAATCCGCCAGATTATAATGGGGTTCAATTGCCTTATTACAAGCGTACAAGGCAGTATTATTTTTCATTGGATGTTGACTGGACTCGTATACAAACTAATTCATCTTTTTTACGATTTACTTTTAAAGCATTTAGCTTTATAAAGATTCCATTTCCTACTTTGGAATATAATAATCAGCAGCAGTTTGTTTTTCACTGGATGTATTTTTAAGTAGGATCATTCCCTTTCTTTGTGTCGTTATTGCATATAATATTGTATATTTGTTTTGTTATTAAAAGCTATTAGGATTTTCAGATAACTTAATTATGAAACAAGTATTAATAATATTTTTTTTACTTTCTGTGGTTTCGTGTGCAAACAATAACCACAAAAAAACTAAAGAGTTATTAATATACTGTGGTATTACAATGGAAAAACCCATTTATGAAATTGCACAAATTATTGAAAAACAGGAAAATTGTAAAATATTTATCACAATAGGTGGTTCAGAAAATCTTTATAACTCATTTCTTATAAATGAAGTAGGTGATATGTATATATCTGGTTCAGAATCATATATTGAAAAAGGAATATCTTATAATTACATACTAGATACAGTATTTGTTGGTGTAAATAAGGCTGTTATGATGGTTAAAAAAGGAAATCCAAAGAATATTAGTAACATTCTTGAAAGTTTAACAAATACAGATTATAGAGTCGTGATAGGAAATCCCAATAGTGGTAGTATAGGTAAAGAAACAAAGAGAATCCTTAGTAAAAAGAATATCTTTAAAGAGGTGAGTAATAATACTATATATTTTACAACAGATTCAAAGGATTTAATAATCGCAATAAAAAATAATGATGCAGATTTGATAATTAATTGGCAAGCAAGTTCAACATGGGATGATAATAAAAGGTATGTTGATGTGTTAAGTATTGATGAAGAATTTGCTAAAGAGAAGAAGCTATTCTTAGGTCTTTTAAAATATTCTAAACATCCGGCTATTTCTAAAAAATTTATAGAGTTTGCATCTTCATCAGAAGGAAAGGCTATTTTTAAAAAGTATGGTTTTTAATAATTTGTACTAAAGGTGTTTAATTAGATTGCATGAAAAAAATAAAGCAAGAGTCAATAATTATTCAAGTTATAACACTTATCGTTGTTTTTGTATCTGCGTTTATTGTTGTTTATGGATTGAATTTTTTTGTTGAAAAAGCAACTAACGAATATGATAAAGAAATACAAAACAGTAGAGCAAAGTTGTCTTTGGATGAGATCCTTTCAAATAAATTATTCATTATTGAAGACTGCAATATTAAAATATCAAATACCGAGAATCTTACTATTGTTAATTTTTATTCAAAAAAAATATATAGTGCTATAAGTGATTTTGAGAAAGTATTAAGAACATTACAAAAAGGAGGTGTTTATAATAAAACTGCAGCAGTTACTATTGTTGGAAAGAATCAAATTCAGGAAAAAATAAGCTACTATCGTGAAGATGATTCATACAATATTGAGGTTATTGAGTTAAGCTCAAAAATTGTTGAAATAAAAAAGATTTCAAGCCTAATAATTAATAGAGTTAAGGATAAACTAAACGGATCCAAAAAAGAAACAACCGAAATTAATTATGAGATTAATATTCTGCTAAAGCAAATTGAAACATACTTTAGGCGGTCGCATGAGTCTGTAAATATTACTTATTATAACAATGTTGTTAAAATAAATGAGTTATCTGCTAAAATAAATGAATCAAAAAAAGAGTTGAATTTTTTTAGATATGTTATATATTTAATTACGTTTCTTTTAGCATCTGTATTAACAAGATTAGTACTAAGAAAAATTGGAAAACTAATTAGTGAAAAACAAGAATATCTTAATAAAATTGAAAAGAGTCATAAGACCATTCAGGATATTTTTGATGCAATGCCAGTGGGTGTAATTCTTGTTGATAAGAATAGACAAATATCCAAAGTTAATAAGACAGCATTAAATTTAATAGATGCAGAAAATTACAATAGTGTATTATGCTCAAGTTGTAAAAGTATATTTTCTGTTAATCAGGAAAAATCTTGTCCGTATGATAATAATGTATCTCTTGATGAGGTTGAAATTGATCTTGTAACTTCAAATGGAGATATAGTTCCTGTTATTAAAAATGTAATTCCAATAACAATTAACGATGAAGAGTTTTTGCTTGAGGCCTTCATGGATATTTCAAAGCAAAAAGAAGTTGAATCACAGCTTAAAATTACTGCAAAAAAAGCAAAGGAAAGTGATCAGTTAAAAACTGAGTTTATCCATAATATGTCGCATGAAATTAGAACTCCTTTAAATGGTATCTTAGGATTTTCAGAACTTTTGAATAATCCAAATTTATCAAAAAAAGAGCTAGAAGAACACATAAGTGTAATACAAAGTAGTGGTAATCAGCTAAATCATATTATTGATGATATATTGGAAATATCAGCTCTTGAAACAAAGCAGGCTAAGGTTGTCGAAAATTCTTTTTCTTTGAACTCATTACTACTCGAGCAGTTTTCGTTATTTGAGGTAGAAGCCAAAGAGAACAAAATAGATCTAATTTTAAAAAATGAACTATTAGATGACGAAACTGTGATAATATCTGACAAAGTTAAATTGAATAAGATATTACACAATTTGCTCGAAAATTCGATAAAATTTACCAGTAAAGGATTTGTAGAGTTTGGATGCCAAATTAACAGTAATAGAATAGAGATTTATATTAAAGATACTGGAGTAGGAATAAAGCCAGAGTGTCATAAAACTATATTTGATAGATTTTCACAGGAAGAAAAGGAATTGTCTAAGAATGTTGGCGGACTTGGTTTAGGATTAGCGATTGCCAAGGAAAATGCTGAATTAATGGGTGGTAATATTACATTGCAATCCGAAAAAGGAGTAGGTTCAACATTTACTTTGTTTATACCTTATAAACGTGGGGAAAAGGCTAAATTAAATACTAAACCTATTAGTGATAATGCTAAAACCATTGCTAATGTTGAAAAATATACCATCTTAATAGCTGAAGATGAGAAAATAAACTACATGTTTTTATCTAATCTGCTCAAAAATATTAATGCTAATTTAAATATTCTACATGCAATTAATGGGGCAGAGGCTGTTGAGATTTGCAGAAAGAATTCTTCAATAAATCTGGTGCTAATGGATTTAAAGATGCCCATAATGTCGGGATTTGAAGCAACGACTCTCATAAAGGGGTTGCGTCCTGGCTTACCAATTGTAGCACAAACTGCATATTCAACGGAAAAAGATAAACGGAAAGCATTTTCGGCAGGATGTGATGATTTTATGTCGAAACCTATCAAGAAAGAAATCTTACAAAAGACTATTGATAACTATTTAGCTTAGCCATAAATTATTAACTATTCGTTATTATTTCTTTGTATTTATTCAGGCTATTAATATCTAGCCATAACGATAGTTTAAGCCTTATTTTATCGTCGGTTTGATGTTTGGAAATATAATCATCACAACCTGCTGCTAAGGTATCTTCTTTTGTTATATTATTAGTATCATTGCACAAAGCAATAATAGGTAGTCCTTTTTTAAATGCTTTAATAGCCTTTGTCGTAGTAATTATATTCATGTCTGATATACCCATATCTATCGCCATAAGGTCTGTTTTATAGTTATTCTGACAAAATTCAACAGCTTCCGTTCCGTTTTTAATATGTATAATGTCGGCTTCTGTTTCCCTAAAAGCTTCTGTAAAATTACGAAAAGTATTTTCGTTGTTTGTTACAACAGTAATAATACTATGTGAAAGTATTTTATTGGAGATATTATTATCTATTTCCAAAGGCTCATAGGGTAGGGTAAAGTAGAACTGTGATCCGCTATTTATTTTCGACTCAACCCATATTTTACCATTAAGTTGCGAAAGTATTGCTTTTGAGATACTCAATCCCAAACCACTTCCTCCGTACAATTTTTCAGGGTTATTATGCGTGATTCTTCTAAATTTTTCAAAAATTGACTCAAGGTGCTCTTCTTCTATCCCCACACCGGTGTCAGTTACTGAAAATATTATTTCTTTTTCTGAAATGGTGTATTCAAGTGAAACATTTCCACGCTCTGTAAATTTAAAGGCATTATCTAGTAGGTGTTCTAAAATTTGTTTTAGTCTTATAGCATCTGTTATTATTATAGTATTATAATTGGAGGAGCAAGCTTTTATACTAAAACTAATGGATTTATTTTGAATGTTAAAAATGTAGTCTTTGAATGTATTTGATAACAGCGTTGTAAGTTCTACATTTGTACGATTAATATGTACAAATCCAGATTGTAACTTTGAAAAATCAATAATTCCATCAATAATATGGCTTAATTGATTACCTGAGCTAATAATATCTTCGTAATAACTATTTATATCTTCTGTTGCAATAATGCCATCCTTTAGTAGTTGTGAAAACCCCATAATTGCATTTAGCGGAGTTCTAATTTCATGATGCATATTATGTAAGAAGGATGTTTTAATATCTTCGCCTTCTTCTGCTTTATTCTTTGCAATAATTAGTTCTTTTTCTTGTTTTTTCCTTTCAGAAATATCGTGCCAAACAA
>Ga0164318_10002456_pt1 | contig 17240 bp, 14 predicted proteins | sample GuaBasSedimGuay9_FD_113734 | JGI IMG/M metagenome (GOLD analysis project Ga0164318, IMG submission 113734) | Subseafloor sediment microbial communities from Guaymas Basin, Gulf of California, Mexico - Guay9, Core 4571-4, 0-3 cm | ecosystem: Environmental > Aquatic > Marine > Hydrothermal vents...
CTTACCAACAAATGCTTCTTTGTTCATATCGATTGCTGCATTAAAAAGGGGTGCATTTACAGGAGTGTGAAATTTGTCATATTCATTGCCGTTAAGTGGTAAACCAAAATTGCCGGCTGAGATCCTGTTTTCATCTCGACCACCAAGACCTACTACCAGTCCACCCAACTCTAATGCTTCTAATGCAATGCGCTTAAATTGTACTTCTGCAACAGCAACTGGAACATAGAGTTCCCAACCCCAACGGTTAGTATAACCAGTTCTGCTGATTATATAGTGTTCATCTTCATATTCAAATTCGTTAAAAGTAAAGAAGCCCATATTCTTTTCTGGTTTATGACGATTTTTCACAACTTGATTTCCATATAATTTTGTAACCAGTTTATACGATAATGGTCCTTGAATATCAATTTTTACTAATTTATCGGATATATCTACAGCTTCAACATTCTCATCTTCTTTTTTAAATTTCCAGATAAAGTCAACATCTGCTGTTAAACCGCGTTCTTCATCAGTTATATCATGCCCGGCGTTAATCACCAGGATGAACTCATTCTCATTAAATCGCATTATTATGAGATCATCAAGTACTGTGCCATTTTCTGTTAATAGCAGAGTATATTTACATTGTCCAACCTTCATACTTTGCACATTTGCCGGCAGAACTCTATCAAGTAATTCCACCGCATCTACGCCTGTAAACTTGATCTGAGCCATATGATCTATATTAAAAATTGCAACTTTTTCGATAGCTTTTGCTTCTTCTAAAACTGAAGTAAGGTAGTTTACGGCCATATTGTATTCACCAAAATTACTCGTTTTAATTGGTTCAAACGGTCTTTCCAATCTTTCTGAAAGTAATTTTTGATACCTTCGTTCTGCATTATATAAAGCTGTTTTACGAGGTTCCTGGGGAAAATCAAAACCAATCTTTTTCATACATTTCTCCCGATATTTATTTGAGCTTAATTTTTAAAATCAGTATAATTTGTAAAGAATATTATATTTCAATAATATTTACTTCTTGACCTATAAATTAAATAATCTTTATTAGAAATTATTAAAATTGTAGGGTTATAAGTGTTGTAATAGAAGATTATTGTAATATTGTTAATTATTCAAAACTTTATTAATGAGGGTTAAATGGTAAAGGTTATAATTGTTGAAGACGAACGAATGATTGCAGAGGATATAAAAAATTCTTTGATATCAATGGGGTATGAAGTTGCAGCCATCTACGCTTGTGGAGAAGATATACTGGCACAACTTTCTGGAACAGAAGTAGATGTGATTCTTCTGGATATAATGTTGGATGGAGAACTAACGGGAATAGATACAGCCCGGCTGATCAACAAAAAATACGATATTCCAATCATATTTTTAACCGCATATGCCGACAATGCAACAATTCATAACGCCAGTGCTGTAACACCATATGCTTATATCCTGAAACCTTTTGATGCAAAAGAATTAAATGCTGCTATAGAAATTTCATTGGTAAAACATTCAGCTGAAAGAAAATTAAAGATCAGTAACAAAAAATATGAAAGTCTCTTCATGGGAAATCCGGAACCTTCTGTTTATCTGGATCCTGGTTTTAAGATAATAGATGTAAATCCTCAATTTGTTAAATGCTTTGGTTATATGCTCGACGAAGTCTATGGCAAATCAATTGATGAATTAATAATACCTCCGGGAATGCAGAAAGAAGCCAGTTCCCTCAGCGACAAAACCGGCGAAGGAAATGTATATAAAGATGCTTATCGAAAAAGAAAAGATGGATCTCTGGTTCCTGTTTCTATTTCGGCAGCTCCCATAATAATAGATGGTATTCACACAGGAACTTTTGTGATCTACAAAGATATTTCCATCCAGAAGAAAGCAGAAGATGAGCGTGAGAAACTTATTGGCAAACTACAAAAAGCACTTGATGAAGTAGAAACTCTCGGCGGATTGATACCAATATGTTCTCACTGCAAAAAAGTTCGCGATGATAGTGGCTACTGGGACCAGGTAGAGGATTATATTTCTAAAAGATCAAATGCAAACTTCAGCCATGGTATATGCCCTGATTGTATGAAGAAATATTACCCGAAGATCTATAAAAAAATGCAAAATAGTGATGTAGATAAGAAAGGTACGAAGCCTAAACAAGATACTAAGAAAAACAGTAAAACTTAAACTAAAGTTCGAAACCAGGTTTTATCTTGAGCAACAATAATAATCCCAGCAAAGTCTATTTTACTCCATTAACAATGAACAGCTCACTTTCAGAGCGTCAAGAATCACTATCTAAAATTCTTGCTTCGTTCGATTTTTCTAACATAATTAAATTCAAAGATAAAGTTGCTGTAAAAACTCATGTCGGTGATGTAAACAATACAACCCATATTGCACCCGAAATGATCCGGATTGCAGTAGATAAAATTAAAGAACTAAAAGCAAAACCATTTCTAACAGAAACCTCTACCTTATATGCAGGACCCCGTTCTGATGCAATTGGACATATCAATTTAGCCTATGAACATGGTTTTACACCGAAGGTTACAGGTGCTCCTTTTATAATGGCAGACGGTTTATTCGGTAATGCCGAAATTGAAGTAGAAATTCCAGGTATTCTTTTTAATAAAGTCAATATTGCCCGAGATATCGTATTGGCAGATTCTATGATAATGTTTTCCCATCCAACCGGACATATTTTAACTGGAATAGGTGCAGCTATCAAAAATCTGGGCATGGGACTATCCAGTCGTAAAGGAAAGCTTCAACAGCATTCATCAATAAAGCCATATGTGAATAAATCTGAATGCACTTTCTGCGGTGAATGCCTGAAATGGTGCCCGGTAAATGCGATCATTGAGATCGATTCAAAAGCCTATATACAAAACGAAATCTGTATTGGCTGTGGAGAATGTCTTTCTATTTGTAATTTCAATGCCATTAAATTCAACTGGGGAGTGCAATCGGATGATATCCAACGTCGAATAGCTGAATATGCTCTTGGTGTGATGCAAAGCAAAAAAGGTAGATCACTTTTCATCAACGTTCTAACCGACATGACTAAAGAATGCGACTGCATGAGCATCAAGCAAACTCCAATAATTGGAGATATCGGGATACTCGCTTCTACAGATCCAGTTGCAATTGACCAGGCAACATTAGATCTTACAAAGCAAGAAAACTCCAGAACTTTAAGTGAAATTTCCTATCCTGCTCTTAATGCAAATACGCAGCTGGAGCACGCTGAAAAGATTGGATTGGGTAATCGCGAATACAACTTGATCCAATTATGATAAAACAATTAATAAAACCAACCATAATCGAATGAACTATCCAAAAAAAAATGCCCGTCTTACCGAAGGACCGGTAGGTAAAACACTCATTAATCTTACCATTCCCATGATCTTCGGAATGGTAGGTCTCATCATTTTCAACCTTACCGATACTTATTTCGTTGGAAAATTAGGGGCAGATCAACTGGCTGCACTCAGCTTCACATTTCCCGTGATTTTCATTATCAATAGTGTTGCTCTGGGTTTGGGAATTGGCGCCTCTGTAGTAATCTCCCGCGCTATCGGCGAAGGTGATCAAAATAAAGTTCGCCGCTTAACCACTGACAGTTTGCTATTAGCCATCAGCATAGTGATTGTTTTTGTATTAGCTGGCTTAGCTACTATCAAACCACTTTTCACAATTCTCGGTGCATCGGCGGAAATCATTATATTGATCAAACAATACATGGTTATCTGGTATATCGGAATGCCTTTTGTAGTTGTACCGATGGTGGGAAACAATGCCATTCGTGCTACAGGCGACTCCAAAACTCCCAGTGCAATAATGATGATTGCTGCCTCTATGAATATTATCATGGATCCGCTATTAATTTTCGGAATCGGTCCTTTTCCAGCTTTAGGAATCGAAGGAGCAGCTTTGGCAACAGTTATAGCTCGATTTATCACCTTTTCAGTTGCGATATACGTTCTGGGATTCCGCGAGAAGATGCTTTCATTCAAGTTTCTTTCCTTTCGAAAAGTTCTGGCTTCCTGGCGAGCAGTTCTCTTTATTGGTGCACCAATAGCTGCTTCTCGAATGATCATTCCCTTCACAGCCGGAATCATAACCAGGATTTTGTCCGGCTTTGGAAACAACGTAGTGGCAGGTTTCGGAGTAGCATCGCGCATCGAATTTTTCGCTTTGGCTGCAGTAAATTCATTGTCAGCTGTTTTTGGGCCTTTTATTGGACAAAATCTGGGTGCAAAAAAATCTGAGAGAATTCACCTGAGTATAAAATTATCGACTCGATTTGCCCTGATCTGGGGGATTTGTCTCCTCGTGATTCTGGGTATCACCGCGCCATTCATCGCTAGCATTTTCAGTAAAGATATCAAGGTAATCAAAACGATCGTTACATTCCTGAGGATAGTTCCATTTGCTTATGGTTTGAATGGTATTTTTCTTCTTTCCAGCACTGCTCTGAATGTACTCAAAAAGCCCTATCATTCAGCTGGTCTTGTTGCAGTTCAAATGTTCATTTTTTATATTCCTCTGGCTTATCTCGGTTCAAAGTTCTTTGGAGTGCAAGGAGTTTTTCTGGCCACTGCCGCTGCTTATATCCTGGGTGGAATTTCTGCTTATCTTGTAATGATCAGACAAATTAAAAAAATCGTTCGCTGGTAAAAAAAATGAACTTAGCACAACTGAGAAATTATTTTACGACCAAAGCTGGTTCCTTCGAAGATTTTCCGTTCGATGAAACAACTATGGTCATTAAAATTCAAAATAAAATGTTTGCTTTGATCGCTCTAGAAAAGGATCCTTTAGAGATCAGTTTAAAATGCGATCCTTATCTGGCAGAATCTTTTAGAACGCAATATAAAGCTGTTAGTGCAGGATATCATCTCAATAAAAGACATTGGAACTCAATTGTATTAGATGGATCAATACCTAATAAAGTTGTGTTGGAAATGATCGATCATTCTTACCAGCTGGTTTTTGATAAGTTAACGAAAAAGAACAAAGCTGAAATTGAAAAATTGATAGAAGAATAGTGTACCTTGTATTCGACTTGTAAGTTTGCCATGAGTCGAAACATATGAATGATAAGTTAGAGTCAATATCACTCTTATCCCATTCGACTCGTAGAGATATTAAAATTGGTAACTTATCCTTCGACTCCGCTCAGGATGATAGGGGATAACTTTAAAATAATAATTTGGAGAAAAATTTGCAGATTCCGATTAAGAGGTTTGTGAAGCCATTCATAATTCCATTGCTTTTACTTGTGATAGCAACTATAGCTACTCTCAAGTGGGGAGATTTTTCTGAAATTCAGAATCCTTCTGCAAAGCTGAAAGCTTTTATAGTCATCTTCCCTATTGTACCGTATTTTCTCTTCATCGTAACTATTCTCTTAGGTTTGCGATCAAATAATTCCGGTATTATCTTTGTTTCCATATTAATGATGTTCAGTTACGCAGGTATATTTCATTTTGCCGGTTCCGCTCCCACTCTTATCCAAATGATAGCTTTTTTATTACCGCTTAATATTTATTTCTGGGGTTCGATTCGAAATCTTCCTCCCTTTTCCAGAAAAGGATTATACTTATTAGTTTTAATGGCTTTAGAAATAGTGGTTATTTTTTACATTTGTTATTTTCATGATCTTCCGGATGTAAAATTCAATTTCGAAATGTATCGGGAATTTTCTAACTTTTCTCAGAATTTAGAAGTTATAATGAATAAAGTTGAAAGCTTTCTCCAAATAAAATTTATTATACCTGAATTCCCATCTTATGCAGCCCTGATCGTTTCTGTAATATTATGCACAGTAACCCTGTATAAAACGGAAGATAATTTTTTTGCAGCTTACATAACTGCTGGCATTGTTGCTTTTATCGGTATTACCAGCAGCGATTACCTGCCTTCCGCATCGATTTATTTTACAGCTTCTGCACTTATCCTGATCATTGCATCTATCGAATCATCTTTTTCCATGGCCTATATTGACGAACTTACCGCCCTGCCTGGCAGACGCAGCTTAAATGAATCAATGGCCAACCTCGGCAAAAAATATGCCATTGCTATGATCGATATCGACCACTTTAAAAAATTCAATGATACTTACGGTCATAAAACAGGAGACCAGGTTTTGCGAATGGTTGCTATGAAATTAGCAGAAGTATCAGGCGGAGCAAAAACATATCGCTATGGTGGAGAAGAGTTTACAGCGATCTTCCCAGGAAAATCTGCCAAAGAAGCTCTACCTTATATGGAAGAATACCGAGAAATTATTGAATCTTCTCCATTTTTTGTCCGTGACAAAAAACGCAGGAAAACATCTAGTGAAAACCGTGGTAAAAACAGTCGTAAGTCTGAAAAAAGTGTGTCTGTAACTGTAAGCATAGGAATTGCATCTTCCGGTAATAATCTTAATAAACCGGAAAAGGTGATAAAAGCTGCTGACAAAATATTATATAAAGCAAAAAATGCCGGCAGAAATATTGTGAAAACATAAAATAGTCAGTAACCCGTGAGACCCTTCACGGAAAGGAATAAACAATGTTTTGTCCAAAGTGCAAATCGGAATATAAAGCTGGAATTATTAAATGTATAGAGTGTGGTGTGAAGCTGGTTAATGAACTTCCAGAGGAAAAAGAAGAATTTGTGGAATTTGTAAAAGTTTTCGAGAGTTCTGATCCACTACTTACAGCATTGATAAAATCTATTCTGGAAGATGCAGGCATCGAATTCTTTGTAAATGGAGAACATATGCAAAGTATTCTGGGAGCTAAATTCTCTTTTGCTTTTGGTGCAGATGTAGGCAATGCTGAGTTCATGGTTAGCAAAGAATATGAATCAGTCGCTCTTGATCTGATAAATAATCAAGTTGAACAGGAAAATAAGGAGTAGGAAATGAAAACTGGTTTTATGCTCTTTTTAATGATATTAATTTCAGGTAATATATGGTCGCAAGATCGCTATGAAAAAGACAGTACTATAACCCCCGAAGAAATAAAACAGGCGATTACTGAAGTTACTCAAGATAGTGTTGTTTCCAAACAGGGTTTTGAAGAATTAGTAAAAGATCTTCATAAGATAGAGGGATTATTTACGATCTATAAAAATATGGAAGACGGAACTGTTTACCTGCAGATCAATCCAGATCAATTTGGAAAGATCTATCTTTGTACGATGACCAGACAATCTGGTGATGCTTACATGTTTGATGCCTCTTCCATGTTATGGAATTTTCCTTTCTTTTTTAAAAAGATCAATAAAAAAGTCCAGCTGATCCAGAAGAACCTGGATTATCGGGCAGAAGATCCGGCCATGAAAAGAGCGATTGAAAAAAGCATTTCCAATTCTCTTATCGCTGCCACTACTGTTGTTGGTAAACCTCATCCCGAGACTGGAGCGATCCTGATAAAAGCTTCTGATCTGTTCCTGAGAGATATGGCAAACGTAGAAACTATAACCGAACGCTATAAATTAAATGTGTCTTTCGATAAAGATAACAGCTACTTTGGCGAGATAAAATCATTTCCCATGAATACTGAGATCGATGTTGTATTATATTTTAAAAGCAGCAAATGGCGTGACGTTTTTACCTTGCCGGATTCTCGCAGCATGATACACAGATACCATTACAGCTTATCAGAAATTCCCGAAACCAACTACCGTCCCCGCATCGCAGATGACCGTATCGGCTGCTTTACAACAATATATCAAAATTATGACGATATACTCTCTGAAGAACTTTATACGAGATACATTAACCGCTGGCATGTGGAAAAAGAAAAACCAAAAGCAAAAATTTCTAAAGCCAAGGAACCGATTGTCTTCTGGTTGGAAAACACTATTCCCGAAGAATTTAAACCTGCTGTAAGAGCAGGAGTCTTGGAATGGAATAAAGCATTTGAAAAAATTGGGATTAAGGATGCTATTGTTGTAAAAGAGATGCCGGATGATGCTGATTGGGATCCTGCAGATGCCCGATATAACACGATATGCTGGATCGTGCAGCCCGGTGGCGGCTATGCAGTCGGGCCATCTCATGCCAATCCTTACACTGGCCAGCTTTACGATGCAGACGTAAGAATTTCTATCGACTTTATTCGTTTCTATGCTCAGGAATTTGGTCAAGTTATTGAACCTGGTTTCTGGAATGACGGATTTATTCCTGCCAACCAGGATAGAATGGAAATGAACCGCTATTTCGAAGGTGATGCTTTTGCACAGGGACTGGCAGAACAAATGACGCTCGGCTGGAATGTATTATCCAGTAATGGAACTTTTGGTAAAACTCCCAAAGAATTAAAAAGATTTATCGACGAAGGCATCAAATCTTTAGTGGTTCACGAAGTTGGACATACTCTTGGTTTCCGACATAATTTTAAAGCCAGTACGTATTATAATTCAAAGCAACTCCAGGATAAAAACTTCACATCTAAACATGGAATTAGTGGCTCAGTGATGGATTATAACCCTGTTAACCTTGCTCCTATAGGCGGCAGACAAACAGATTATTTCCAAACCGTTCTGGGAAGTTGGGATTATTATACTGTAAAATATGCCTATTCTGTTTTCCCTGAAAAGCAGGAAAAGGAAGAACTGAAAAAAATAGCAGTAAATGCTTCCAAACCACTTCACGATTATGGAACTGATGAAGACAGCTATGGACGTGGTGCTCGGGGAATGGATCCGACTTGTAATACATTTGATCTGGGAAAAGATATTATTAAAACTTATGGTGAAAGAATCGAATTAGTAAAACAATGGTGGAAAGATATTCCTGAAAACTTTGAAAAAGAAGGCAAAAGCTACAAAAAAATGCGTTCTGTATTTGGACAGGGATTCGGAGAATATCGCAGTGCTGCTGCTAACATTTCTAAATACATCGGCGGAATTTATGCTCATCGTGATCATATTGGAGATTTTGAATATCGTCCTCCTTATGAAATGATCCCGGCTGCCAAGCAGAAACAAGCACTTAAATTTCTTATGAACAATATGTTCGCAGCAGATGCTTTCGATTTTGATCCTTCGCTGTTGAATAAACTGGTTCCAGATAAAAACCCTAAATTCACAGGTGGTATCTGGGAATATAAACGACCAGACTATCCAATTCATTCTACCGTAGCCTGGATCCAATCGATTATTTTTTCGCATGTTTATAATCCATTAATTCTAAGCAGGATCAATGATAATGAACTGAAATATGTGTATGACAGTAATGTTTTTAAGATGAGTGAACTATTCCAGACTATTACAGATGAAGTATGGCAGGAATTATTAATGTCTCAGGATATCAACAGTTATAGAAGGGACTTGCAGCAAATGCACCTGGCTGAACTAAAAAAGATCGTTCTGGCAGAAAATGGAAAATATCCCAATGACGCAGTTGCCTTGGCACGTCTGAATCTGCAGCAAATTAATCTGAGAATTGCTGAAGTTACTACAGGTCGTTTAACAACAATTTCTCAAGCCCATCTAAGCATGATATCCGACGAGATCGAGGCAATATTAACTGCTCAACTGCAAAAATAACGATATACTGAATTTTGCCTAAGCAAAGTTGCAGCAGCGAAAATTAAGAATTAACATGAGTTCTGCATAATAGAGTGTTTTTGTGAAAAAAGAAAAAAAATGTGTCTTTGCGAGTTTGCTTCTCGCTGTTGCTTACGAAGCAATCTCTATAAATAGTAATCAATTAGCAATATGGATTGCTTCAGCAGAAACTCTCTAATAGATGCTTCGCAAAGACAAAGTTTGTATTATGTAGAAGCTATTAAGAATTAATTAGTGAGGAGGTTATTATCAAAATTTTTAACATTTTTATTATTGTTTTTGTATTAGCTGCTATTGGATGCCAGCAGGTGAATACCCAAACTGAGATCACTTCTGATTTACCGATTTCAATTTCTTTGCAGCCAGCTTTGGAAAACGGATTTGAAGTTACTCAGGTTATTGTCACTATTACCCGGGATGATTTCATCAGCAGCCTTGATCTGCAAATCGAAGAAAATACTGCTTCCGGAACATTTGAAGACCTGGAACCTGGAATTTACAACATCTACGTGGAAGTGTATGAAGATGATGTAATAATTGCCACCGGTAGTGGCAGCGGAGAAGTGATCGTCGGCGAAAATACTGTGGTTGAGATCAATTTGGAATTCGTGCAGACTACCGGAAGTTTAACCGTGATCGTTGACTGGACAGATCTTCTGCCGGAATATCCGCAGAGAATTCTTTTCATCGGAAACAGCATTACATATTTTAATGGTGGAGTTGATCTTCATACCATGAACTTGGCTAATAATATAGATCCAGGCTTAGAAGTTTATTGCAGCAGTGTTGTCGGTGGAGGTTGGACCCTGGAAATGCACTTTAACAACACTGCTACAATTGATTCAATTACAAACGGTAATTTTGATATGGTAATATTGCAGGAAATGACTTCTCGTCCCGTTAACGATCCCGACTTATTCTACTATTATGCAACTGCCCTGGATTCTGTTATCACAGCGGCCGGAGCGCAAACTGCGTTCTTCTATAGTTGGCCTTTTGAAGGTGAGTTCAATACAATGATCGAGCAACAGGCTGCAGCCTACAATTACATCGGGCAACAGCTTGATGCACCGGTAATTCCAGTAGCTCGTGCCTGGCAGCATAGCCTTCAGGAAAACCCCGAAATAGATCTTTATATTGAAGACGGCAACCACCCCACGGTGCAAGGAACTTATCTGGCCTGCTGTACTTTCTTTTCTTTCATCTGGGATGAAACAACTGTTGGTGCAACTTACGTAAATGATCCTGAGATAACAATTTTCCAGCGTGATGCTTTGCAGCAGGTTGCCTGGGATACATATCTGGTTTATGGTGATTAGTTTTTTCAGATCAAATTAGATTGCATAATGTGAAATTCTTTCTGAACGAATATGAAAACGTTGAATATAAATATTAATTTACAAATAATTATTTAATTCCTATTTAGTATAAGTCGTAAATTTATTTTGATAGTTATCTAATAAAATGAATTATGAGAGGTAGAAAAAATGGAAAGATTAGATTTACCGCATAAGCATAAAGCCTGGTATTTTGTATTGGGAGTAATCCTCTCGATTTCGATAACGATAATTCGTTATATCACAGGTCCTGCCTTTCAAATCGGACAATTTTATATTATTCCAATTATAGTTGTAACGTGGTACATTGGCAGAAATTCCGGTGTGATCATCGCCACGATAAGTATCTTACTCTGGATTATCTTCGATTTTTTTACTCTTCAATCTTTGGCTCAAGGTTTAGCTCCGGGATTGAATGAGATATTCCGATTACTCATCTATATATTTATTATTCAAATAGTTCATAAACTTCGAACTCTGCTAATACATCTTCAGGAAATGTCGGGAACCGATCCGCTAACCAGAATAAATAATCGACGTGCTTTTTTTAAAGGAGCAGAACGAGAATTAGAACGAGCCAGTAGATATGGACATCTACTTTCTCTTATCTTTATAGATCTGGATAACTTTAAAACTGTTAATGATACTCTGGGGCATATCGAGGGAGATCATCTGCTTATAGAAGTTGCCAATGCCCTGGAAGATCACACACGTAATACTGATATAGTTGCTCGTATGGGAGGAGACGAATTTTGTGTTTTACTGGTTGAGACCGGAAAAGAAAATGCAATACTGGTGTATAATAAATTAGAAAAATATATTTTAGATATAATGAAGAAGAACAATTGGCCTGTTACAATGAGTACTGGTATTGTTACGTTCCATGAGCAGCCGGAAACAGTAAAAGAAATGATCGCTGAAGCTGATGCAATAATGTATAAAGTAAAACACGGTGGAAAAAACAAACTGATCCATAAAGATTATGGAGAAATTAAGTCCAGAAGCTTATTATCTAATATTAACTTGAAACTAAAAAAAACTAAGAAATAAAACCTTTTATATTTTCATTCTGGTAGCCAGCATCTGCCCTATTGGCAAATATTCAATCTCCTGCAGATCTATATGCAGCAGCACAAAATCCGGATCTGATGGATCTTGCCAGAAATGTTTAATAAATTCGATATTATCTGCAATTTTGGTTCTAGTTACCAGATCTTCCATGATCTCAGCTATACCGGCACCTCGAATATAACCCATGTTTTTATCATCTTTAATTGGCAGACAGAATTCTATATTGTCATTAGAAAATAGCTGTTTCACTTTTGCATCACTACTGCCGGTGGCAATCCAGAATTTCTCTTCAAACCAGATAAGTGTAACAGGTCGAACTCTGGGTTCATTACCATCATTTGTAGCCAGGTAAACTGGCTGTGTTTGTTTAAAATAAGCGAAAATTTCTTTTTTTAACTTGGCAGTCATTCATCCTCCAATATACAATGTTATGTATATGGTTTCTGCATAATAATTTCTTTGTCTTTGCGAAGAATCTATCATAGAAGTTCTGCTGAAGCAATCTAAACTCCTAACCAATTAACTTTTCAAGGATTGCTTCGACGGTAGCAGCGAGAAGCAAATCTCGCAAAGACACATTTTACCAACTTTTTTGCAAACCTCTCTATTCTGCAGAAATCATCAATGTAATGAAAAATTACATTTCATTAACGGCGGAAAAACAGGAATACAACATAGCAAACATAAAGCACTACAAATATAACTGCTTCGATTCTATCTAGTTGTCTGCGTTTACCTGTGAACATGGTAATGAATAGAATTAAAGTAACAATTATCAGAAAATAGAAGTCAATATTCAACGACACCGGATATGAAATCGGATTGATCAATGATGTTGTTCCCAAAACCAGAAAGATATTGAACAGGTTTGAACCAATTACATTTCCTACAGCCAGGCCGTATCGTTTTTTCTTAACTGCAATAACAGATGTAACTAATTCTGGTAAAGATGTTCCCAGTGCGACGATAGTAATTCCAATAAATTTTTCACTAACCTCCAGCATTCGGGCTATTTGTACTGAATTTTTTACTACTATATTGCCGCCAAAAAATAAACCAATAATTCCAATTACTACAAAAATTACTGATTGTGGAATAGGATAAAGGCGGATTTCAACTTCTGATTGTATAGGCTCTTTGGAAATTCCCAGAACATAGATAAAAAATAAAGCGAGACTAAGTATAAGAATAAAACCATCTAAACGAGACAGCACATTCCCCGCAAAGCCAAAATTAACTGCCAGGCCAAAAACCAGGATTGTTCCAATAAATACAAATGGAATCTCTTTTTTTACAGTGTTGCGTTCAACAAAAATAGGGTGAACTATTCCAGCAACACCAAGAACCATTAATGTATTGAATATATTACTTCCTATTATATTACCGAAACATAATTCGTTGTGGCCACCGGTTGCAGAAATAATATTTACAATAAGTTCCGGAGCTGATGTACCAAAAGCAACAATTGTAAGACCGATAGCTATTTCTGAGATGGAGAATTTTTTGGCCAGTGATGAAGCACCATTTACAAGTAGATCGGCACTTTTAATTAACATTATAAATCCGATTGCCAATAATGCTATTTTTATGGCCATCTCCATAACTTCAGACGATATCATACATTTCCTTTTATATTAATTATATTACAATTATTAAACTTCTATACATCGATCAATTCGGTTGCTTCATATTGAGAAGAAACCTGCAAATTTAGATTATGATCCACTTCTTTCAAAAAGTTGTTCATTAATTTCTCAGCCTTTTTCGGCAAATTATTTTTTTCACTGAGATGAGCTAGAATAAGATTCTTAAGCCCTGGATGAATGACCTGAGTTACAACGCCCACAGCCTGTTCGTTGGAAAGATGTCCTTGTCGGCTCTTAATTCGCTGTTTTAAATGAGGTGGATATGGACCATCTAAGAGCATTTTCACATCGTGATTGCTTTCTAAAATTATCGTTGTGCAATCTTGCAGATTGTGCAGCATGAGTCTGCTACTGTAACCCAGATCAGTTGCAATAGCCAGCTTTCTTTTGTTATCACCTTTTTTCCAGAAAACAAAATTACACCCGTCAATCACATCATGCGAAGATTGAAAAGCCTTGATCTTTATATCACCGATCTCAAATTCCTTTCCGGTTTCAAAATATGTTTTTCCTGCCGGCAATTTTCCCAAACGATAACTGCAAACTGAATGAGTAAGCATGGTTATATAAAGTGGAATATTTAATTTGCGGCACAGAATACCTGCCCCCTGAATGTGGTCACCATGTTCATGACTGATAACAATAGCATTCAAACTTTCAGGAGAAACATTTATGCTTTTCAATAACTCGATTATCTTTTTCCCGCTTAAACCGGCATCAAGCAAGATTGCTGATTTTCCGGTTCTGATCAGGATGGAATTTCCTTTACTCCCACTGGCAAGAACTGATGTCTGAAACATTTATGCTGTAATTCTCCAATCTTATTTCAAGTAGTAGTATCTATTGTTTAAACGGTCAAATTCCGACCATACTGCACCGTCTTTCTGCATCTTCTGTGTTATCTGAATTACTCCTACAGTTTGAGCGTCCATGTTATCGGCATGATGCAAGGCAACAGCTTCCAAGGTTTGGGGCAATCTGGCGGAAGCTTTTTCATATTCACCATGGTGTGCCAGAATAAGATGTCGAATTTTCATTAGAAGTTCAGATGGGAAATTGTTAATGGTAGCTGCTTTTTGGCTTACATATTGATCTGCTAAAGGAATATGACCGACTAATCTGCCAATAACGGAAAATTCAATATTCGCTTTTACCTCATATTCAAACACTTTTCCAATATCATGCAAAATTCCTCCGGTGATCAATAGATCCCGATCAACAGGATATTGAACAGACATAAAATCACAAATAGTTGTAACGGAAACAGTGTGTTCCAAAAGGCCGCCCAGATAATTGTGATGCCAGCTTTTGGCAGCAGGAGCTTTAGCAAAAGCCGTATAAAATTCTTTATCTTCAAAAATAGTCAGCAATAATTCTTTAAGATAATTATTATTTATCCCATCAATGTATTTAAACAATTTATCTGAAAGTTTATTAATATCTTTATCGGTCGCTTCCATAAAATCTGCCAGATCACATTCTTCTGGTTCCAGTCTTATAATTTTATTTACTGTTAGCTGAATTTGTGTTTTGTAACTGATAACGACACCTTTAACTTGAATAACATCACCTTCATTAAACTTCTCGGCAATAACTTTGGCATTGTTCCATACATTACCAGGAAGGGAACCTGTTTTATCTGCTAAAGTTAATCTGATGTAAAAATCTTTTGTACCTTCTCTCAAATCCTTTTGTGTAACCAGAAATTCACTGATGATCTCTTTATTTAAATGCTTTTTAAGTTCTTCTACATAAATCTTTTGAGCCATATTTTTTACCTCTACTTCTTTTGTAATCCTTCGATACAATGCTCTGCATCACTCAGGATGACAACATTTTCTATTCTTATTTATTTCCTGTAACACTGAGTTATCCTGCGTCAGCTGGATTTATCGAAGTGTTCAGTACTCTTCATGTCTTCTTCCACTTCTTCTTAATTTATTAAAGAATTTCTTTAAGTTGAATTTCTCCAAGGCAGACCAAGAACTATTACTCCAACTTAATTTAAGCAAACTAAAAAACAAATTTTCGCTTCTATACCCCTCTCCGGCAGCTGCCGGTTCTCCCCTAAAATAGGGGAGAAAATTTGGAATTCCCGACGCAAGCATCGAGGAATTCGTTTGATTAAACTACAAAAATATTATTTGTGTAGATCCAGCCGGAACCGAATCTGGTAATCTCCAAACGATAATTCCCTTTTCCATTTATTTCGAAAGCACCCTTTTCATCCCGTTTATAAGCAACTTTCTTACCATCTTTGAAGAGGGATACTTTTGCAATTTTGGGTAAACGGAAATAGAATTTTAAATCTTCGCTAAACGTTATCTCTTCGCCTAAAATTGCATTGTTGCCATTTTTACCGGAAATACCTGCAAAGAAATTGAAAGGGTTACCTGTCATATAATTAACAATATAACTATTACCATTTTTCATGGCAGCAAGCAGATTTTCTTCATTCAAATCTTTATGATCTTCTACCAAAAGATTGGTACGAATAGATTTATACAATGTTCGATGTCGTAAAAATTTGAATTTTATACCAAATTTCTTCATGTGCTCTGTATGGGCATCCACGCTGCCGATTGCAGATTTTCTTTTACCTTCTATATTCAGCTTATCCCACCAGTTAAGAATTTCTCTAAAAGGTTTGCGTATAAATAGGGTGGGAAATATAATCATGAATATTCCATTCAGTTTGGGTTTCATCTTGCCAATCCATTCCGACAGATAATTCCAGATCTCAATTCCATCGAAATCATTAACTTCAGTCTTTTTCCATTCGTATTTTCGAAATTTATCACAGATCCTTTTTTCAAACGGATGAGCAGCAAATCCTATAGCACCACTTTGTGCGTAATATTCTACATACTCTTCTACTTCTTTACCTTTAACTATTGTATTTGTATTGAATACCAGGTAATGGTGGTTGTTGGTTGTATCGTTGATTTCCGCTCCCACGATTACCATAAGGTCTTTTTCTTTTAATACATACCGGTCAGTCTTAGCTTTCAGGCTTAAATGATCGTTTATGGTAACATAATCCAGTTCACGAAGTTTTGCCTCTCGAATTAATCTGGAAAGTTTTATATTGCAGTCGTATGAATATTCGGTGTGATTATGAATGCAACCGGTTAACTCTATGAATTTACGACCAAATATGTTCTTTTTTTTCATTTTATTTCTTCAGTAAAAGGCATTTTGAATTAATGGTTTTGATTTTATTATTTAACTCAGTTTGCAGCTGCAGAAGATATACACCACTGGCCGATTCTTTATTGTTTTTATCTTTACCGTTCCAAATGAATGTATGGTTAGAGGTTGGTTCATCATTTTTGAAAGTTCGCACCAGTTGCCCCTTTACATTGTATATTCTCAGCTCGGATCTTTGAATTATCTCGTTAATGGAAAAACTGATATTCATAACTCCATTGAATGAATAGGGATTTGGATAGATTCGAAGGTGTTCTGGATTGTAAGTAATTTCTTCTTCCTGAATATCTGTAAGCTCCAGATCGGTGTATGGCAGGCTTTCTACATAATATACCCTTTTGGTTACGTCATCCTGAAGCCAATATATAATTCTTGTATTTTCATAGGAGCTTAATGTTTCATAATCTTC
>Ga0164318_10002457_pt1 | contig 17224 bp, 22 predicted proteins | sample GuaBasSedimGuay9_FD_113734 | JGI IMG/M metagenome (GOLD analysis project Ga0164318, IMG submission 113734) | Subseafloor sediment microbial communities from Guaymas Basin, Gulf of California, Mexico - Guay9, Core 4571-4, 0-3 cm | ecosystem: Environmental > Aquatic > Marine > Hydrothermal vents...
ATTTGGGCACAGGCATAAGATATTTCTACATTGACCTGGAAAAAGATTCAGCCAAATACATACGCATCTACAAAGAGATTTTTGCTTCAGAAGATTTTTATGACAGGAAACTCAAAAAAGGATACACAACCGGTCATTTTGACAGGGGGGTTTTTTAGAGAAGATTATTTTTCCCTTATCAGCAATGTTGTCCTGTAAATTTCCCTGCCGTCCTTTACCTTGTAGAGGGAATATGACGCCTTTGTCTCAATTTTGTATTTTGAAGAAATCTCTTTTTTGATTTTGTCAAGGATTTTTTTTGTCCCGAGGTGCATATCGACTGCATTGCTCTTTTGCCCCACAATTTTTGCAAATGAATTCTGCCCTTTGTAAGAGGCAACAATATTGTCAACTATGTTTACAAAATCATTAAGCACATTTTTGTCAGCTCTCAGTTGCAGGACTGCTTCGTAATATCCTTTTTTCTCAGACGAGCACACAGGGCACATCCTGTTTTTTATCCTGAAATGGTAGGTGTATTCTGCAATCTTGATTTTGTTTTTTTCTGCCTTTACATATACAACAATACTGTCCTGCATTTCTTTTTTGTCAAAAGAAAAACCATATTCATCATAGTTTTTGTAAATTGCTTTCAGCTCTTTTTCTATTATGGACTTGATGAAATCATCAAGGGTTATGTTTTTTTTCCATTGCTGATTGTATCCCAATCTGGTGCATTTGCATATAGAAATATTCATCTTTTTTTTGAATATGTTCTTTTTGAATTTTTGGGCATAGCAGTCTCTGCAGAGGGATTCATGCAATTCAAGTGTTTCTTTTCCGCAGTTTGGGCAAAATTTTTTCATATGATTTAACTGTGTTTTGTGTTTTTAACTTTAATTGAAATAAAACATAAATTCATATGCTTATTCATCCAAATGTCCCATTGAGATAATCCCGAGTCAAATCATTTTTTGGATTGCTAAACATTTCTGCTGTTTGAGAAGATTCAATCATTTTGCCATTCAGGAGATAGGAAGTATAATCTGAAATTCTTTTTGCCTGATGCATATTATGAGTAACAATAATAATAGTTTTTTCATCCTTTAATTTTTTTAACAACTCTTCAATTTTTGCTGTGGCGATGGGATCAAGAGCAGAGCAGGGCTCATCGAGCAAAATGACATCGGGATTATTTGCCAAAGCCCTTGAAATGCATAATCTTTGCTGCTGCCCTCCGGACAGGCTGAATGCAGAAAGACCCAACCTGTCCTTGACTTCCTCCCATAAATCTGCTTTCCTGAGACTTTTTTTTACTATATACATCAACTTATCCTTGTCTGTTATATTCTGTATTCTTGGACCATAGGCAACATTATTAAATATTGACATCGGGAAAGGATTTGGCTTTTGAAATACCATCCCGATTTTTTTTCTCAATTCAATGACATCTGCATTCTTTTCATAGATGTCTTCTTTGTCATACAATACAGCTCCCTTAATTTTTGAGTCAGGAACAAGATCATTCATCCTGTTTATACACCTAAGCAAAGTAGATTTACCGCACCCGGATGGACCAATTAAAGCAGTTATTTTATATTCCGATACTTTTAAATCAACATCAAACAAAATCTGCTTGTCTCCGTACCAAAAATTCACTTTCCTGAATTCTATTTTTGCATCTTCTTTTTTCATTTTACCACTTCTTTTTCTTTCTTAATTTATATCTCCATAAAAAAACACCGAAATTAAGCGCAAATATAAGGACAACCAATACAAGCGCAGTGCTTAGGGCATATTGCCTTGCATAAGGACTTGAATGCTGGGTTGCCAGTATAAATAAATGATATGGCAAAGCCATAAACTTGTCAAAAGGAGAAGACGGCAGACCGCTGATAAAAAAAGTAGCTCCTACCATAATAATTGGCGCAGTCTCGCCCATAGCTCTGGATATGCCAAGAATTGACCCCGTAAGCATTCCGCTAAAAGAATGAGGCAAAACATTTCTTTTTATTGTTTGCCATTTTGTAGCTCCAAGGGCATAGCTTCCCTCTCTAAATGAAAATGGAACAGCTTTTAGCGCCTCTTCGCTCGCAGTTATTATCCACGGCAATGTCATGCATCCAAGTGTCAGGGAAGCAGAAATCAATGAACCTCCTAGTTTTAAGAAGATTGCAAAAAATGCCAGACCAAATATCCCGTATATTACAGAAGGCACACCGGCAAGATTCCTTATTGCTAATTTAATTATTCTGTTAAACTGGTTGTCTTTGGCATACTCATTTAAATGAATTGCTGTGCAGACGCCAACAGGTATTGAAATAATGGAGACTCCTGCTGCAAGAAAAAGAGTTCCTACAATTGCCTGCAAAATTCCTCCTTGTGTAATGTCTCTGTGGGACCACATATTTGTAAGAAAATTTATATTTATGGCACCAACTCCTTCTTCAAAAATATAGAGCAAGACAAAGAGTAAAATAAGGACTGACAAAAATGCCGCAGATTTAAAAAACAGAAAATATATTGCCTGTTTTTTATTTTCTGTTACCATTTATATTTCCTCATCTCTTTTTCTATGACAATGTCTGAAATAAAATTTACAATAAAAGTCATAATAAATAATACAAATCCAATGGCAAAAAGAGTCTCATAATGCAGGCTTCCTTTCACAACTTCTTTTATCTCTATTGCTATATTGGCAGTCATAGGTCTTACTGGATCAAAGAATGATAGCGGCATTGCCAGCGCATTTCCTGCTACCATCAAAACCACCATTGTTTCGCCGACTGCCCTGCCGAGCCCAAGCATAACTGCCGCCGCAATTCCCGACAATGCCGCAGGAAATAATGTCATTCTTATCATCTGCCATTTGGTTGCGCCCAACGCAAGGCTGGCTTCCCTGAATTCATTTGGCAGTGAAGTCAAAACATCTTCTGAAATGCTGATTATAGTCGGCAAAACCATTATGCCAACAATGGCAGAAGAAGTAAATGCATTAAGCCCATGGTTTAATCCAAAAAAATTTGCAATCAACGGCGAAAGAAACACAATTCCTATTAATCCAAGCACAACAGAAGGGATTCCTGCAATCATTTCTATGACGGGCTTCAATATTTCTTTTGTCTTTGAATCAGCTATTTCAGCTATGTAAATTGCGCTGGCAAGCCCTACAGGTATTGCCATAATCAATGCGCCAATTGTTATCATCAAAGTGCCTATTATCAAACTCAATATGCCCCATTTTGGTTCTTCATAGGCATTTGGATTCCACTCACTTCCTAAAAAAAATTCAGCAGGGGTTATTTGCCCAAATGCCTGAATCCCTGTAATAAAAAGAAAAAGAAAAATTCCAACAAGTATCACAAGAGCAGTGACGCTTGTTGCAGAAAAAAACAATTTAATTATTCTTTCTTTTATGTCTCTGTGATTGCGCATATCATTTTTATATTTTTTTCAACAATGCATTGTTGTGTTCCCTGTCCTCTGCGGTTATTGGAATAAATCCGGATTTTTTTACAATTTTCTGTCCTTCTTCGCTTAATTCAAAAACCAAAAATTTGTAAACAGCAGAATCTTTTAGGGGCTTTTTTGACAAATACTGGAATAAAGGACGGGATATTGGATAATCTGCGCGTTTTGTTTTATCCAATGGAGAAATATAATCAGAATTCATGTCTTTTGAAAGTTTGATAATTTTTATGCCGTTTATTTGGTTGCCGTTGTCGTCCACAATATATCCAACTCCGACATAGCCTATTGCTGTTTTATCCTGCCGAACTGCATCTACAATTGCCTGGTTTCCTTCCATATTCATCATTTTAGAAGAATAATCGCCTTCCACAATTTTTTTCATAAAATAAGAATATGTGCCGGATGTGCTCTGCCGTCCGTAAAGAGTAATCTCTTTATCTTCTCCTCCTGCATTATTCCAGTTGGTGATTTGACCTTTGTAAATTTCACTTACTTGTTCTATTGTCAATTCAGCTACAGGATTGTCTTTGTTGACAATAACAGATAGCATATCCTGCGCAATTATAAATTCCCATGGATCTATTCCTTTATCCTTTGCCTGTGTTAATTCCTTCTTTTTTATCGCTCTTGATGCATCTGCAATATCAATTTCGCCGTTGATTAATGCCGCAATGCCTGTTCCTGACCCGCCGCCTGTGACAGATATTTTTGCATTTTTATTTTTTACAGTATATGCTTCTGCCATATTGGAAACCATCTGGAGCAATGTATCTGATCCCTTTATTTCTATATCTTCACTGTATCCTGCACTGATAGCATTACCTGTGCTTCCACTTTCGCCGGTGCATCCTGCTGTCAAGACAGCCAAAAGCAATATGCTAATTAAAATAATATATCTCATATATTCACCTTTAATCTTCTAATTATATAGCAGAAATAAATATATAGTTATGCTATATAAATTATATAGTTATGGAACTTTTTATATAGTTGACTATCATATAATATCATGCACAGAAGAAAAATACAATTGATTGCAGGCAGTACATATTCAGTATCTTTGCCAAAAGAATGGGTCAAGAAAAATAATCTCAAAGAAAAAAAAGAAATCATGATAAGTGAAAAAAATGACAGAACATTGATTATATCTCCTCATTCAACAGAAGGGAAAAAACTAAATGAGATTTCTTTAGACATTGATAAATATGCAAATAATATTGATCAGGTGTTGTTTGCAGTATATTACCTTGGAATTGAAACAATAAACATATTTTCTAAAAAAGAGTTGACAAAAGAGGCCAAAGCAAGGCTCAAAAAAACCATAACGCATATGAGCGGAACAGAGATAAGTTACGAAGACAGGCAAAAAATCACAATAAACGTTCTGCTTGACAAATCAAAAGTGAATATAATTCATGTGTTTTATCGCATAAGCCTGCTTATTGAATCCTCTATTGTGTGTCTTCTTGAACAGACAGATATTAATGAAATAAACATCAACGAAAATGAAATTGACAGGCTGTATCATTTGATGGCAAAAATGATTTCATTATCATTGATAGATTCAAATATCCTGTGCTCTTCCAAAATAAATAATGTGTCGTTGATTCCCATGTATTTTTTAGTGAGCAAAAGGCTTGAAAATATAGGGGATAATGTCTATCATCTCTCTAAATACATGTATAAAAATAAAGTTGCTGTCGAAGGCGAGAAGGAAACTTTATGTTTCATCAGAGAAAAAGTAAACAGGAGCATCCGGTATCTTCGGCGTATGCACAAATCCTCTGAACTCTTTGAAAAAACAAATGCTGATAATCTCATAAACATAAATAATGCAGTATCAAATATGCCTGATCGGATTGTCCAGAATTATTTAGAAGATATAGTCAGATACATTGTTGATATAGAAGATGAGATAGTAAATATTTCTTTTTACAATCAATTAATCGGGGACGATATATTGTGAATTTTTAGATGGGCGTATTTTGATTTAAAATTCTTGATTCTTCCTATCTATCATTATATCCAAATTTTTTGTTGTAGAGTTTATGATCAACAACATCCAACACAAACGCGATTATTTCTATTTCTGTCTCGCCCTTTGTTAAAGTATACATCATTCTCCAGTAATTCGGCAGTTCAACCCTGAATAAATTTTTTATGTCATATTTTTGAATATATTCCTTTGGAATCAGGTTTTTCGCAATGAAGTTGCTGTAATGATAATTTGCTTTTATTAATTCGATTTTTTTGTTCAATGCTTTTAATATCGTATTTTCTATTTTGGAATTTAAAGCATTGGAATTCAGCTATTTGTATACTTCTTCTGCCTCTGGAGATAAAATTACTCTTATTGTTTTCATAGCTCCAGCCCTTCTTTAATTGCATTTTTCAAATTTATGTTTGTATTGTGCATCCATGAAATTCCTTTTATGCTTACGGCTATTTTATTGCTTTCTTCAAGATACTCAAGAATAATTTTGAGAGTGTTGTGGTTTATTTGCTTCGGTAGTTTTGTTTTTAGTTGCGCAATTGTTATGACACTTTCATTCATTGCCTGAAGCGTGTTCTCCACCATTATTACTGTATTTAGAGTAGGCGAATGTTGAAGTCTTGCCTGTTTTTGCATTTGTTTTAACACAATTATCACAAATAGTTATTGGTTGATAACTAATTGATACTAAATTATATAAACATTTGGTTTTTGGAAATGTTAGAAATTAACATACGCCGATTGTGTAAGCCACCAGCCGCCACGTCCAAATGTCAATTCCAAAGAAGGCGGATAAAATTCAAACAAAAATTTAAGAAAATTAGAATTGATAAGATACAGCAAAACCCCAATCATTACCGGAAAAATAAGTATCCTGTAATCAAATCTTTTCTCATTCCTAAACCGCAATATTGTAAATATTAATAAACATAATCTTCTATTATTAATCATGGAATCTCTAAAACCCTATGATACAGTCGAAGTCAAAATAAAAAAAGACAACAAGATTACAACAATAAGCGGAATCGTGATGCCAAAAGAAGAAGGCGATGCAAAAAACGAAATCTGCATAAGAATGGAAAACGGATACAAGATAGGATTGATTCTGGACAAGAACACAACTGTCAAAAAAACAGGGCATGTAAAGGAAACCCCTGCAACAGAAACTAAACTCGAAAACACATCGGGCAAAAACAACCAAAAAATCCTTTTCATCTCAACAGGCGGGACAATCGCAAGCAAAATTGACTACAAGACAGGAGCAGTCATCGCAAAATTCACCGCAAGAGAGCTTGAGGAAAAAGTCCCTCAACTAAAAGAAATTGCCCGACCTGAAGCAAAGACAATATTCAGTGAAATGAGCGAAAACCTGACTCCAAAGCACTGGGAAATCATTGCGAAAGAAATTGCCTCAAACCTAAACCGAAACGACATAGCCGGGATAATCTTAATGCATGGGACAGACACGCTCGGATACACTGCTTCTGCCCTGTCTTTTATTCTAAAAGACATTGGAAAACCCGTCTGCATTGTCGGAGCCCAGAGGTCTTCTGACCGGGGAAGTTCAGACACTTTTATGAATCTTATCTGCGCAAGCCATGTTGCTGTCGGCAATTTTGCAGGCGTGTTCTGTGTAATGCACGCAAACACAGATGACGATTACTGCGCTGTAATAAAAGGAACAAGAGCAAGAAAGATGCACAGTTCAAGAAGGGATGCATTTAAATCAATCAATGAAAAGCCTGTTGCTTTTGTATGGGAAAATGGAAAAATAAAGAGCATAAGTAAATCAAAAAAAAGAGACAACAATCTAAAAACAACGATTGCCGGCAATTTCAGCTCTGATGTCATGCTCATAAAAACATATCCAGGATTAAATCCGAATGTAATTGATTTTGCAATTAAAAACTCTATTCAAGGCATTGTAATTGAAGGAACAGGGCTCGGGCATACCTGCACAGTGAGGAAAAACAATTTTCTCCCGTATTTTAAAAAATGCGCCAAACTAAAAATCCCTGTAATCATGACAACCCAGACTGTCTACGGCAGGACAAACCCCAATGTATATTCTGCCGCAAGATATATTGCAGAGACAGGAGTAATTTATGTAGAAGACTGCATAAGCGAAACAGCGTATGTAAAATTAAGATGGGTCCTGTCCCAAACTAAAGACATAAAAGAAATTGAAAAACTAATGAAAGAAAATGTTGCAGGAGAGATTGAAGAAAGAAGCGAAATCATTGATTATGAAATGAAATGAACCCAGACAGATTCAATATGCATTTTGCAAAAGAACCTGAGAGAAATTACATAAAAGCTTTTAAAGTACAATTTAGTAATATTGTATGGAACTTATTGCGAGAAAAAACGGAAATTTCCTCCTTTGGCCGGCAGGATACCCAAACTTTCCGAGCAATTTTACAAGAGACAGCATTATATCTGCGATTTTAATGAAAAATCCAGAAATGCTAAAAGAGCAGCTTTCTTTTTGCGCACAGATGCAGGGCGTCAAAAAAAAAATCCTTATGACGGGGAAGAGCCGGGAAAAATATTTCATGAATGTCCCGGGGTCAAACTAAATGGGCTTTCCACACTCTATGCCGCATGCGACACAACAGCCCTTTTTTTAATCGGGCATGAAATTTACAGGAAACTGACAGGAGACAATGAATTTGCGGATACCAATGAAACGCAAATAAAAGCAGCAAAAAACTACATCCTGTCTCATTTAAACAAAAACAATGTGTTTACAGAAAATCCTGCTTTTTGCGGCAGTAAAAAATTCGCACTGAAAAGAACATACTGGAAAGATTCGGAATTAGAGCATAGACCTAACGGAGAGCCGGATTATCCTATAGTTTATTCACTGGCGCATGCTCAAAATACAGCAGGGCTCAGATGCGCAGCAAAGCTTCTCGGCTCGCAGAAGTTAAATGAAAAAGCAGAAAAAATGAAGAATGCATTGAACATGTTATATGACAAATCAACAGGATGCTTTTATATGGCAGTTGATGAGTCCGGTCCAGTGCATGGAATAAGTTCGGATAGCCTGCACATGCTTGCGTATTTATCCAGGGGAGATATTTCAAAGAACAGACTGGAGGCAATATCAAAATCATCGGAACTTCTCGAAACCCCCGCGGGATACAGGACTCTTGATTCAAAAACAGCAGAGTCTGCAAAAGACAGCTACCATACAAAAACAGTATGGCCATTTGAGCAGGCAATTATTAACATCGGAGCCAAAAAGTTCGGACTAAAGCACGCAGAAGAAGTGAGTTCAAGAATCACAAAATACCTTGCAGATTCAGATGCAGAAATATTTGTTCTAAACAGAGAAAAAATAACCCCCGGAGGATGCTCAACACAGCTGTGGACTCTTGCCGCAAAAAAATACTTTGACAATCCCGGGAAAGCAGATGATTACATGTAGTTCTCTATAAGATTCTTGCAATTAGCAACTCGCGGCCATCTACAAGATTCTTGTTTACCTCATTAGATAAATACCCTCAATACGATATCAGACTGTCCGATAATTCAAATAGATTTATATAATTGTGCACCCTATATATAGCATAGGTGAATTATATGAGTTATATTGAAATCAAAACAATAAACGGCAAAAAATACAAGTATGAAAGAACGAGCTACAGGATAGGAAAAAAAGTAAAACACAGGAGTAAATATATATGTCCTGTTAATGCCTTTTTTTTATCGAGATTTTGAATTGTTGGACAGCCTGATATCGCAAGTGGTGCATTATCCAACAGGTCAGGAATTTCCACGAGATTTTGTTATTGTTTTAATCTTGTATCAATCGCAAGAATCTTGTGGATTTTAACAGTTCAGCATCTTCTGTGGAAAACTATAGCATGCCAAGATGCATTGCCAAAAGCATTCCTGCTCCCAGCAGAATCATTATTATCCCGGCAATCAAATGAAGGAGCTTTAGCTTCTTCTTCCTCATATTTTCAAGAGCATCAGTTGTCGTCAGCCCTTTGTATATGACCAGAGTGATTATAATCATGGGAGATAGAAATATCATATTGTAGAGCAGTAAATACAGTATCCCGGAAAAATAGCTTTCCTTTACAGCAAGAAGCCCAAGTATGACGACATAAGGTCCTGAAGTGCAGGGAAGTAAAAATATGCTTACAAGAAATCCTATGAGAAAAGCCCCTGTCGGCGTTGTAATGCTATTTATTGCTTTTTTTATCTTCGGTCTCCAGGTTAGAGGAACTTCCATCAATAGTCCCTTGCCGTACCAGAAATAATCCTTTATATTGAATAGACCTACAATTATGGCTAAAATAGAAACAACAAAGTAAAATTTGCGCGACAGACCTGCTGTCTCCAATGCAGTGAAAAGACCGATTCCCATCAAAAAGTATGAGATAAAAATAGATGCAGAAAATGCAAAACCACTCAGCAATGCCTTTTTCCGATCATAGTCCTTTGCCAGAATCGTTGCTATAAGAATTATTAAAACAGCAAATGCGCATGGATTTATTGCATCCACGACTGCTGCCCCGATTACTGCCGGAATTGTTAGTTCTGCTGCCATACTCATTTTTTGATAATTAAATAATATATACTTATCGTTGAAACTGCGATTATAAAAATCCATCCAATCGCTGAATAATTTTCATCCGGATTCAACGGACTTGACTCTGTTGAATGATGCTCGCAATCATTGCTGCCTGCAGCATCGTTGCACTCGCCTGTTTCAATGCAGGATTTTATTTTGCTCTCTATCTGCGCCGCCAAGGCATAGCTGAAGCCGACATAGGCCTTCCCGCCGATAAAAACAGTTGGAACTCCTTCCAAGGTGGTGTTGCATCTTCTGCAAAATTCCTCCATCAATAATGCATTTTCCTTGTTGAAATAAATTTCTTTTAGAGTAAGATTCATCTGGGGATACTTGTCCTTTATGCTGTCAAAAAAATCAAGCATTTTAGAGCAATGAGGGCAACCCTGTCCATAGAACATATAAACATTCAAAGTGGTATTGTATGTCTGGGCGGAAACAGGGGTTGCAAAAATCAGAGAAGCAATCAAAAACATGCAGACCAGACTGAATTTAATTTTATGCATATAAATACTATTGAATTAAATTTATAAAAATATAGCAAACGCAGCAATGCAAACGATTGCCTGCATCAGTATTATTTTTGCAACAATCGCCTGCTCTGTTGTCTTTCCATCCATAAAAATATGAGTAAGAGAATAGATTTTCTTATATGGTCGAACCAAATAGCCCCTGGCATTTACTTTTCCAAATGACTCTGCCTTTAATTTTGACCGCAGTTTGAGAGCCAGCTCAATGAACCACAAAAGGAAAATAAAGAGGGCAAATTTTTCTATATTTCCTATAATCGCAATAAGTGCTATCATCGTCCCAATCATATAAGTCAATGAATCGCCCGGAAAAATCCTGGCAGGCGACCAGTTGAATATCAAAAAGGCAATCAAAGATGCAGAGAAAATAAATCCAAATGAAGCTGCAACAAGGCCTGAATTTATATATGCAAAAAGGCTTATTGAAATGATGCTGACAAGACCAACCCCTGCTTCAACTCCGTTTATGCCGGCAAGCATATTCACTGCATTTGAAGCGCCCAGAATCCCAAGGGGGACAATTACCAAAGGATAAAAAATGCCCAAGTTGACCTCTCCAAAAAGAGGAAAATTCATTGTTGAAGTCCCTATATTGGCGCTCATTACAGGAATTGCCGCAATAATAGGGAACAGGAATTTATGCCTCTGGCGAAAGCCCTGTTTCTTTGCAAATCCTTTCTTTACTTCCTTTGTCCTTAGAATTGCAGTCAAATCATCAAGCATATAGATGAATACAATCAAAAGCAGGGTAAGCAGGGAAGGAAAAAGGACCTTATATCCTGTATTGCCGTACGTAAATATTTCAGAGCCAATAAAAATCAATACTGCAATCATAAAGCCAAATGCAACAGGAACCCCTCCCATTTCAGCAACAACAGGCTTTTCTTTTTTGTTCATATCCTGCCCCACAAGCCCTATATTCCTGAAAAACACAATGAATTTTTTTATAATCATGTATGTTGCCAAAAAGGCGATTATGCATGAGACAAATAAAATCGGAAACATAATAAATAATATATGTTACGTTTATAATTTTTTGTAAATTTCATAAATCTCTTCTGCCGTGAATTGGTAAACTTTCCTTGATAAATCAAACTCTTCCTGTATTTTTTCCAGCCTTTCTTTTGAGCAAATACCAGTTAAATGAATGTTTTTCCTCATGTTCTGCTTTTTGTGGCAGAATATCTTATGCAGGAATTCGACAAACTCCTTTTCATCCTGCTTCTTTACAAAAAGCTTTTCTTTTGGCAGAAGCTCCACAAATGCGCTGTCCACTTTCGGTTTTGGTCTGAAAACATTTTTTGAAACTATAAAGCGGATTTTGACGGCAAAGTAGATACTGCATACTGCACTGAGGGCAGAATAAGAACGCTCTCCTTTTTTTGCAAACAAGCGCTCTGCAAATTCCTTTTGCATCATTAAGCAAAGCGGCTTTTTAAATTTCAGCAAATGAAAAATCAGAGGAGAAGAGATTGAATAAGGTATATTCGAAATGCACTTGTCAAAAAACGGGATTTCTGCCTTTAGGCAGTCTCCTTCAATTAATTCAAGCTTCTTTGACTTGATTTCATCACTGAACCTGCTTTTTAGATGCAAAACAAGTTCTTTGTCAATTTCTATGCAGATTGCTTTTTTTGCTTTTTTCAGCAATGCCTCTGTCAGCATTCCCTTTCCTCCACCGATTTCAAGAATGACATCTGTTTTTGAAACATTTGCCGCTTTCAATTCTTTATTTACTATGTTTTTGTCCAATAGAAAATTTTGTCCTAATTTTTTGTTCATATTTTCCTAAAAGAGCGCAGTAAAGTTATAAACATTGCATGTTCCATAAAACTCTTTTTCTTCACAGAGGCATACTTTTTTAAATATTCTTCAATTACCTGACTATGAAGAATTTAATCTTTGCAAATTCAGCAAAGCATCTTTTAAATGGAGTTAAACAAGCCGGTATTTTAAGCCCTTCTGAATTTAATTTTATTGATATTTTGCCCAACAAGGATGATAAATTTATTTTTCCCGACGGGGAGAGCTATATTCGCCTGAACAATATGGTCTTAATCAAAGGCAATCCTGCAACCGTTGTGTTCAGCGGGCAGACAAAAAACAACAGAACAAATGATGCCCTTGCAGAGCTTGAAATAATGCTTTATATCCTAAAAGGCAGGGCAGACAGCATTGAACTGGTTTTTACATACATGCCCTATGCAATGCAGGATAATGAATTCGGGGATGGCGAGGCAAATGTATCGAAGCAGATGATTGAAAAATACCTCAATTATTTTGGCGTAAAAAAAATAATTGTTTTTGATGCGCATTGCTCAAACAAGGACTGGTTCAAAAAAATTGAGAGAGATGGAAAATTAAAAAATATAATCAATCCAATTACATCTTTGTTCAAAGAAAAGCTCAAAGAAGATTTCGGCGATGAAGCAGAAGATATTATTTTTATTGCTCCTGATTACGGAGCGCAGGACCGTCTTCATATGGAAGGCTTTGGAAAGAAAAGGATTGACTCATACAATGTTGAATTAAAGGAGAATTCCCTTGACCTGAAAAATTTTGCAGGAAAAAACATCTGCGTGTGCGATGACCTGATAGAAAGCGGCGGAACTTTAAGCAGGGTTGCAGAGAAACTAAAAGAAGCAGGCGCGAAAAAAGCAATTGCATTTGCAACCCACGGGGTGCTTGCATCAGGTTTGGAGCGGATAAAAGAAGCATACGACAAGGTTTACATCACCAACTCAATCAACAGGGAATGCGCAAACATGGATATTTGCAGGATTCTTGCAGAGGAGATAAGATGAAAAATAATAAATTTAGATGCATTGCAGAAGAACTGCAAAAGCACTATCATATACAATATTCAGCGTATCTTTTGGTTTGATTATATTAGGAATGCTTACATTTATTTCTGTTTTAGTAAATGCCGATAATTTTTCAAAGGGGCACAAAGGGTAAGATTCCATGTTTTTCATCTACTTCATATGCTTTTCAGCGCAGCAGCGACAACTGCAATGTTTTACATGCATGAAAAGAAGATAATAAAGCTTCATGATTAGCTTTTTTGGCGCAACAGTCCTGTGCGGAGTAAGCGATGTCATCATCCTTCATTGCAGGAACACTCCTGGGAGTAAAGATGCATATGCACATCTGCATCCTGCAACATCCTCAAATTGTTTTGCCATTGGCAGTCGGCATTTTTGCCGGTCTGATTGTTCCTAAAAATACAAAAAGTACGATATTATCTCATTCTGCGCATGTGCTGGTGAGTTCTGCGGCATCTATATTTTATCTGGTTTCTTTGGCATGATAGAATGGATATCTTGTATCGGAGCAGTGTTTGTTTTTATTGTACTGGCAGTGATTGTTCCGTGCTGTGCGAGTGATATTGTGTTTTTATTGTTGTTTTAAGAATGGATTTTATTTTGAAGAATAATAAGAAATGAACCAATTAATGCACGCATTTTTAACTATTAGAACAATATATTTATATGCTTTTTTGTAAAAATAAGTATGTATTAATAATGTGCATTGTATTATTGAGTGGATGCGCAATGCAAAAAACAATAAGCAACAGTGCAAACACAAGTGATATTATGGAAGCAGAAAACGAAGTTGAGTCAAAAGGAAGCATATTAATGGTTATTGCGCCGTCTGATTTTAGAGATGAAGAATTGTTTGAGACAAAAAAAATATTTGAGCAGAATGGATATGAAACAGAGGTCGCCTCTTTGGCAACAGGAACTATAAAAGGAATGCTGGGCGGAAAAGTTGAAGTTAAAAAGAGCATAACAGAAGCGGATTTAGGTCAGTATGTCGCAGTTGTTTTTGTAGGCGGAATCGGCGTAGATAAATACAAATTGTACGAGGATGAAAACTATATTAATCTTGCCAAGGTTGCTCATGCATTTAACAAGACGATAGGCGCCATCTGCCTCGGTCCGAAAATTCTTGCAGGAGCTGATCTGCTTACAAGCAAAAGAGCAACAGTTTACCAGACAGGAAGAGATTATTTAAGTTCAAAAGGGGCAATTTACGTAAAAAAAGATGTTGTCGTGGACAGGAATATCATCACAGGGAACGGACCAAGCGCAATAGAGGAATTTGCAGCAGCTGTTTTGACCAACATACAGTAACGCTCTTAATCAAGGTTGTCTCACAATTAGATATTTTTTAAAATAGAGGGATTATTTTGCAATATATATGCCTATTTGCCCTTCTTTTTATTGGAATTATGAATTGTAGGATATCCTGAATCCACAGATTTCCACGAAATTGTCCACAGGAAAACATTCAATTCGTTGGATAAAATAAGCTATGGAATATCCAACTAATTAAGAATTTTCACGAGATTTTTTATTTTAATCTTGTGCTAATTCCTCCTTGTTAGATAAATGGAAGTGGTGCATTATCTAACGGGATAAAAGAATTTTGTGGATTTCAATAGTTCTGCGCTTTCTTTTGTTTTATTGTGGGAATTTATATAAATTTTAATAGCATTTAAATAAATGCCATCTGTGTTTTACCATTATCTCAATGTCTTTGTTGTGTCTTTTCTTGCTTCGACTATCCTCCCGTTTGGCTCTGAGCCTCTTGTTGCAGGATATACTCATAAAGAAATACTGGATGTATTTACATTGCTTATGGTTGCGACATTTGGCAATTTTTTCGGCTCTCTTGCAAACTATTATGTCGGTCGCCTTGGGCATAAAACTGTATTTTCAAAGATAGTCAAGATAGATGAGAAAAAACTAAAAAAAGCAAAAATATTATTTGATAAATACGGCAATCCTGTCTTGTTTTTTTCATGGGTTCCTGTCATCGGCGATGCCATGACATTTTTTGCAGGGCTGGTAAAGTCTGATTTAAAGGCATTTGCTTTTTTTGTATTTGCAGGGAAATTGTTCAGGTATGCTATTATAATAGGAATTTTTTCGTTGTAAATAAACGCCTTGGTATAACTTGCAGGGAAACCTATCCAAACATCCCTGCAGGAACTTTCTATAATTGCATACATTATGCAGTTATTTCATATACTTCTTCAATAAAAGCGCATCCCCTAAAGGATCAGGGGATTCACAAATAAGAGTTAAATCATAATCTTTTTCATCCAATACCTCTGCCAGCAGTTTGTAATCCGGCTCATTGGAGTTAATCAGCAGATGCTTTTTTTCGTTCCCGTCTTTATATAAAATTCCACTGTAATGGCAGTGCAAATGAGGAAAACCGTATTTTTTGCACTCCTGCAAAATTTGGGCAAAATCTTTTTTTGTTTTTATGCCTCCATTTCTTCGGGCATGGATATGGGCAAAATCAACAACAGGCGCCGTTCCTTTTATTGAAGAGCATAATTTAAGAACCTCTTCCAGACCGCCGAACTGGCTCTGCCTCCCCATAACTTCAACACCAAAAAGCGTTTTTGGCTTTGCCTTGCTCAAAATCTCTTCAATATTATTTTTGACAATGGAAAATGTTTCTTCTTTTGATTTCTGGGAATAATAAGCAGCATGCACAACGCAGACTGTCGCTTCCAGACAGTCGCATATTTTAAGGCAGTTTACAAGAATTGCCTTGCTTTTTTCAAGCACAGCAGGATTCTGCGAATTAAGATTTATGTAATACGGGGCATGCACAGAAACAGAAATATTGTATTTTTTTGCCTCAATGCAAAACTCTTTTGCTTTTTGCTCATTCATATAGATTGAGCGCACAAATTCTATCTCTATTGCTTCAAGCCCATGCCTGATTAAAAATTCCGGCACTTCCCTGCTGGAATTGCATCCGAAAGGGATTCCTGCGGTTCCTATTTTTAACATAGTAAATGTATTATTATTTAAGAAACAGCCGCTTTCAAAGTAGTCTCTGTTGCAATAGGAATCGATATTTCCCTTTCACTATTCTGAATAAACAAGTGAACCCGGACCACTACCATATTTGGCTTGTAAAAAACCTGCATATCTGATTGTGTGGTCTTTTCCAAATCTTTCTTTGAAACACCAATAATATTGGAAGCATCAAGCATCTCTATGCCGACAAGTTTACCGTCTCTAGATATATCCAGAATCATATCTCTAAACATAACGCTTGAGCCAACATAAGCTTTCTCTTTGATTAGACATAAATCATCATTCTGTCTGTCGTAATCTACCTTTACTTCTCCCATTTTTTCACCAGTTTAGATAATTTCTCTGTTGTTGATAATGCTGTTATTACAAATATCGTTTTGTTTTCTATTTTAACTACAACTGCCAACAATATATAAATCATTGTTGTTTAAACTTATAAATATTGAAAAAAGGCATTAAAAAAACTCCATCTTTTGACAGCAATTTCAATTAATTTATCTGCTCTATCTTTAATTGATTTTTCATTCCAAGATATATATTCTGCAATTTGCTTATTTAATCTTAAACCGCTTTCTATATATCCATTTTTTATTGTTTTTTTTTACTCCAAAATCATAATCCATGTATTCTGGATTATATCCCGTTAATGTTAAATTTCCTAATTTGTGAATCCGCTTGTCTCTAATTTCTTTACAACCCAAGTTTGACATTTGCTAAATTTTTATTTTTTACAATATTTTAGATAAAGAATTTAACAGTTAGGCGCTCTTCTAATTCTTTAAAATTTAGCCCCTTTAGAGCGTATTGTGCTAATGTG
>Ga0164318_10002458_pt1 | contig 17214 bp, 15 predicted proteins | sample GuaBasSedimGuay9_FD_113734 | JGI IMG/M metagenome (GOLD analysis project Ga0164318, IMG submission 113734) | Subseafloor sediment microbial communities from Guaymas Basin, Gulf of California, Mexico - Guay9, Core 4571-4, 0-3 cm | ecosystem: Environmental > Aquatic > Marine > Hydrothermal vents...
CTATGTCTTAAACTATGAAATGAAACTTCTTTATTTATACCAGCTTTTTTGCAAGCATTTCTAAATATTTTTTCTGCTGTCCTTGTTGAAAGATGTTCTCCTTCTTTTGCTCCTTCAAATAACCATTTCTGTGGTCTATATTTTTTCCAGTACTTTCTTAAAATATTCAACACAGTATCAGAAAGCAATGTATATCTATCTTTTTTACCTTTACTTCCTTTTATAAAAATAAGTTTCCTATTTTCATCTATATGTTCTGGTTTCAATTTTACAACCTTTCCAACTCTCAACCCAGCTGAATAAGCTAACATAAGAATCGCCTTATATTTTTGAAATCGTCTTTATCTTATTTATTAACTCCTGATTGTAAGGAATGTAAATTATAACCTTATCGTTTTTTTCAATCCCAATTTTTACAGCGGGGATTCCCCCTTCCCTTGCCGCTTTATAATGAGTAGATTTTCCTATTTTAAAATATTTTGCGATTTCCTCAAGCGTCATTATTTTTATTCCTTTTTACCTGCCAGATGTTGTCATAGCATAATACCATTTTATAATATATAGGAAAAAAAAGCAAAAAGTCAAAACCATTTTTTTTCAAATTATAAAATACAATTTTTTTTAATTCAGGGGGGGTACCATGTCTCTTCTTTTCCTAATATTTTCAAAAATTAATCTTGACTTTAATTTTTCAATAAAGTATTATAACTAACATGAGGAATGATATTATTGAACCTGTATTACATAATGAAGAATACGAAATAGAAAATAGCTTACGCCCCCGTAAATTGCAGGATTTTATCGGGCAAAAGAAAATTAAAGAACAATTATCTATTTTTATTCAAGCGGCAAAAGAACGAAATGAGCATTTAGATCATATTCTTTTTCACGGCCCTCCAGGACTTGGTAAAACCACACTAAGTGGAATAATTGCAAGTGAAATGGGTGTAAATATAAAAACAACAAGCGGACCCATTTTAGAAAAAGCTGCAGATATAGCAGGAATATTGACTAATCTTCAACCCGGGGATGTATTATTTATCGATGAAATACATCGTATTAATAGAGTTGTAGAAGAATATTTATATTCTGCCATGGAAGATTTTTGCCTCGATATAATTTTAGATAAGGGTCCCAATGCTCGTTCCATTAGATTAAACCTAAATCCCTTTACATTAATTGGTGCTACAACACGGGCTGGACTTTTAACTGCACCTTTGCGAGCAAGATTCGGAATTGTTATGCGAATGGAATACTACCCCCCTGATGAATTAAAACAAATCATCTTACGTTCAGCTAAAATACTAAACGTAAAAATAGAACAAAAAGGTGCGGAAATTATAGCAAAAAGCTCGCGCGGTACTCCTCGTGTGGCAAATAGAATTTTAAGAAGAATAAGAGATATAGCACAAGTCAAAGGTAATGGAGTTATTACAAAAAATATAGCTCAACAAGGATTAGCTTTACTTGAAATTGATGAATTTGGATTAGACGAAATGGATAAAAAGATATTAGAAACTATAGCTGTGAAATTTGCAGGTGGACCTGTTGGCATTTCAACTATTGCTGTTGCTGTTGGCGAAGAAAAAGATACAATAGAAGAAGTTTATGAACCTTTTCTTATTAAACAAGGTTTTTTACAAAGAACTCCGAGAGGTAGAGTATTGACTTCTCTTGCTTATGAACATTTAAATCTGAAAATTTCACAGCAAAATTCATTGTTTTGATTATGGAAAAACTATTATTGCATATTTGTTGCGGCCCCTGTATGATCGTTCCATACACATATCTTTCCAGAGAATATGATATACATGCTTTATGGTATAATCCCAATATTCAACCATTGACAGAATATATGGAACGAATGAATGCAGTAAAAGTTTTCCAAGAATATTCAGGGGCAAAAGTGATTTATCAAACCGATTACCAGCTTGAAGAATTCTTCCGAGAAATTGTATTCAGAGAATCCTCACGATGCAAATTTTGTTATCATAAACGCCTGGAGAAAGCTGCCAATATAGCCAAAAAAGGTAAATTCAATTATTTTTCCACCACCTTACTCCAAAGTCACCAGCAGGATAGAGAATTAATTATTGATATAGGTAAACAACTTGAAAATAGATATAAAGTAAAATTTTTAATATTTGATTTTAGAGATAAATGGAAAGAAGGCGTTGAATTATCAAAAAAATTAGGTATGTACAGACAACAATATTGCGGTTGTATATATTCCGAATACGATAGATATAAATTTAGATTCCAAAAATTAAAAGAAAAATTCAAGGAGAAAAAATAATGGAATTTGGAAATATTGCTAAATTCCTTATAACTATTGGGTTCATCTTTATTATAATTGGCGTGATATTTTATTTATTAGAACATTTTGGCGCAAATTTCCTCGGGAAATTACCGGGAGATATTTTTATAAAAAAAGGCAATGTTACTATCTATATTCCCATTGTTACAAGTATTATTTTAAGCATACTATTAACTATAATCTTAAATATAATTTTTAGAAAGTAAATTTATGAAAGCTGATTTATTTGACTATAATTTACCAGAAAAACTGATAGCTCAATATCCCGCAGATAAAAGAGATGAATCAAATTTAATGGTCCTAAATCGCACCACTCAAGAAATATGTCATAAAAAATTTTATGACATAATTGATTTATTAAATGAAAATGATGTATTAGTTTTTAATAACAGCAAAGTCTTTCCTGCTCGAATTATAGGCAAAATCTATAATAGTGATACTGAAGTAGAAATATTTTTATTAAGGAAAATTGAACATTACAAATATGAAGCTCTTGTAAAACCCGGGAAAAAACTAAAACCCGGCAAAACAGTTGAAATTAATAAAAATGGTTATAACATTAAATTAAAAATACTGGAAATATCAACTTTGGGTAGAATTATAGAATTTGAACATATTGATGGATTAGAAGAAATGTTAGATAAAATAGGACAGGTGCCACTTCCACCATATATAAAACGTTCTCCTACAGAAAAAGATATTCAAAGATACCAAACAGTATATGCTAAAGAAAAAGGTTCTGTTGCCGCACCAACTGCTGGATTGCATTTTACTGAAAAAATATTGAATAAACTAAAAAACAAAGGAATTGAGCAGATCCCTGTAACACTTCATGTTGGGCCTGGAACTTTTAAACCAGTTAAATCCGAAAATATCGAAGATCACAAAATGGATTATGAGTATTTCACAATAAATAAACAATCTATCAACATTCTAAAAAATGCAATAAAAAACCAAAAAAATATCGTAGCTGTAGGTACAACCTCCGTAAGAGTTTTAGAAAGTTTACCTTATCCTGTTGATAAAATCCCAGATGAAGGAATAGCTGGTTTTACTGATATTTTTATATATCCTCCCTACAAATTTAAATATGTTAACAAATTAATAACAAACTTTCATTTACCTAAATCTACTTTAATTATGCTCGTTTCCGCTTTTGCTGGACGTGATTTTACTCTTAAAGCATATTCCATAGCTGTTGAAAAAAAATATAGATTTTATAGTTATGGAGATGCAATGTTGATTATATGAAAAAATATGATAAAATAAAAAAAGAAATAGAAAAAGGAAATACAATCCTTCTTCTCCAGGGAAATGAAGATTTTTTCAAAGATGAAATAGAACAATTTATAATAGACCATTTTTTAAATCCCAACCTACTGGATTTTAATCTTGCTGTATTTTATGGTGACAATGTTGATTTAGGGCGTGTTTTTAATACTGTCCAGAATATACCAATGATGGACAATTGGAAAGTTACCATTCTAAAAAAGGCAGATAAAATTGATAAAAATATTGCAAATAAACTCGCTGAATATTTTACAATCATACCTAATAACTCTATTTTTATATTAGAATCCGATGGCAGTTTGCCAGCAAAATGGAAAAAAATCCTTTCCAATAAAGCCCAAAAAATTAACTGCAATTCACTGTATGAAAACCAGATTGCAAAATGGATTATTGAACATGCAAAGACTAAATATAATAGAAAAATCTCAGAACAAGATGCTTTTCATCTTTATACATTATGCGGGAATAATTTATATATTCTGGATAATGAATTAAATAAAATTGATATATATCTGGATAAAAATTTACCTATTACAAAAGAAATTATAACAAAAATTGCAGGAAATTCTAAAACTTATAATAATTTTGATTTAGCAGATGCAATTTTAAATAATGATATTTATTCTACTCTAAAAATTTTAAATGTTTTATTTTTTGAAAATAATAAACCAATTGTGATTCTTAGCTTCTTGAATAATTTTATTCATGATATTTCAAAAATTATTTATCTTCATAATAAGGGACTATCTGATAATGAAATTATAAAAATACTAAAAATGCACCAATTCAAGTATAAAAAATATAAAAAAGCTCTCAGGATTTTTAATTTGCCAATGATTAAAAAAATACTATTCTTCCTATCCGAAGCAGATATAAATTTGAAATCCGGAACTCTATCACAACAAAGAGAAATCGAAGATTTAATTATTAAAATATTCTCATTCCATCTGATTAAAAAAGGCAAATAAAATGAACAATAAAGATGAAATTTTTAAAAAAAATATCAATAAAAATTTCGAATTCGATGAAAATGTAGCAGATGTTTTTGATGATATGTTGAACAGATCTATACCATTTTATAAAGAAATTGTAAAAACCTCTGCAAAAATTTTAAATAATTTTTTAACAGATAATGATATTATATATGATCTTGGATGTTCTACAGCCACCACCTTAATAGAAATTTCTCGATTAATAAAAAATCCCAATATTGGGCTTATAGGAATAGATAATTCAGTTCCAATGCTGAAAAAGGCAAAACATAAAGTAAAAATGTATTCCAAATCAGATAGAATAAAATTCATTTGCGCTGATATTAATAATTTCCCAATTTTAAATGCAGGCGGCATCATTCTAAATTATACATTACAATTTATAAGGCCTATAAATAGAATAGAGGTATTGAAAAATTTATATAACTCACTAAGAGATGGGGGAGTGATAATTCTAAGCGAAAAAATTATTTCTCATGATAAAAAATTAAATGTTTTTTTCAAACAAATGTATTATTCATTTAAAAAAGAAAATAATTATTCTGAACTGGAGATAGCTAATAAAAGAGAAGCTTTAGAAGATGTTTTGATACCTTATTCTATTGAAGAAAATATAAAAATGCTCAAACACGTTGGTTTTAAATCTGTTGAAACATTCTTCCAATGGTTTAATTTCTGTTCTATATTTGCAATAAAATAATTCAGGAGTAAATATGAAACGAATAATAATTATTTTTACTATACTTCTACTAATTTTTATCGGCATCTATAGAAGCAAATTAGTAAATAAAATCGGCTATACAAAAATGAACTGGATGAAATATGATACTATAATAGAGCTTACATTGTACTATAATAAAGATTCTTCTTTCATTTATTCTGATTTTTATAAAATAATAGATAAAAAATTAGATTCTCTTAATATGCTATTTTCATCTTATGATACTTCCAGTTTGATTTACAAAATAAATCATAGCAACGACACAATATTTGTTATCCCTAAACCTCTGGCATACGTTATACGGCAATCTTTAGTATTTTCGCAATTAAGTGAAGGGTTATTTGATATTACTGTTAAGCCCCTTATTAAACTATGGGATTTTAGAAAAGGAATTATTCCTGAACAATCAGAAATTGATAAAATAAAAAATATTGTTGGCTATAAAAATTTAATACTAAAAAATGATACGCTAATTCTAAAAAAACGCGGTATTCAAATAGATTTAGGGGCTATCTCTAAAGGTTTTATTATAGATTCTATCACTAATTTTATTACTGAACAAAAATTTACTATTGCTGGAATATTTAATATTGGAGGAGATCTAAAAACATTCGGACACAAAATAGGAAAAGATAGCCTATGGCATATAGGGTTAGAACATCCCAGAAACAAAAATAAAATATGGAAAGAATTACTAATCGGGAATAATACGGCCGTAACAACAAGCGGTGATTATGAAAGATTTTTTATTAAAAACGGCATAAGATATTCCCATATAATCAATCCTATAACATGCACTCCTGTTCAAAGCAATATCGTAAGTGCAACTGTTATCGCAAAAAATTCAACAATTGCAGACGGTTTATCCACTACAATCCTTTTATTAGGAAATCCTAAGAAAATATCACAATTTATGAAGAAAAATTTTCCAGAAGTGAAATATATCATAATTCTTGAAAAAAATAATCAATTAGTAGAATTTTCTAATAATGAATAATAACATAAATATCAATTCCGTCATAACAAGTAATTATAAAATATTATTCATAACATTTTCAAATTTTATAATTAATTATTTAATGAGCCTGTTTCTTATTAAACTCCTTGCACCTTCTGACTTTGGTATCATAAACCTTATTAATAGTACATTAGAATTTTTTCTCTTTATGCATTCTTTTAGATTTGACCAACTCTACTATAGTAGAAATGGTTTTAGCAAAGAAATTGAAAGATTTAATTATATCTTCTTAAGAATAACCTCTATTCTCATAGGTTTTATTTTATTTTTAATTTTCCATCCCATCATAATTAAACAATATAATGTCCCAGATAATATACTTAATATCTTTATAATATACTTTTTCCTCAGAACAATTAATGCTACTGCTACTATTTTTGTACTTGAACAAACCCAACAAATGAAAAGATATAAATTTGAATTTTTTAATGGGATATGTGCTATCATAGGAAATCTTTTTGCTATTCTATTAGCTTATTATGGTTTTGGTTATAAAAGCCTTATAGCAAAAGCGATTATTTCAAATATTCTTATTTTTATAATATCTTATTTCCTTTTTAAAATAAAAATATCTTTTTCTTTGAAGTTGCCAATTATAAAATGGTATCTAAAAAAAGGAATGTATCTTTTCTTTAATAATTATATAAATATAATTTCCAATAAAATTGATGATTTATTTATTGGTTATGGAATATCTCAAAAAATTTTAGGACTCTACGGGAGAAGTTTTCAAATAGCAATACTACCGGGTATGCTAATAACAGATAACATAATTGCAAACAACTACCCCATATTCATAAAATATAAAAATGATAAACCTAAAATAAATAAAATTATGAAATTGCTAATCGATTCTGTTATCATTGCAAATTCATTACTACTAATGAATATATTAATATTTTTACCATTTTTAATTATCAACTTTTTTGGATTGCAATGGGAAAATATTTATTATTATACAATTGGTTTTATTTTCTTTTCACTTGGAGGTGGTGTTATAAAAATTATCTATAACTATATGGTAGCTATTGACAAAATTAAAGACTTAAATAAAATCTATATTTCATATGCTATAATTAATTTATTATTAATTTCAGCAGGTTTTTTTACCTACAAAACTTGGGGTATAATTATCGCTCAAAATCTTACCACTTTTTGTATAATAATTTACATGATTTTTTATAATAAATTACCCTGGTCTTATATTAAAACCTTAATTATCAGTTTTTTAGGATTAAATATGATTTTCACTATACTAATAAACTTTTCATCTAATTTTTCTCTAAAAGTACTTATAACAAATTTCATTATAGGCAATCTTGCCTATTTATTTTTTATCACAATATTCAATTTTAATAATATAAAAGAATTACTCAATGTCTTAAAAAATAAAAAATTATCTATATAAGCCTAACATATTTATTACAAATAAAAAAGCCCTCCTTCAATAAAAAGGAGGGCTTTTATCAATAAACTTATTATTCTAAAAAATAAAAGAGAAGGTAAATCTATTAGAATTTTCCAGATAACCAAGATCAGTATATGAATAATCAATAGCTATACCATATCGTGAATTTTTAAAATGATATTTTAAACCAGCACCATAGCTGAGTCCATTACTATTTTCGTATACATTATTATAGCCAACTCTCAAGAATGCATAATTTTTAAAATTAAATTGAGCGCCAAATAAAAATCTTTGAACCTGATCATTTTCATCTATAAAATCAGCAGAAGTAGTTAATGTAAATAAATCAGAACTATAAACATCATAAGCAAAACCAAATTGAAAAGTCACAGGCAAATTCCATTCTTTAGTTTCTAAATAATAAACAACATCTTTTGGAGTAGAAGGAGCATTTGGGTAATGTTGAGTTTTCCCTCTTAAATTAGAACCATCCATTTTAACTTTAGAACCTAAATTTCTAACAGACATACCCAATTTTAAAGCTTTTAAAGGAGTCTGATAAAGAAAGCCAATATCAAAAGCAAAACCACTGGCATAAGAATTATATATTCTTTCCTGTACCATTTTTATCTGAGTTCCAAAGGTAAATCTATCAGTTAATTCTCTACCATATAACAAACTAATAGCCATATCAGAAGCTTCAAAAGTAACACCTGTGCCTGAAGGATGCTCCCAATCGGTAATATCAAATTTACCCATAGAAAAATAATTCATTGTAACACCAAAAGTGCCAACATTGCCAAAACTATATGCAGCTGCTATATAATTTAATTTCATATCAATAACCCAATCAGTGCTTGAGTATAAAAATTGTCCACTTTTAATCTTTCCAACAGCAGCTGGATTATAATAAACACCAACTATATCATTTGCTAACGCAGTATAGGCACCACCCATTGCTGCGCCTCTTGCATCGACAGGTATTTTTAAAAAGGTTAGAACTGATGTTCCGACATTATCAAATTCCGCAAAATTTTTCGAAAATGATAATAAAAATATCAAAAATATTAATAAAACTTTCTTCATAACGCTTTTCTCCTATCTTATTTGATTACAGCAAATTTTCCTATATATTTTCCAATGCCTTCTGCTTCAACCTGGAAAATATATACGCCAAATGCAATTTCCTGATCGTTTTTGGTTCTTAAATCCCATTCTTCGATAGGAGTACCGTTCGTATGTTCAATAACCTTAATTAAATTTCCAGCTGTATTAAAAATTCTAATAGTACATTTAGGAGGTAAATAATGAAATTGAATTTTTCTTCTCTGCATGAATTGTCCAGTTTCAAAACGTGATGTTACAACATAAGGATTAGGAACTACTTTAATTTTCTCAAGATCAGATTCTTTAATTGTAGAGGTAGTCTCTTTTATGGTTTTATATACAAATTTATCATTCGCTGTTAATAGTTGATTTGTTATAATTGTGCATACTTCTCCCTGCGCAGGCTCATTATCATAATACATTTGCATAACATGAGTAAATGCACCATCTGCTTCTATAATTAAAAACTGACTACCAGAACCAAACTCACCACCCCATAAATAATGAGAACATGTATCATTCTTAGTTTTATTTATAATATAAAATGGGAGAGGACCAGAACCATAAGCACCTGCAACATTTAATGCTGTACTATCCCATACAAATTCATATGTATCAGGATAATAAACATCATATATGCCGCTATAAACAATCTCTGCATCACTATTGCCAGACCAGCTATAAGATTTTATACCCGGCTCTGCATCTGTCATTGTAATCTTGACGCCATCAACTATTGGTGCATTGTCATAATCAGAGTTATAGAAAGGCCAATTTACTACTTCTACTTCATTGTCTGTTCTGGCTACTTTATTTGTTGTTTTATTCATTACAGTAAAAGTTTTTTCACCTGATGTTTCATCAACATTTATACTAATCTCATAGGTATCACCTGTTGTTGAGGATTTATCTAATACTTCAAGAACAGGCATTGCATCAGAACTACCTGCTGAATGATAAAGCGTATCAATGTCTCCTAATGTTGTACCGAATGCTGGACCATGAGGTTTAACAGCAACAACATTATCACCAGGGATATAAGGATTAGAAGGTATAGCATTTTCTAATGGAACTATTGGAATTGCTCCCTTATCTGTTACAATGCTATCCTCTCCATCATACGCAACCAATGCATACAAATATTCATAACCATTTTTAACATTATTGTCAACATAATAATGCCTCAATCCTGTATCATCTCCTAAATCAAAATAAGGTCTTGTTTTAGATTCTCCCTTTACCAGATCTTTCTTATCAAATATAGCAAGTGGGATATATCCTTTTGGCACACCTTTAAAATCATAAAATGCTTGTCCCCAGGTAATACCACCATCTGTAGATTTATATAACTTATAACCCTGAAACGCATTATTACCTGTCAATGCATCATTAATATGATCCACAATCGGATCACCATTTTCATCTAATAAAATATTTCCATTAGCATCTTTTTTATAGTAAATACCTCTTTCTGCTCTATCATCCCAATAAAGAACAACCTTGCCTTCTTCAACATAAGCTTTAAGTTCAGGAACTGGAGGAGCTTCTGCTGATTTATATTCATTATTATAAAGCATCTGACATAACTTTGCATTATTGAATAAATCTGCTTTATTTGAACCATGAATAGATGCGAAAGCAAAGTTAATACTTTCACCTGGTTTTAAATCAAAAGGACCTGTTGCAAGCACATAAGTTATATCAGGACCATAAGTATTCGGTGTTTGTGTCCAATCATCTGGATGTGGGTCTTTATTTGGTGGTTCCATAATTCCGGCAGCCATTTGATTATAAGCATCTTCTTCAGATTGAGGTGCCTGATCATAGGGAAAAACCTGCATAGTTGTTAAGCCTTTTTCTTTACCTGTTGCAGGATCTATCGGTGTTTCAAGCACTTTTAATCCAACCCAGCCTACACCACTTGCAAATAATCCACCAACATAGTCATCACCATCCCACAAATAAGAAAAATTCCATAATAAACTATCAACCGTTGTATCTCCTGGTGCAATAAATGCCGCAAAATCATCTGTCCATTCTCTATCACCCTGTTCAGGACAGTCTGGATCATCATGAACACCTAAATAAACGTCTTTCCATTCTTTATCAGAATTGTTAGTTACAACAAATTTAAAAATAATAAAATTTCTATTTAAAAAATCACTCCATTGAAGTGCCCATATATCCATACGGACACCCATAACACCTTCACCATTATTATTATTAGAATCACTAACAACAAAATATGCTTCTCTTGTTGCTCTAACCTCACCATTTACCACACCTTTAAATCCATCCTGACCGACTGGAAATTTCTGATCAATAGTACCATTTGGCCATTGCGCAGGCCATGAAGCAGGTACATCTGAAAATGCAATACCAATATTTGCCTGCATATCATTATATCCTGCATCATACCCATAATACGGCAAAAATTCATCACCCTGCCTTAAAGCACCGTGTGTACCATCTGCCATTCTCTTTGTGCCATCAATTATAGCTCCTACTAACGGAGCCATTGTCCATCTATAAGTAACCCCACTTTTACTCGGATATTCCCAACATAAACCATATCTATCATACCCCAAAATAGCTGTATTTTCTATTAAAGCTCGCACATTGCCAACATCTAATATAGATCTTTTAATTGATTCACTACCTGCTACTTTTCTTAATCCTTTATGAGATTCTTCTACTTTAATCCCTCTTTTCGCAGCTAAGTATTTGTAATAATCTTCTTTTGTACTATATTGTTTATTCTCAGCTAATGAAAAGGAGAATAGAAACAATATTACAAAAATAACCAAATATTTATATTTACTCCTCATTTACACACTCCTTTTCAAATTTAGAAAATAAAAGATAAACCAACTTTAATATGTCTTGGAGGATCATACCAATAATGTCTATATCTCATTTCATCTGATACATTAGTCGCCAATGTTTGATCAGGCAAACCGGTATTTGAATAAACATTATTTATATTCTTCTTATTTAAAATATTTGTACCATATAAATACAATCTTAATATAGTATTTTTAAATACTTTAAAATCCTTATTGGCTCTTATATCTACCGTTCCTGTCCATGGTTTTCTTTCACTATAATTCTCACCTATTGGCTTTCCTCTTGCATCTGTTGGAGTATAAGGGAATCCACTTCCATATCTTACTAATACATTTACTCCCCAATCATCAGGCTTTCTAAAATCTAAATTCATTGAAAAAGTATGTGGCTGATCCCATTCCATTGTTGTATTATTCTTCGGTGGAACAATACCAAAAACTGATTCATTATATGCTTCATTAAAATGAGTATCCCAATAAGCAGCATTCCCTTCTGCTCGTGAAAAAGTATAACTCAATCTACCACTAAAAAAACTTCCATATCTCTGACTTAAACTAATTTCTACACCCTTTGAATTACCATAATCAGCATTATATACTTTTGTATAATTGTAAGGCGTAATTACAAGATGTTTTGTAGAAACAATATCATACATATCTTTATAATATGCCACTACTCCTAATGCCATATCCTGAGTTAATGCTACATTAACACCAACTTCATAATTGATAGTTTTTTGAGGCTTTAAATTACCATTACCAATTACAGGATCCCATAAATTACCAACCCCTAAATTAACATTTGGATAAGGGTCTCCTTCATGATAAACATTTTTATAATAATAAAAAGCCCAATCCGGAAATTGATAAAAATATCCATAAGCGAACCTTAATACTGCCTTATCCGTTACAGGAAATGAAAAAGCAAGCCTTGGTGCCAAATATCCTTTACCCTTTGCTTTTGCCCATTTGCTTGTATTTTTTTCATCAGGGAAATAATATCCTTTACTATCCCTGTATTCATACCTTAAGCCAACATTAACAATCAAATCCTCATATTCAATTTTATCTTGAATATAAGCCGCAAAATCCACAGGTTCATATTCATAATCTACAAAAGATGAATGATAGGCTGGATTGTAAATATCCACTGCATATGGATCAGCAACTGCTATATCTAAATATTGGAAAAAACCACCAAAATATGTATAATCTATTTTGTACTGAGTCCCTACAAATCCAAATTTTATTAGATTATACTTATTGATTTGTGTGGTAAAATCAAATTTTGCTGCATACTTTTCATATACAGAATTACTCCAATCATTATCACAGTGATAAGTAGTATCTATTTCTACAATTTCACCATTATCATTTTTAACTGTATCGATTCTCCACCCTGCAAATTCATAGCTTGAGTTCCATTCAGGAATTGGATCTCCGCCACCTGCACTAATAAAGACATCAGAACCCGAATCCATAAAATGTCTATAATCTTCAACATCTTTATATCTAAAGTAATATTTCCTCTGATCTTTTAAATAACTTAATTTCAAATCATAGAAAGTTGAAGGGGATAAAGTATGAGTAATTGTTGTATAATATAAATCTTTTTGTAAATCCCAATGCCCTTTATAATGCTTATGAATAGGCTTGAAGAATTGATCATAAGGTTTATAGGTTTCTGTCTCGCCCATATAAGCAACATTTATTTTAATTGAATTTAAAGGGCGTAACGTAATCTTAGCATTATATTTATTATCATAATCATACAAACCAAAATCAAAAGACCTTTTTGTAAAAGGATTAGTCATTTTATTCAAATATCCATTTGTAGCAAAATATTCGTAATTCACAATAAAAGAAATTTTATTTGTAAAAATAGGACCGCTTAAATTAAGTTTAGTATTATATTCATTCCAGATATGCTTACCTTCTTTTCCTAATTTATCCGTATCAAACATAATCTTTCCATGATAACTATCAGTACCATCTTTTGTTACAATATTTACAACACCTGACATCGCATTTCCATATTCAGCATTAAAACCACCTGTCATCATTGTTAATGAAGATATAGCTTCTGTAGATACATCAAGAGATCTTGAACCATTCCAGTTATTGGTAACCTCTACACCATCTACAAGATAAGATACCTGACCTGATCTACCACCTCTGATATGAAGACCACTATTACTTACTACTGCGCCAGTATTAGTTGTCATAATCTGAGTAACTGTATTAACAGGCATTGCTGAAATTTCATTTGAATTATTAACGATCTGAGTAGCTGTAATATCTTTCTTTATAAGCTCTTTTTCTGCAACAACCTCAACCTCTTCTCCTTTTATTGCTTGCTCCTGAAGTTCAATATTCAATGTTTTCGTTAAATCCGGTTCAACAACTACTTTCTTCATCTTAACCGGAGCATATCCTATCATTCGAAATTCTATAGTATAAATACCAGGAGGGATATTAAGAATATAATATTCTCCATTTATATCTGTTGTCGCTCCAATCTTCGTTGCTAAATCAACTTCAATATCCTCAAACCACATCGAAGTCAAAACCACATTAACACCAGGTAAAGGGTTGCCTGAACTTTTATCAACCACTTTACCCTTAATTTTACCTGTAGTACCAGCAAACAATATCGCCGGTATTAACAGGAAAAACACAAACAATAGAAGTAACTTTTTCATTAAATAACTCCTCCTTTTCCTTAATTGACTATTAATATAACGACATAAAAATAAAATCTCTCCTCTCTCTCTTTCCACGTACCTCCTTGTTTAAATGGTTTAATTTTAAATATAATTTATAAAAATTAATTGTCAAGCAATAACTTTTTATCATTTTTTGAAAAAAATTCAAAAATTAGAACCAAAAACTTGATTTTTTATATTTTATTGTTAGATTTAAAAATTTATATAATTTCCACCTCTTTCTATTCAAAAATAATTTTGAGTATTACAATTTTTGATATTGATTATAATCCTTTTTTTCATTATTATATTTAATATGAAAAAATTATTAGTATTATTTTTAACTATAACCTTCTTATATTGCCATAATAATAATGAATTATCAGAGCAAAAAAAATCCTATTCTTTTGAAGACAGCTCAAAAATTTATATAAAAAAAATTGATTCTTTACAAAAAATCATCAAAAAATTATCTATCAAAGATAGTTTATTGGTTGATACATTAAGCCAAAAAATTAATATATTAAAAGAAAAACTTTTTTTCTCTCCTATCAAAAAATCCGGAATATATTTAAAAATCCTATCAATAGAAAAAAATGGCAAAAACTTAACAATACAATTGTATATCAAAAACTTATCTAAAAAACAATTACTCTTGAATCATGAAAACTTCTTACTTATAACAAATATTAAGTCTATTATAAAACCTATTAATTTTCAAAATATTAAACTCAAGCCAAAAGATTATAAAAAAATTATAATAACTTTCAATGTGGAAAATGAAGTCATAGAATCTTTTAATTTTATTATTCCTGAAAAAAATATAATGTTAAAAAAAAGGTATATAAAATATTATGAACAAAACATATAAATTATTAGGTTTATCAAATGGCAAAAAATTAGAACAATGGGGCGATATTATTACATTAAGGCCTTCTCCAATAGTTATATGGCAGGATAAAAAAATTGACAAATATAAGTTTGATGCTGAATTTATTAGAAATTCTTCAGGAAACGGAATATGGAAATTTCAACGTAAGGTCCCGGAAAAATGGCTAATCAATTTCCAAAATTTAAAATTTATAATAAAACTAACCGGATTTGGACATACAGGCCTTTTCCCGGAACAGTTAGACCAATTTTCATGGTTCAAAAACATTATAAAAAACAGTAACGAAAAACTAACAATCCTAAATCTATTTGCATATACTGGCTCTGTAACAATGATATGTGCTAAAACCGGCGGAATAGTTACACACTTAGATGCTGCTCCCGGAGTAGTAAACTGGGCAAAAGAAAATGCTAAACATAATAATATGCCCAATAATATACGATGGATCGTTGATGATGTTCAAAAATTTGTTCAAAGAGAAATAAGAAGAGGAAATCAATATAATGGTATTATTCTGGACCCTCCAAGCTTCGGAAGGGGACCAAAAGGCGAAGTCTGGAAATTAGAAGAACATCTTTTCAATCTATTAAAAAATTTAAAAAAATTACTAAAAAAACAAAATATCTTTTTTCATATGAGTTGCCATACACCGGGATTTACTCCTCTTGTTTTAAAAGAAATTTCTCAACTGATCTTCCCTGAATATACTAAATATTTTGAATATGATGAAATGAAAATCCCTTATGATTCAAATAAATTTCTACCTGCCGGTAGTTTTTTAAGATTTAAAATATTCTAAAAAAGGAGAAATAGATGACATTCTATGAAAAATTACAAAATATTATCAATAAAAATAATAGTTCGCTATGTGTTGGCATTGATATAGATTTAAATAAAATCCCTGATCAATATAAAAAAGCAAAAGAACCATTCTTTGAATATGCAAAAAAAATTATAGATGAAACAAATGACTTAGTATGCGCATATAAACCAAATAGCGCTTTCTTTGAAGCTGCTGGAAGTGATGGCATTGCTCAATTAAAAAAAATATTAGAATATATACCAGATGATATTCCCGTCATATTAGATGTTAAAAGAGGGGATATAGGCAATACCGCCGCTCTTTATGCCAGATATGCTTATGAATATCTAAATGCTGATGCTGTTACTCTATCTCCATATATGGGGGCAGATTCTATTGCTCCTTTTTTAAATTATTTAGATAAATTTATGTTTGTTTTAATTAGAACATCAAATCAATCAGCAGATGAAATACAAAAATTAAAATTAGCAAACGGGAACTATTTATATCAGGAAATGGCAAAAATTGTTAGCTCCTGGGGGGAACATTATAAAATAGGTTTTGTTGTAGGAGCCACCTGCCCCGAAGAATTAATCGATTTGAGAGAAAATTTCAAAAATATATTATTTCTAATTCCCGGCATAGGTTCACAAGGCGGAGATACAGAAATTGTCAAAAAATACGGCAAAAATAACAATAACTTAGCTATTATAAATGTATCAAGAAAAATAATATATCCAGAGGCAGGGAAAACTATAAGAGACATGGCAATACACTATAAAAAATTGCTAAGCTAAAATTATTCATAATTCCAGCATGATAATTTATATCTTAATTGCCAATTTACTTCAAAACTTTTAATATTCTTATTTTTAAAAAAATACTAAATATAATTTTATTAAAACTATTGACGAATCTTGCAAAATATATCAGCTTGCCACATCAAATATCGGTTATATTTTTTTAATATGTATTTTTAAAATTTAATAAGATCCTTTTCCACATCGAGATATATTTTATCTATCTTTTCTTGTAATTCAATTGTTTTGCTTATAGCTGTTACAATTCTACAATATCGCGGCGCATCATCCATTTTTCTGCCTTTGCGGTCCTTCA
>Ga0164318_10002459_pt1 | contig 17208 bp, 28 predicted proteins | sample GuaBasSedimGuay9_FD_113734 | JGI IMG/M metagenome (GOLD analysis project Ga0164318, IMG submission 113734) | Subseafloor sediment microbial communities from Guaymas Basin, Gulf of California, Mexico - Guay9, Core 4571-4, 0-3 cm | ecosystem: Environmental > Aquatic > Marine > Hydrothermal vents...
AAAGGAAAAATTCCAGCAGCAGGGGTAGGAGACTTAGTAGTAGCAAGCGTAATAAGCGGAAGACCTGATATGAGGAAACAGGTTGTTTCAGCTGTTATTGTAAGGCAGAAAAGGCCTTACAGGCGTCTTGATGGTACTCGCATTAAGTTTGAGGATAATGCTGCTGTTGTTATTAAGGATGAGTTAGGTAATCCTAAGGGCACCATGATTAAAGGCCCTGTTGCTAAGGAGGCTGCTGAGCGTTGGCCTCTGATTGCTAAGATTGCTAAGATTATTGTTTGAAAATGAAAAATTGGAGTAAGTCTTGGAACAAAAGTATCAAGCCTCGGAAGCAGAGGCTTTTTGTTAGGAATGCCCCTCTTCATGTTAAAAGTAAATTGATGGGTTCGCACTTATCCAAAGAGCTCAGGGTAAAATACAAATCACGTGCTTTGCGTGTTAGAAAGGGCGATAAGGTTAAGATTTTGCGTGGGCAGTTTAAAGGGAAAACAGGTTCAGTTGAGCGTATTGACACTAAAAAACAAAGTGTTTTTGTTACTGGTATTGAAATTTTGAAAAAAGATGGTTCTAAGACTCTTTATCCTTTGCATTATTCTAATCTTTTGATTATTGAATTAAATGTTTCAGATAAGTTTAGGTTAGGTGAGAAAAAATGAGTTCAGGTCGTTATCATTTAAAGCGTTTTTTTGCTCCTGGGTCTTGGCAGTTGTTAAGGAAGGAGAATAAGTTTGTTACTAGGCCTTATCCAGGCGGTCATCCTTTGCATCTTTGCGTTCCTGTTTCTTTTGTTCTTAAGAAAATCGGTTTGGCTAATACCTCTCGTGATGCTAAGAAGATTTTGAATTCTCGTGTGGTTTTTGTTGATGGTCGTGTTGTTACAGATGTTAAAAGGCCTGTTGGTTTTATGGATGTTGTTTCTGTTAAAGGTATTAAGAGTGTTCGGGTTTTTCTTGATGTGCTTGGTAATTTGGTTTTTGTTGATGTTCCTAACGCCGAAACAAACAAAAAGCTTTGTAGGATTATTGGCAAAACTGTTTTATCTAAGGGTAAGGTTCAGTTAAATCTTTCTGATGGTCGTAATGTTTTGTCTGATGTTGAGTGCAAGGTTGGTGATTCTTTGTTGTTGGAGCTTCCTTCGCAAAAGATTCTTGATGTTTTGAGGCTTGAAAAAGGGTCTTTTGTTTTCTTGTCAGGTGGTGCTCATATTGGGAAGTTTGGTGTTGTTGATGATATTAAAGAGGGCAAGCTTTGGTTTAGTTTTGATGGTGAGTCTTTTGAAACTCTTAAGAAGTTTGCTTTTGTTGTTGGTAAGGATAAACCTGTGCTTGAGTTGAAATGAATGTTATGACTATTCCGCGGATTGAGAAGGTTACTTTGAATATTGGTGCTGGTAAGGATCAGGCTAAGTTAGAAAAGGGTATTAGTTTGATTAAGACCATTACTGGCGTTGAGCCTACTAAGACTATTACTAAGAAGAGGATTCCTTCTTGGGGTTTGCGTCCTGGTTTGCCTGTTGGTTGTATGCTTACTTTAAGGAAAAAGAATGCTGTTAATGTTTTGAAGAGGTTGCTTGCTGCTAAGAATAATCGTCTTGCTGAGTCTAATTTTGACAAGAATGGTAATGTTAGTTTTGGTATTCATGAGTATATTGATATCCCCGGTGTTGCATATGATCCTAAGATTGGTGTTTTGGGCTTGCAGGTTTGTATTAGTTTGGAAAAGCCTGGTTTCAGGATTAAGCGTCGTCGTTATAAGAAGAAAAAAATTCCTAAAAAGCATATTGTTTCTAAAGAGGAGGCTATTGAGTTTATGAAGAAGAATTTTGGTATTAAGGTGGGTGAGAGTGCATGACTACAAAGGATTGGCGTAAGGCTTTGAAGCAGTTGAAGGTTAAGCCTGTTAAGATGAAGAAATTTATTAAACATAATGCTCCTAAAGAAAGGACTTCAGGCGCGAATTTGTTTCATTGCGAGCGGTGTGGTAGGACTGGCGGTCATATTAAGAAGTATGGTGTTCATCTTTGCCGTCATTGTTTTAGGGAGATTGCTGCTGATATTGGTTTTAAGAAGTATAGTTAGGTGGTTTGAAAATGATGAATGATCCTCTTGCTAATGTTTTGTCGTCAATTGTAAGTTATGAATCGCGTGGTAAGCGTGTTTTGTTAGTTAACCCTGTTAATGGTGTTATTAAGGATGTTTTAGGTATTATGAAGCGTGAAGGTTTTGTTGGTGATTTTGAGAGTGTTTCTGAGAGCAAGGGTGGTTTTGGAAATCTTCATTTGCTTGGTAGGATTAATCAGTGTGGTGTTATTAAGCCTAGGTTTAGTGTTAAGGTTGATGAGTTTGTTAAGTTTGAGAAGAGGTTTTTGCCTGCAAGGGATGTTGGTATTTTGATTGTTAGCACGTCTAAGGGTGTTATGACTCATTATGAGGCTAAGGAAAAAAATATTGGAGGTAAGCTTATTGCTTTTTGTTATTGAAGATGAAAGTGCCTGTTAGTGAGTTTGTGGAATTGCCTGAAGGGGTTTCTGCTAGTTTTATAGATGATGTTCTTTTGGTTAAGGGTGCTGAAGGTGAAGTGAAGAGAAAGTTTCTTTTTCCTGGAGTTAATGTTAGTGTTGAAGAGAATAAGGTTGTTGTTTCTTGTTCTTTGGCTACTAAGAAAGAGAAAAAAATTGTGTTTTCTTGGTTGGCTCATATTAGGAATATGATTTTTGGTTCTCAGAAAAAGTTTCAGTATCAGCTTAAGGTTTGTTCTGGTCATTTTCCTATGAATGTTTCTGTTTCTAATGGTTCTTTGGTTGTTAAGAATTTTCTTGGTGAAAAGAGTCCTCGTGTCTTGAACCTTAAACCCGGTGTTAGTGTTAAGGTTAATGGTGATGTGATTATTGTTGAGAGTTGTGATAAAGAGCTTGCTGGTTGTGTTGCTTCTGATATTGAGCTTTTGACTGTTAAGCGTGGTAGGGATTTGAGGATTTTTCAGGATGGTATTTATATTGTTAAAAAGCCTGGTAGGTTGGTGGAGAAATGAGCAAAAAATTACTTGAGTTGCGAAAGAAGATGAATAAGAAGCGTCCTTCATTTAATCGTGAGGATTACAATAAATGGAAGAGAATCAAGAAAGGTACTTGGCGTAAGCCTAAGGGTATTCATAGTAAGTCTAGGCATTCTTTTAAGGGCAATTTTCCTCTTGTTAAGCCTGGTTATCGTGGCCCTAAGCTTGTTAGGGGGCTTCATTTTTCTGGTCTTGTTCCTGTTGTTGTTTATAACTTGAAAGAGCTTTCAGTAGTTGACCCCAAAACTCAGGGTGTGGTTATTGGTAGTGTTGGCATGAGAAAGCGTGTTGCCTTGTTGAATGAGTGTAAGTCCAAAGGTATTAATGTTTTGAATTTTAAGGATATTGATGCTGCTTTAAAGGCTTGTGATGAACTTATTGTTAAGAAAAAAGAATTTAAAGAAGCTAAGAAAAAGGCGAAAAAATTGTCTAAAGAGAAGATTAAGAAAAAAGCTGAAGAGAAAAAGGCAAAAGCAGAATCAGAGGAAGATAAAAAGGAGAAGGAGCGCAAGGATATGGAAAAGATTTTGACTAAGAGGGTGGAATAATGTTGCAAAAGCGTCTTGCTGCGGATATTTTGAAATGTTCTTCTTATCGTGTTAGGTTTAAGCCTGATGTTGATAGTTTGAAGCAGATTAAAGAGGCTATTACTAAGGCTGATGTTCGTTCTTTGATTAATAAGGGCATTATTTTTAAGTTGCCTGCTAAAGGTACTAGTCGTGTTCGTGCACGTAAGATTCTTGTTCAAAAGCGTAAGGGTAGGCGTGCTGGTGTTGGTTCTAGAAAGGGTAGTTTTAATGCGCGTGCTAATCTTAAGTCTGTTTGGATTAATAAAGTGCGTAAGCAGCGTGACTTGCTTAAAAGACTTAAATCTTTGGGGGTTGTTGATAAGGCTGCTTTTTGGGAGTTGTATTCTAAGATTAAGGGCGGATTTTTTAGGAGTGTCCGTCACTTGAAATTGTATGTTCAGGAGAAGGGGTTGGTTAAGAAATGAGTAATAAAGTTTTTACTGTGCCTAAACGTAGAAAGAGAGAAGGTAAGACTGACTACCGTTTTAGGATGAGAATTATTAGGATTGGTCAGTTGCGTTTGGTTATTAGAAGGAGTTTGAAGAATATTTGGGGCCAGATTGTTGAGTTTCATCCTGATGGGGATAGGGTTTTGTTTAGTGCTCATTCCAGGGAGTTGTTGAAGTTTGGTTGGAAGCTCAATAAAAGCAATACTTGTGCTGCTTATCTTACTGGTTTATTGTTGGCTAAAAAGATTAAAAAAGAGTTAAAGTGTGCTGTTGATATTGGTTTTAATGTTAGTGTGAAAGGTTCTTGTATTTATGCGTTTGTTCAGGGTGTTGTTGATGGCGGCTTATTGGTTAATTGTGATAAGAAAGTTGTTCCTTCTGTTGAAAGGCTTAGGGGTGAGCATATTGTTGCTTTTGCTAAACTGCTTAAATCTGATAAATCTGAATTTGAAAGGCAGTTTGGTGGTTATTTGAAGAATGGTTTGGATCCTGAAAAAGTTCCTGTTTATTTTGAAGAAGTTAAGAAAAAAATTAGTGGGTTGTGAAAATGGTAGAAGAAGAAAAGAAGAATGTGAAAGTTGAAGACAATGATTTAGAGATTGAAAAAGAAGAAATTGTTGAGGCTCCTGAGGAAATAGAAAAAGCGCCTGAAGTCAAGATTGATGTTGATGCGTGGAAGCCTAAGACTGAGCTTGGTAGAAAAGTTAAGTCAGGAGAAGTTTCTGATATTGATTTTATTCTTGATAAAGGCCTTCCTATTCTTGAATGTGAAATTGTGGATGTGTTATTGCCGGGTTTAGAAACTGAGTTGTTGTTGAGCGGTCAGAGTAAGGGTAAGTTTGGTGGTGGTTCTAGAAGGGTTTTTAGGCAGACTCAGAAAAAGACTCCTGAGGGTAATAAGCCTAGTTTTGCTTGTATTGTTGCTGTTGGTAATAAGGATGGTTATGTTGGTATTGGTTTTGGTAAGAGTAAGGATACTGTTCCTGCTCGTGAAAAAGCTATTCGCCAGGCTAAGTTGAATATTTTTAAGATTCGTAGAGGTTGCGGTAGTTGGGAAGACTCTAGTAATGAGCCTCATAGTATTCCTTTTGCTGTTCAGGGTAAGTGTGGCAGTGTTGTTGTTAAGTTGATGCCTGCTCCTAAAGGAAAGGGTCTTGTTGTTGAAAAAGAATTGGCTAAAATTCTGAGTCTTGCTGGTATTAGTAATATTTATAGTAAGACTTTTGGCAGGACTAGTTCTAAGAGTAATCTTGTTAATGCTTGTGTTTCTGCTTTGAAAAAGTTGAGTGCTTTTAAGATTAGTAAGGATGTTGCTGCTAAAGTTGGTATGATTGAGGGGAGAGTGCAATGAAGTTGGCTGTTGTTCGTGTTAGGGGTTCTATTAATTTATCTAGGGATATTAAGGATACTTTTAAGTTTCTTGGTCTTGATAAAAAGAATTCTTGTGTTGTTGTTGAAGATTCTCCTTCTGTCAAGGGTATGTTGGATAAGGTTAAGTATTTTGTGACTTGGGGCTCTATTAATGATGATACTATTTCACTTTTGGAAAAACGCGGTAAAAAGAACAAAACTTTTCATCTTAATCCTCCTAGAAAGGGTTTTGGTCGTAAGGGAACTAAGATGTTGTTTAAGTTAGGAGGAGCTCTTGGTGATCGTGGTGATAAAATTAATGATTTGATTAAGAGGATGTTGTAAGATGGTTGTCAGAAAAAGAAAGAAGATTACCAGAAAACGTGGTTCGCGTAGTTATGGTTGGGGTGCTAGGCATAGGGGTGCTGGCAAGCATGGTGGTGCAGGTCATGCTGGTTCTGGTAAGCGTGCTGATCAGAAAAAGCCTAGTTATTGGAAGACTGTTGTTTCTGGCAAGTATGGTTTTGCGCCTAAGGGTGTTGTTAAGCCTGTTTATGCTGTTAATTTTGTTGATGTTGAGAATCATCTTGGATCTTGGCTTGAGAGTGGTGTTGCAAAGAAGGATGGTGATTTTTTTGTTGTGAATCTTAAAAAGCTTGGTTTTACTAAGTTGTTAAGTAAGGGTAAGCTTTCTAAAAAGTTTAAGTTTATTGTGGATTCATGTTCTAAATTAGCTTTGGATAAACTTAAAGCTTCTGGGTGTGAAATTATTAAGGAGTAGGATTATGGGTGTTTTTGATAAGTTATTGGCTAGTCTTCCTGAGGTTGCAGGTCCTAAGCAGAGCAAACTGTCTTTTAAGGAGAAATTGAAATGGACTGCAGTGATTCTTGTTTTGTTTTTTGTTCTTGGTCTTGTTCCTTTGTTTGGTCTTGGTCAGAATGCTTTGCAGCGTTTTGAATTGTTGTCTGTTATTTTGGGCGCTAGTTTTGGCAGTATTATTTCTTTGGGTATTGGGCCGATTGTTACTGCTTCTATTGTTTTGCAGTTGTTGAATGGTTCTGGTTTGGTTAAGTTTGATCTTACGTCTAAGGAGGGTCGTGTTCGTTTTCAGGGTTCTCAGAAATTGTTGGCTGTTTTCTTTATTCTTTTTGAGGCTTCTATTTATGTTTTTATGGGTGGTCTTGCTCCACCTCAACAGTTTGCAGGTTCTGGTTTGTATTTTCAGCTTCAGTTGATTTTGGTTTTTCAGTTGTTTCTTGGGGGTTTGCTTATTTTGTTTATGGATGAGGTTTGCAGTAAATGGGGTTTTGGTTCTGGTGTTAGTTTGTTTATTGCTGCTGGTGTTAGTAAGAGTTTATTTATCAGGCTTCTTTCTCCTTTGCCTTCTCCTGCTAATCCTTCTATTGCTACTGGTGCTATTCCTGCTCTTTTTCAGAGTTTGTCTGCTGGTGATCCTCAGACTGCTGTTTTAATGCTTGCAGGTATTGCGTCCACTATTGTTGTTTTTGCTATTGCTGTTTATTCTCAGGCTATGAAGGTGGAGATTCCTTTGTCGTTTGGTCGTGTTCGTGGTTATGGTATTCGTTGGCCTTTGCATTTTATTTATACGTCTAATATTCCTGTTATTTTGATTAGTGCCCTTGTTGCTAATATTCAGTTGTGGGCTAGGCTTTTGCAGAATTGGGGTTTTCCTATTTTTGGCTCTTTTGCTGGTAATAGTCCTGTTTCTGGTTTTGTTTATTGGATTAGTCCTCCTAATGTGGTTGGTGCGTTTATTAAGGGTGGTTTGACTTTCAGTCTTTTTGCTCGTGGTTTGACTTATACTTTGTTTTTGATTATTGGTTCTATTATTTTTTCTTGGTTTTGGGTTCAGACTAGCGGCATGGATGCTCGTTCTCAGGCTAAGCAGATTATGTCTTCTGGTTTGCAGATTCCTGGTTTTCGCAAGGATGAGCGTGTTTTAGAAAGATTGTTAAAGAGGTATATTTCTCCTCTCACTGTTATGGGTGCTGCTGCTGTTGGTTTTTTGGCAGCTGTTGCTGATGTTAGTGGTGCTTTGACTCATGGGACTAGTTTGTTGTTGTCTGTTATGATTGTTTATCGTTTGTACGAGGATATTGCTAGGCAGCATTTGATGGATATGAATCCTATGCTCAGAAAGTTTATGGGTAAGTAAAATGTTTGATGCTTTTTTAAATGTGATTTTCGGGCCTTTGCTTGGGCTTGGTCCTTTTTGGTGTTTGTTTTTTTTAAGCTTGATTGTTTCTGTTATTACTATTTTGTTTACTAAGATTTTTACTAATCAGGTTGAGATGAAGGTTTTGAAGGATGAACTTAAGAAGTATCAGAAGCAGATGAAGGAGCTTAAGAAGGATCCTAATAAGCTAATGGAGGTTCAGAAAAAGGCTATGAGGGTTAACATGCAGTATTTTAAGAAGTCGCTTAAGCCTACTTTGTTTACTTTTATTCCGATTATTTTGATTTTTGGTTGGATGAATGCTCATCTTGCCTTTGAGCCTTTGTCGCCCGGTGAAAAGTTTGATGTTGTTGTTGATTTTCATAAGGGGATTCAGGGTAATGTTTCTCTTGAAGCTCAGGGTTTGGAAATTTTAGGTCCTTCTAGTGTGGTTATTAAGGATGATTCAGCTAGGTTTTCTCTTAAAGGCCCTGCTGGAGATTATTCTTTGTTGTTTAGTTCTAATAACGCTTCTGTTGAAAAAAATGTTGTTGTTTCTACTGCTCGTGATTATGCTCCTGTTTTAGAAAAATATAAGAGTGATGTTTTTAAGTCAGTTAAGATAAAGAATAAGCCTTTGAAGATTTTTGGTCTTGGTTGGATTTGGATTTATATTATTTTGGCTGTTATTTTTAGTTCTGTTCTTAGGAAGTTGTTTAAGGTTTATTGATTCTTTTATAGTATTCTACTTCGCAGTTTGGGTAGTCTGTTAGGAGTTGTGTTAGTTTTATTGGTCCTGTTATTTTTTTGTTTGCCGCTTCTCTGTGATAGATTAGTATTTCTGGTTTTGTTTGTGTTATTACCGCCATGTGCACTATTAATATGTCTTCGTCAGGTTTAGTTATTTCATAAAGATTATACAGGTCTAGTTTGAATGCTGCTATGCTGTTTTTTTCTGGTTTTTGTAATTTTTTTGCCTTTGATAAGTATTTGTATGAATTGTATGGGTGGATGTATATTTCTTCGCGTATTAATCCTATTGCGTATAGTGCAAAGCTTATGCAATTTCTGTTGTTTGTTGTTTTTTCTGCTTGTTTTATTCTTTGTGTTAAGTTCATTGTGTTGTTTAATTGTTCTTTATTTATCAATCTTTTCTTTTCGCTACTACTTTTAAATTAAGAAAGTTGCTTTTGCTGGTTTTCTTTGTTGTTTTTTGGGCTTTTTAAATCAAAACCTTTTTAAAGGTTAATCCCTTTTTAAAAGTAAATTCGTGTTTTTTATGCAATGGGGGGTTTTTTATGGCAAAGAAGAAGGGTGTTGCGAAAATTAAATCTGTTAAAAAGGCTAAATTAGGTAAAAGAGTTGTTAAGAAGTCTGCTAAAAAGCATATTGGTAAAAAAGAGATTACTATTGTGAATATTGTTGTTAGTGCTTCTCTTGGTCATGATATTCCTTTGGAGAAGATGGCTGCTACTTTGCCCAACACGGAGTATAATCCTGAGCAGTTTCCTGGTTTGGTTATTAGGATTAAGGATCCTAAGACTAGTGCTTTGATTTTTAGTAGTGGTAAGATTGTTTGTACTGGTGCTCGTAGTATGGAGAAAGTGTATGAGAGTATTAAGAAGATTATTAAGGCTTTGGAAAAGATTAATGTTAAGATTAAGGAAGTACCAGAGGTTAATATTCAGAATATTGTTGCTGCTGGCAGTATTGGTTTGGATTTGAATTTGAATGTTCTTGCTATGAAGCTTAATAATACTGAGTATGAGCCTGAGCAGTTTCCTGGTTTGGTTTATAAGATTCCTGAACTTGGTGCTACTTTTTTGTTGTTTAGTAATGGTAAGATTGTTTGCACTGGTACCAAGAGTGAAGAGGAAGTTCATAGGGTTGTTGATAAGCTTATTGAAAATCTGCTTAAGGTTATGAGCAAGTAGTTTTTGTTTTTTGTGTTGTTTTGTTTTTGGTTTTTTTGATTTCGCTTCTGTAACCCAAATAAATATATAAACCACCTTTATTTCTTATGTTGAGGGTGTGTTATGATTGATGCTGCTGTTTTAATCACCAAGTTGCAGGAGTTTTTGGAGAATTTTTATTATGATGCTTTGCTTGAGAGTGTTCGTAAGGGTGATGGTTTTCTTGTTGTGAAGTTTTCTGATCTTGCTAGGTTTGATCCTGAGGTTGCGGATTTTCTTTTGGACCAGCCTGAGGAAGTGTTTAAGGCTGGTGAGCTTGCTGTTGAGCAGATGAATCTTGGTCAGACTGTTAAGGGTTTTGTTTTGCGTTTTACTGATTTGCCTTCTAGTTGTACTGTTTTGATTAGGAATGTTCGTAGTAAGAATTTGGGTAAGTTGCTTGTTTTTGATGGTATTGTTCGTAATAAGAGTGAGGTGAGGCCTCAGGTTGCTAGTGCTCGTTTTGAGTGTCCTTCTTGCGGTAATACGCATACTATTCTTCAATTGGATAATAAGTTTAAGGAGCCGTCTCGTTGTAGTTGTGGTAGGAAGGGTAAGTTTCGTTTGGTTAGTAAGGAGCTTGTTGATGCTCAGATGATGGTTCTTGAGGAAGTTCCTGAACAATTAGAGGGTGGTGTTCAGCCTAAGCGTATGAATGTTTTGCTGAAGAAAGATTTGGTTTCTCCTCTTACTGAGAAGCGCACTAATCCTGGTTCTCGTGTTCAGGTTGTTGGTGTTGTTAAGGAGGTTCCTATTTTTTTGCGTTCTGGTGGTCAGAGTACTAAGTTTGATTTGTTTATTGATGCTAATTTTTTTAGGTCTGTTGAGAGTGATTTTACTGAGATTTCTATTTCTCCTGAGGAGATGAAGAAGATTAAAGAGCTGGCTAGTGATCCTAATGTTGTCAAGAAGCTTGTTTCTAGTGTTGCTCCTAGTATTTATGGGCATGAGAAGATTAAGGAGGCTCTTGTTTTTCAGCTTGTTGGTGGTGTTCGTAAGGTTCGTGATGATGGTGTTACTACTAGAGGTGATATTCATATTTTGCTTGTTGGTGATCCTGGTGCTGCTAAGAGTCAGATTTTGAAAAGAATGGAAGTTGTTTCTCCTAAAGCAAGGTATGTTACTGGTAAGGGTGCTACTGGTGCTGGTCTTTCTGCAAGTGTTGTCAGGGATGAGTTTTTGCAGGGTTGGTCTTTGGAGGCTGGTGCTTTGGTTCTTGCTAATAAGGGTTTGTGTTGTATTGATGAGCTTGATAAGATGTCTAAGGAGGATGCTTGGGCCATGCATGAGGCTTTGGAACAGCAGAGTATTAGTATTAGTAAGGCTAATATTCAGGCGACTTTGCGTTGTGAGACTACTGTTCTTGCTGCTGCTAATCCTAAGTTTGGACGTTTTGACCCTTATGATACTGTTGCTAATCAGATTAATTTGGCGCCTACTTTGATTAATCGTTTTGATTTGATTTTTCCTATTAAGGATGTTCCTGATGCTGCTAAGGATGAGCGTATGGCTAAGTTTGTGTTGCAGCTTCATAAGAATTCTGTTATTACTCCTGAGATTGAAACTCCTTTGTTGAGGAAGTATTTTGCTTATGCTCGTCAGAATATTTTTCCTAAGCTTACTGATGCAGCTATTGATGAGTTAAAGGATTATTATATTCATATGAGGGCTTCTGCTGGTGAAGGCAAGTCTGCTAGGGCTATTCCTATTAGTGCTCGTCAGCTTGAGGGTTTGGTTAGGCTTAGTGAGGCTAGTGCTAAGCTTCATCTTAGGGATCGTGTTCTTAAGAAGGATGCTAAGGCTGCTATTGCGCTTTTGGATTTTTGTCTTAGGCAGGTTGCGTTTGATGAAGAGACTGGTAAGATTGATATTGATCGTATTGCTGCTGAGCTTCCTGCTAGTTCTAGGAATAAGATGATTTTGGTTAAGGAGACTATTGCTGAGCTTGAGAAGTCTTCTGGTGATAAGGCTGTTAGTTTGGATGACTTGTTTCAGGCTTTGGGTGAAAAAGGTTTGTCTGAGTCTGAGATTGATGATCTTATTCAGAAATTAAAGCGTTCTGGTGATTTGTTTTCTCCTAAGAGTGGTTTTATTAGTAGGATTTAGGTTTGTTTTTCTATTTCTGTTATGCTTTGTAACGTGTAGCATGTGTTTTTTGTGTATTGGTTTGTTATTTTGTCGCATACTGTGAAGTCTTTTTTGTACGCGAATTCTATGTAGCATGCATCTCTTATTTCTTCATCTGAAATGTACTGGCAGGTTTCTTGGTTGTTGTTTTTTTCTGCTAGTTTTCTAAAGCAATTGTCTGCGTTTTTTCCTGTTAGTTTTTGGCATTGTTCTGCTTTTTCTGGTTCTTGGGTTTGTTTTATTTTTGCTTTGCAGTCTTGGGGGCAGTTTTCTGCTGTTTCTCCTTGTTCGCAGAAGTTGTTTCCGCAGCATGGTATTATTGGTGTGTGCACGCATACCCCATTTATGCATTCGTCTTTTGTGCACCTGTTTAGGTCATCGCAGTCTCCTGGGCATGTTGCTAGTTCTTTTTTTGTTTTTTCTTCTTTTGTCATTAGTGGCATTTCTGTTTCTATTTTTGTTTTTTCTTTTACTAAGAATTGTATTGATTTTGTTTTTATTTGGCTTTGGCAATTGAGTATGACTGTTAGTGTGTATGTTCCTGGTTTTGCTGTTTGTTTGATTCTTGTTTTTATTGGTATGCTTGCTTTTTCTTCTAAAATTATGCTTTTTGATGGTAGTTGTGTTTTTTGTTCAGGTCCTGTTATGAACATGTCTATTATTGCTTTTGCTTCTCTTTTGCTTGGGTTTTGTATTTCTGCTGTGACTATTAGTTCTTGTCCTGGTGTTAGTTCTGTTGTGTATGGTTTTAATGTCAGTTTTAGTTCTCCTAGTTCTGGTGGTGTTATGATTTTTATTGATATTATTGTGAGTATTGTTAGGACTGCTATTATTATGAATGTTATTAGTATTGTTTTTGTTGTTATTGTTTTTTTTGGTTGTTGTGCTTTTTTTATTGCTTCGTTTATTTCATATTGCGTGTATCCTGCGTTTCTTAACATGTTGATTATTGTGTTTAAGCGATAGCCTTGTTGTAGGCTTGTTTTTATGTATTCTATTAAGCTTTTTTGAACCATCTTTTTGTTCTTTTGTTTTCTTTCTTTTTAAACTTTTTTTAAGTTTTAGAATAAAACAGGGGTTACAAAGACTTCTATTATTGCTGCTATGAATAATATGAATACGCTTAGTAGTACTAGGTCAGATACGTCTAGCAATACTTTTTCTAGTTCTTTTGACTCTAATTTTTTCTTTATTATTGCTATGCTTAGTATGCCTCCTGCTATTCCTGCTATTATGTATGCGAGTATTTCAGGTATTCCGTGTATTGCGTATCTTAGTATGCTTAATCCTCCTACATAGAAGTATCCTCCTATTAAGTGTAGTCCTGTTGTGTCTGCTAGTGATGTTGCGTGGGTTCTTATAAAATTTCCTGCTGCTGCACCTATTACGCTTGCATTCCATGATAGTATGAACATTGCTCCGGCTCCGTATATAAAGCTGAATAATAAGCAGAATATTAGTACTTTTATGTTGTTTAGGAATATTTTACTGAGCAGGGTTGTGTGTGCGATTTTTCCTGTTACTTGTTGGTTCAGGTTTGATATTGTTTGTGATTGTACTTTGAAGACATTGCTTGTTGTTTCTTTTGGCAGTACTAAATACCATATTGTGAATGCTAGGCTTATGCCTATGAATAGTGTTAAATAAAATCTGATTGCTTTTTTGTGTTGTTTTATTTTTGGTTTTTGTGTTTCTTTGTCCCGTTCTTCTTCTTTGTTTAAGAGACTGTACATTAGTGGTGCTGTTGCTAAGGTTACTAGGAATACCATTACCATGCTTGCTTGTTCTTGGAATATCCATAAGCTTAGGAATAGTGCTATTGTTCCGTATGAAAAACCTATTAAGAGTGTTTTTAATGCATTATTTTCTGCTTTTTCTATGTTAAGAATTCTTTCTAGCACCATTTTTAACTCTCTTTTTTCTTTTTTAATTGTTTGTTTTTATTTATATAGTTTTTGCAAAAAAATTGTGTTTTTCCCATAAGTTTTTTAAATAATGTTTATTTTTTGTTATTTTTATGGAGTACAAAGTTTTGTTGAAGCGGGCTAGGGATCTTTTGCCTGAGAGTGTTTTTGAGAAAGAGCGTTTTGAGATTCCTAAGGTTAGGGGCCATTTTGAGGGTAATAAGACTGTTATCAGTAATTTTTTTCAGATCGCCAGTGTTTTGCGCAGGCCTGTTGATCATTTGTTGAAGTATATTCTGAGAGAGTTGGCTACTCCTGGTGAGATTAAGGGTAATTTGCTTATTCTGGGTTCTAGGATTCCTGCTAGTCGTATTAATGAGAAGATTAGGCAGTATGCTCATGATTTTGTTTTGTGCTCTGCTTGCGGTAAGCCTGATACAGAGTTGAAGAAGGAAGGTGGTTTTGTTTACCTTGTTTGTAGTGCTTGTGGAGCTAAACGTCCTGTTAAGTCAAAAATTTAAAGTTTAAAATGAGCTTGATTGTTAAGGTGCACCATAAAGACAGTCGTACTGTTGTTGCTGTTTGTGATTCTGATTTAGTTGGTAGAGTTTTTGAAGAAAATAATGTTGTTCTTGATTTGTCTGGTGATTTTTTTAATGGCGAGGTTCTTGAAAAACAGGAAGTTGGTGATCTTATTAGGAATGCAGATAGTGTTAATCTTGTCGGCAAAGAAGCTGTTAAGCTCGGTATTTCTGAGGGTATTATTGAAGAAGAGAATATTAAGGTTGTTGATGGAGTGCCTCATGCTCAGGCTGTTATTTTGCAGGAATGATTTAGCAGTTGCTTATTGTTCCTCCGCCTAAACATTTTCTTCCTTTATAAAATACGCAGAATTGTCCTTTTGCTACAGAGTCTATGGGTTTGTCAAATATTGCTTTTGCTTTTTTGTTGTTTAATGGGACTATTGTTGCTTTGCTTAATTTTTGGTTGTATCTGACTTTTGCTTGTGCTTTTATTGGTTTTTTTGGTGGTTCATCAGATATGTAATTTATTGGTTGTAGTATCATTTCTTTTTTGTTTATTGTTTTTTTGTTTTTTGTTGCTATTATCTCGTTTTTTCTGACTTTTAGTTCTTTTACATAATATCTTTCATTTAGCCCTATTCCTTTTTTTTGTCCTATTGTGTAAAAGTGGAGTCCTTTGTGTTTTGTTAGTTTTTGTCCTTTTTCGTTTTTTATCCATCCTGGTTTTATGCCTATTTCCTGTTTGAGGTATTTTGGCAGGTCTTTTTTTGATACAAAGCATAGGTCTTGGCTTTGTTTTTGTTTTGATGCTTTTGTTAGTCCTTCTTTTTCAGCTAGTTTGTAAACTTCTTCTTTTGTATAATTTGCCAATGGGAATTTTATGTGTTTTAACCATTTTTGTGGTAGAAGGCTTAGCCCGTATGTTTGGTCTTTTTTTGTATCTTTGGGTTTTAATAGCTCGTATTTTTTTGTTTTTGGATTGTATTTTATTTTTGCGTAGTGTCCTGTTGCTATGTATTTTATTCCTTTTTTCTTTGCGAATTCAATGAGTTTTTTGAATTTTATTTTTCTGTTGCATATCATGCATGGGTTTGGTGTTCTTCCTTTTTTCAGTTCTGAAGTAAAGTAATCCATTACTTCTTTTTTAAATTCTTTTTTTGCGTCGTATTGGTAGCAGGGAACTTTTAGTTTTTTGCATATTTTTCTGGCTGCTTTTAATGTTTTCTTGTTTTGTTTGTTCTGCCAGCTTGCGAGTTTTAGGGTTACTCCTATTGGTTTCCAGCCTTGTTTTTTGAGGAGAATTAGTGCGAGTGTTGAGTCAATGCCTCCTGATACACCTACGATTATTTTTTCGTTGTTTTTTTCTCTGCGTTTCATTTGAGTCTTATTTTGTCGTATAATAGTATTCCTGTTGAGCTTACTGTGTCTGATATTTCTCCGTTTATTACTTTTTGGAGTGCTTCTTCTATTGTAAATTGTTTTATTGAGCTTATTTTTTCTGTTGGTTCTGGTTTGCTTTTTCCTTTTGTTAGTCCTGTTGCTATGAAGTATGTTATGTGGTGGTTTGTTAGGTTTTGCAAAGGGTATTTTATGCTTATTTTTTTGATTTCTTTTGCTTTGTATCCTGTTTCTTCTTCTAGTTCTCTTTTTGCTGCGTGTTCTGCTTTTTCTCCTTTCATTACTCCGCCCATTGGTAGTTCTAGCATTTCTTTTCCTACTGCATATCTGTATTGGGTTATTAGAATTATTTTATTCTTTTCTGTTATTCCTATTATTGCTACTCCATTTTCTGCATCTTTGAATTTTATTGTGTGATAGTTTTGTTCTTGCCCGTTTGGGTATTGTAATCTATGTATTTCTACTTGTAGCCAGTCATCATGCACGATTTTTTTGTTTAGTATTTTTATGTCATCCATGTTCCCAGTCCTGTTTGTTTTTCTTTTTCTTTTCCAAATACGCCTTCTATTCTCATTTGCAGCAGTTCTATGGTTTGTTTTAAATAATTATCTATTTTGTATTTTTCTGATAGGTTTATTGTTGCTTGTAAGTATTTTACTACTGAGCCTTCTGCTACTGTGAATATTAATCTGCCTCCGCAGTTTAAGCATTTGCCTGCTAGTGGGGGTCTTCTGTATTTTTCGTTGCATTTTACGCATCTGAATTCTTGTGTTGAGAATTTTCTTAGGTTTCCTTTTGTGTCTTTTAGTAAGTGTTTTTCTATTACTAATGCTGCTACGTCTTTGCTTTTGACTGATCTTAATTTTTCTGCTATTTCCATTTGGCCTGTTAGTTTCTCTTCCATTGATGGTAGTGTTTTGTATGCGCTGCAGTTTACTGTTTTGTTTAGGTTTGTTGTGTCGTGTGTAAATTTCATTCCTTCGTATTGTCCTGGCTTATGTAGCTCTTCGCTTACTTGTTTTATTTTTATTTCCCAGGGTTTTTTGTATTCTTGTGCTGCTTGATAGAATTCTAGTGGGTATTGTTCTTCTATGTCTAGGTCAAAGACCATGTCATCTACTTCGCTTGGTATTAGTTTGCTTGTTAATACTAAGGGTGTGTCCATTGTTGCCCCTCTTGTTTCTGGCAGGTATTTTTTGCTGAAATTTAGGAATGCGTCCATTAGTAATATTACGCATGCTTCATCTCCGTCGCAGTCTCTTCTTGTTGCTGCGTGCAGTAGTGGGTGTGCGAATAGTCCTTGTGTTTGTGCAAATCCTATTATTCTTCCAATTATTCCTGCGCTTGTGTGTGGTGCTAGGACTATTGTCAGGTGGCCTACTAGTTTCTCTGGTTTTTTTATTTTGTAGTATGGTTCTTGTTTGTAGAAATTGATTAAGAGATCATCTATGTATTGTGCCACGTTTACAAGGACTTCTCCTGCGCCTGCTTCTGGGCTTTCTGTGTTTTTTGGTAGGATTATGTCTTGTGGTTTTAGTTCTAGTATTTGTGTTTCTTCTTTTAATTCCTGGCCGTTTATATCTTTTTCATAGCCTAGTTCTTTTAGTTTTTGTATGCTGGTTCCTATTTCTATTGGTTTGAAGTGTGTTATTGGTAGTTGTGTCATGTCGTATCCTGTTGTTCCGTCTTTGTATACGTGTATGC
>Ga0164318_10002460_pt1 | contig 17203 bp, 17 predicted proteins | sample GuaBasSedimGuay9_FD_113734 | JGI IMG/M metagenome (GOLD analysis project Ga0164318, IMG submission 113734) | Subseafloor sediment microbial communities from Guaymas Basin, Gulf of California, Mexico - Guay9, Core 4571-4, 0-3 cm | ecosystem: Environmental > Aquatic > Marine > Hydrothermal vents...
CAGATCACATTACGGCTAAACCATTACTTGAAGTTTATAAACATCATTTAATTATCCAAAACCCTCCAAACAGACCATTAACACGTGAGGAAATGGATAATATTTATAGTCTTCCTTTTGAACGGAATTATCATCCAATATATAAAAAACTCGGACATATTCCGGCAATTGATGAAGTTAAATTTTCTATTATTAGTAATCGTGGGTGCTATGGTGGATGTAGTTTCTGTGCTTTGACCTATCATCAAGGACGGATTATTCAGTCTCGTTCTAAAGAATCAATTGTTAAAGAAGCAATTAAGATTACAAATGATAAAGACTTTAAAGGGTATATTCACGATATCGGTGGACCAACAGCTAATTTTTATGATCAAGCTTGTGACAAACAAGTAAAACATGGAGTATGTGTTAACAAACAGTGTTTAGAAGATAAACCATGCCCGTTATTAAAGGTATCTCATAAAAACTATTTGAATGTCTTAAGAGAAGTTAGAGAATTACCAAAAATTAAAAAAGTGTTCGTTCGTAGTGGGATTAGATATGACTATGTAATGTATGATAAAAACGAGGACTTCTTTAATGAGTTAGTAAAATATCACGTTTCAGGACAACTAAAAGTTGCCCCTGAACATGTTAGTGATGTTGTTCTTCAAAAGATGTATAAACCAAAAAGAGAATTATATGATGCTTTTGTTAAAAGATATTATGAGTTAAATAAAAAATATCATAAAAATCAATTCTTAGTACCGTATTTAATTAGTTCTCATCCTGGTTCGACCTTGAAAGAAGCGATTGAACTCGCTTGTTATATTCGGGATTTAAAATACTACCCTGAGCAAGTCCAAGATTTTTATCCAACTCCAGGAACTTTGTCAACTTGTATGTTTTATACTGGTTTAGATCCAAGAACAATGGAAAAAGTTTATGTTCCAGTAAAAAAAGAAGATAAAGCAATGCAAAGAGCTTTAATTCAATATAAAAACCCTAAAAATTACCATTTAGTTCATAAAGCTTTAACCTTAGCTAATCGAACTGATTTAATTGGGTATTCCAAACATTGTTTAATTAAACCAAGATTTAACAAATAGACTTTTACTTAATAGTTTTGTATAATATAAGTAAGATTTCAAGGAGGTTAATATGATACATTTACTTTTAAAAACAAAAAAATTTATTCCAAACGAATATCACAATGACTTCTTTGATATTGATTTTAAAGAACTTTATAAAAATGGCTTAAGATTAGTATTAACTGATTTAGATAATACTTTAATTTCCTATGATGAAGATAAGCCAACAAAGAAGATTTTAGCTAAATTTAAAGAAATAGAAGACATTGGTTTCGAAATAGTAGTTATTTCCAATAACATTCCATCACGAATAAATACTTTTTTAGATGGAACTAAATATAAAGGTGTAGGAAGTGCTAGAAAACCGTTATTGATTGGCCTTAAAAAAGCTTTGAAATTAACAAAAAAGCAATATAAACATCACGAGGTTATTATTATTGGAGATCAATTAATGACTGATGTTTATTGCGCTAATCGTTTTCACTCTTATAGCATTCTAGTTAATCCGCTAAAGAAAAAAACAGAAAAATGGTATACGCGTTTTAATCGAAAAATCGAAATAAAGATGTTAGCAAAAATTAAACGAAAAGAAAATGATACTTTTAATAAACTATCATTAGATAAGAGGAAATAAAAAATGGAAGAACTACATTGTATCGGTTGTGGAAGTGTTATTCAATCAGACGACCCTAGTATGGCAGGATACGTCCCAAAAAGTAAGCTTAAAGAAGGAAATGAGGACATTATTTGTCGTCGTTGTTTTCGTCTTAAAAATTATAATGAAGTAACACCATTAAAAATTAGTAGTGATGACTACTTTGAAATCATTAGTGAAATTGGTTATAAAAAAGCTTTAATTGTTATGATCATTGATATTTTTGATATAGAGGGATCTATAATTCCCCAAATTCCAAAATTAACTAACTATAATGATTTAATTATTATTGCAAATAAAACAGATTTATTACCAAAATCAGTAAAAGAAGCAAAACTTTTACATCATTTAAAAAAGATTATCGCAGATAATAACTTAAAACCTTTAGATATTTTCTTAATGAGTGCCATAAAATATAAAAATATTGATACTATTATTGAGAAAATTGTTAAGGATGCCAAAGGAAAAGATATTTATATTGTTGGAGCAACTAATGTTGGTAAATCGACATTTATTAATACCTTATTAAAAGCTTATGCAGATTCTAAGAAAGACATCATTACTGTTTCTTCTTTTGCAGGAACAACTTTAAATTTAATAAAAATCCCGTTTGGAGATGAGTTTATCATTGATACTCCAGGGTTAATAAATGATAACCAAATTACTCATTATTTATCGGCGAAAGCCTTAAAAACAGTAACTCCAAAAAAAGAAATCAAGCCTAAAGGATTTCAACTCGATGCGAAACAAACCCTTTTCTTTGGGGGACTAGCGAGAATTGATTTTATAGAAGGAGCAAAAACAAGTTTCGTTTGTTACAATAGTGAATTTATGAAAATTCATCGAACAAAGCTTGAGAATGCAGATGAACTATATAAAAACCAAGTAAAAGTAATGTTAACTCCACCTTATGAGAATGATGAAGATTTTCCACTTAAGGGGCATTTGTTTAAAATAAATAGTTTAAACAAACAAGACATTGTTTTACCTGGATTAGGTTTTGTAAGTGTTAGTGGGAAGATAACAATAAAAGTATATACAAGGATTAATACAACACCATATATTCGCGAGGCATTAATTTGATAAAAGAAAAAATTATAAATGACGTAAAAGAAGTCTTTTCAAATCACCCTAATCGTTTAAAACATGTTTATGGAGTAAGAGATACTGCTTTAAAACTTGGGAAAAAGTACCATTTAGATTTAGAAATTTTAGAAATAACGGCTTTGCTACACGATATAACTAAATATAAAACAAAAGCAGAAAACATGGAAATCATTGATAGCTATTTCCCGGAAACAGCCTTTATATATGAACAATATAACGATGAAATACTACATGCTTTTAGTGCTTATGTAGTAGCAATAAAAACGTATGGGATTACAAATAGTGAGATTTTAAATTCAATCTTAAACCATACAGTTGGTAGACCAAAGATGAGCGAATATGAAAAAGTCATTTTTATAAGTGATTATATAGAACCAAATAGAACATATAAATCTTGTGTGAAGGTAAGAAAAATTGTTGAGGAGTCTTTAGATAAAGCTGTTTACGTGACTCTAGATGATTCAATAACTTTTTTTGAAAAAGCACATAGTAAAATCCCTAAAATTGCCTACGAAGCTAGGCAATACTATAAGGAATTATTGGAGGAAAAAATGACAAAAATTGAAGTTGTCGTTAAAGCATTAGAGGATATTAATGCTTTTGATATTATTGTATTTGACACAAAAACAAAATCACCATTTTTTGATTATTTTGTAATATCTAGTGTAACATCAAATAGACAATTACAAGCAGCAATTAGCCATATTAATCAAGATTTTGCAGAAAATAATTACGAACACCCAGTTGTTGAAGGAAGAAATTCTAAATCATGGGTTTTAGTTGATTGTAAAGATATCATTATCAACATTTTTACTAGAGAGGAAAGAGAATATTATAATCTAGAAAAAATGATGGCTGGTGTTGACCAAGTGGAACTGAAACAAGAAAAATGATTTATAATAAGTTAGCTAGTTATTATGATCTATTTGTTGATGAACAGCTAAATGATGTTTACTTAAATTTAATTAAAAAATACTTTACTAGTGGAAGAGTTGCTGATTTGGGATGTGGAACAGGACAACTTGCTATTAATCTTGCAAAAGAAGGATACTATGTAACAGCCTCCGATCTTTCAGAAAAAATGTTGGAAGTAGCTTATAACAACTCCTTATTGAGTAACGTTAAAATTAACTTTTTTGTTCATGATATTTTAGAACCATTAAATCTTGATAGTGAAATTATCGTTATGGCAAGTGATGTGATAAATTATTTAGATAATGAAGCTGCTGTTATCAAGGCGTTTAAGTATGTTAAAGAAATTATGTATGATAACTCTATTTACCTTTTTGATTTCTTAAAAACGAGTTATGTGATGTCGCTAATTGGATACCATGAAGAAGTTGAATTAGCAGATGCGAAATTGACTTGGAAAGTTTTAGCAACTAAGGAAAAATATAAGATAAAACATTATGTAACAATTAATGATTCGACTGAAATCCATTTTCAAAGAACATATGCAGAAAAAGTTTATAATGAGATGTGTAATAAAGCAATGTTAAAAGTTATTGAAAAAATAGAACTCGAAGATAGAATTATTTTTATTTGTAAGAAAACTACATAATTTTAAAAAAAACAATCTATTAGATTGTTTTTTTATTTTAATAAATCATCAAAAGGATCTTTATCTTCTGCTAAAGGATCAGCAATCTCATCTTCTTCAATAAAATGAATTGGTTCAACTTCATCAATAACTTCTTCGCCATTTTCTCTTAAAATAGAGTTATAAAACATTACATAAGAAACAATCATATATGGAATTAAGTAAATAACGATTAATCCACAAGTTATAAAGAATAATAAATACCAAAGGAAGAATGAAAAAGGGAATAATGCAATTCTTAAGAAATTTCCTTTACTGTATTTCCATGATGTCTTAATTGCGTCAAAAGCTTTCATGTTTTTATCAATGATTAAATATTGGGCAAAAAACATTCTTACAGTAATTACTAATACAAATATTTCTACGAAAAAAGAAGTAATCATTAATTCTCTACTAGGTAAAAAAGCACTAATATCAGTAAAAAATTCTGTTGCTGTTGGATTATAGTATGGGGGAATATTAATTAAATAGTTAGTAAAATCTTCGAAAAAACTATAATAAAAGGAGAACGGTAATAAGCTTAATACTGTCATAATTGCTGTAAAGATAGCCAAATTAATATAACCTTCTTTACTGTTAACCATTTTTTTAAAGAGATTATCATAATCTCCTTTAGCAAATTTCAATGCCATTATAATTGTTATATATGAAATTAATACAGTAAAGAAAAATTGGAATATGTAACTAATGATAGCGTAATTATTTAAAGCTCCTCCAATTGCTGAATTTCCTAAAGAAAAGATAAACGGAATAACTAAAAAAGCTAAAAAAGCTTCTCCAAAATGACCTTTAATTTTTTTTCTTGCTTTGAGTTTTATCTCTTTAAAACTACTTTTATTCATTGTAATCAATCCTTTCTAATTATTGAAAAATCTAAAAATAAGGGGGTTACTGTAGTACTCCATTGGTTCAGTATTAGGGAAATACATGATCATTCTAATAATATAAACAACAATAAAAGCTAATAGGATAATGCCCCAAAACAATTTAGAATGATAAAACTTGCCAAAAAACATTGTTTCTTGTAATAAAAAAACTAAACCAATAAACGGAACTAATAAGAATAAGGGATGAAAATAAAAGGCTTCTTTAATGTTTAACATAAATAGGTTTTCAAACGCTCTAGTCATTCCACAAGTCATACAAGGAATTCCAATAGTTCGCTTTACTAAACAGTTTGTTTCTCCAGGATAAAGAAAATAAAAATATGTTAAATAAAGAACAAAAAAAATAACAAAAAAACGGTATTTAGAAATTTGCTTAAAAGCAAGTTTGAATAAATAACTAATTTCTTTTGTCAAAGAACCACCCCTTTTGTCGGTTACCTAATAATTATAACATTTATGTTTATTATTATAAAGAATAATCTTTATAAGATGAGTAATATAATTATGAGGTGAAAAAGATGAAAAAGCTTTTAATAAAATACTATTTACAAATAGTAATTAGTATAGTTGTAATTATTGCATTAGTTTTATTAATAAATGACGATGATGGTAGTACACTTACTTTTAATCCAACACCATCAATGCCAATTGTTGATGAGGTAGCTTACATTTATGTTGATCTTAAAGGTGAGGTTATGAATCCTGGAGTTTATAAAGTAAAAGAGACAACTAGGCTATTTCAATTAATTATCTTAGCGGGAGGGGTAACAAACGATGCAGATAAAATGGCGTTTAATTCATCTGTTAAATTAAGTGATGAACAAGTAATTTATATTCCATCAATAGACGATCAATTACCTAGTGTAATTGATCCTACAGAAGACGATAACAATAACACGCTCATAAATATTAATACTGCTAACGTAGATCAACTTGATTCCCTACCAGGAATAGGACCATCAACTGCTCAAAACATTATTAATTACCGTGATGAAAATGGTGCTTTTTTAACTGTAGATGATTTAATAAATGTGCCGGGAATCGGTGAGGCAACAATGAATGAAATTAAAGACTTTATTACTACTTAAATGCCGGGGTATTTATGTTGTTATAACATTTGTTATTTTATTTTTAATAATAAATAGTTGGTGGTATTTAGGGTTAGTTCCTTTTTATTTTTGGTATTTATTTAAAAATCATCGTGATATTTTAAAAATAATAATTGTAATAATTGTGTTATATGGGATAAGATTAACAATATTTAATGTTAATTTTGTAGAAGAAAATGCTCAATACAATATAATAGTTATAAAAGACGTTAAAATAAGCGAGTATACTAGTTTTACTGCAAGACATAATAATCAATTGGTCAAGGTGTATATTAACGATACCTATGATCTTAGACCCGGGGATAGCTTAGTTTGTAAGGGCGAAATGGAAAAACCAATCAATAATACTACCCCGAAACTCTTTAATTATAAAAATTATTTGAGAGCTCAAAATATTAAAGTGATTTTCATAATGGACAGTTGTGAAATTGAAAATCATAAATGGAATATAAATATTATTTCATATAATATAAATAACTATATTGATAAACATTTTAAATATTCAACCAGTTATATCAAAACTTTTGTTTTAGCAGACAAGTCTGGTTTTGATGAGAAAACAAGAACAGAAATTAATACTGTTGGGATTAGTCATTTATTTGCTGTAAGTGGGCTTCATATTTCTTTAATCGTTTTAACATTTGTACAGATATTAAAAACTTTTAAACTGCCTGATAAAATAATTGAGGTTATTATTATGCTGTTTTTAATAGTCTATATGATTGTAACTTCTTTTTCACCGTCAGTAACACGAGCAGCTTTAATGTTTATCTTATTAGTTTTTAATAAACGCTTTGGCATTAAGACTAGTAGTATAGATATCTTATCTATTATATTTGTCTTATTAGTGTTTATTAGACCATATTATTTTTATAATATTGGGTTTACATTAAGTTTTTTAGTTACTTTCCTTATTTTACTAAGCAACAAGATTTTAAAGACAAATAACAAGTTAAAACAGTTAATAGTTTTAACAGTAGTATCCTTTTTAGGGACTATCCCTTTAATCTTAAGTTTAAACTATCAAATTAACATTTTATCATTAGGTTTTAATCTCCTCTTTTTAGGATATGTAACTTACATTATATTACCATTAGGGTATATTACTTTTTTATTACCGTTTTTGGATAAAACGTACTATCAGTTTATTAAAATTTTTGAATGGTTGTTACATTTTAGTTCAAAAATAGATTTTTTTATAATAAAGATTTATTTTTCTAACCCATTGATAATTATTGCTTACTATTGTTTATTCTTTTATTTATTAATAAATTATGAGGTAAAAAAAAGTGTAAGAAAACCAATCATCTTTTTTGGAGTATTTTTTATTTTAGTTTGGAATATCCCAAAATACAACCCAATCCAAAAAGTAACGTTTTTAGATATATATGGTGATTCAACAATTATTATAGATCGCTTTGATCAATGTAATATAATAATTGATACAGGAGAAGTAGATGAATACAATACGTTAGTTAATTACTTAAAAACGAATAATATTAAAAGAATTGACTACTTAATAATAACTCACTATCATAGTGACCATTATGGAGAAACAAACGACCTCTTAGATAATTTTAATATTGTTAATCTGGTCAATCGAGAAAACATCAATCAATTTTCTGGAATAACAAGTTGTGGTAAAATAGCTTTTTATCTTTATCCTAATGAAAAAACATACCGTAATGAAAATAATCGATCAATTATCTTAAGTTTATTTATTAGCGATAAACATTATTTATTTACAGGGGATATAGAAGCAGCAAGAGAAACTGCTTTTATTAAAAATTACGATTTAGATGTTGATTATTTAAAAGTGCCACATCATGGAAGTATAACAAGTAGTACGCTTTCTTTTATTGATGCTGTAAGGCCAGAAGAAGTATTTATTATTGTATCTAGAAAAAACCGTAATAATCATCCTAGTGATATTGTAGTTTCAAGATATGAGAATCAAGGAATCAAGGTTTATCGGACTGATCAAGATGGAACAATTATTGTTTACTATATCTTTACAAAAGAGTTTAAAAAGATACACAGACCATAAAAATATATGATATAATATTAGCGAGGTGGTTTTATGGACGACCAAATTTATTTAGTACATGGTGGCGATAGTTTTATTGTCAAAAGTAAAATGAAAAGTATTATTGCCAAATATGATGTTGATGATTTCAACATCAATATTTATGATGCTGAAGAAACTAACATTTCTAATGCAATTAACGATGCCTCAACAATTCCTTTTATGGCTGATAAAAAAATTGTTATTATTAAAAATGCCTATTTCTTAACTAATGAAAAATTAAAAAAGGAAATTAATCAAGATACAGCCGCTTTAGCAAGATATCTTAGTAATCCTGTTAAGGAAACTGTTTTAATTATCACCGCTCCATATTTAAAAATAGATGAGCGAAAAGCAATTACTAAAGCCCTTAAAAAACAATCAGAAGTAATTTATTGTGAGGCTATGAAAAAAGTAGATTTAACTTCTTGGATTAGAAGACAACTCGGGAAACAAGGAATTAGAATTGATAAAGCAGCAATGGATGAGTTTTTAAAAAGAGTTGAGAACAATACTCAAGTCGCAGTAAATGAGATGAAAAAGTTATTATTATATGCTGAAGATATCAATATTATTACTATCGACATTATTAAAAAAATAATTACTAAAAATATTGAAGATAACGTTTATGAAATTACTAATAATATTTTAGATAATAAAAGAAGTGAAGCATTAGAAATCTATAATGACTTAATTATGCATAGTGAAGATCCTTTAAGAATCCTAGGGATTTTAGTAAATAAGTATCGCGAGATTTTGCAAGTGAAACTATTATTAAAAGATGGTAAAGATCAAGCAGGAGTAGCCTCTTATTATCGCTGTAGTAGCGGAAGAGCTTACTACATGGTAAAAAATGCTAGAAGTGTAAGAATGGAAACGGTAAAAAAACATCTTCTTAGTTTAGAAGAACTTGATTATAAAATTAAATCAGGACAAATAAATAAAAGAATCGGTATCGAACTATTTATTTTAGGAACATAAAGGATTAAAAATTATAAATAAAAAATCCCAACAAATTGTTGGGATTTTATTTGTATTAAAATATTAGATACTATTTACTAATTTAGCAAGTTTTGATTTTTGTCTAGCGACATAGTTTTTATGATAAAATCCTTTAGAAACTGCTTTATCTAATTTTTTACTAGCAAGCGATAAAGCTACGATAGCTTTTTCTTTATCTTTGTTTTCTACACTAACTTCAACTTCTTTAACCGCAGATTTTAATCCTGATTTAAATGAAGCATTAGCCATTCTTCTTTTTTCATTTGTAAGATTTCTTTTCATTTGTTGTTTAATATTAGCCATTTATGTCACCTCCGTTTTAATAAGCGTTATAATTTTAACAAATTAATAATAAAAATGCAACTATAAATAACTAATAATTAATTTTCGCAAGTTATCTGTAAATTTAATATTATCATTTGTTGTTCTTTTTTTAGGACCTTTCATATTTTTGTGTCTTCTTATTTTTTGGTTAAAAGCCCTTTGATTAAGCAAACCTAAAATATTATCATTATTAAAAATAAGACCGTTTTGATTAATTGGGAACGCTTCTTTTGCTAAAGCCATTGTGGCAACTCCATAATCTTGAGTAACAACAATATCACTAGGAATGATTTTATTAATTAAGAAATAATCAACACTATCAGCGCCTTTATCTAAAATATAAACAGTACTATATCCATCTTCGTAAACGTGAGCATTATCAAAAAACATTAATACTTCAAGGTTGAACTCTCTCGCCAAACTAAGGATTTCTTTTTTTACTGGACATGCATCCGCATCAACTAATATTCGCATATTTTCTCCTATTTAAGGAACTTTAAAATTCCTGTTATTTTATAAAAAGAAAGTAATAATAATATCTAAACTAAACATGATAACTACAGTAAAGACTAAGTAATTAGGAAGAGCTTTTTCTAATTGTTTTACTATTGGATGAAAATAAATAATTACAAAATATGATCCTATTCCAAATAAAGATGTTGGAATAACACATACATATGGGACTTTACAAGAAAAAAACTCACCATAATTCCATAATGTCACATGATATAAATATTCATAACCAAAGCCAGTTGTTGCTTCTGCAATGGCAGTAGTAAGAATTGCGACAATTAATAGAAGGATATTTCTAGCATATTTATTACTAACTTTTTTGCTAATCAAATAATCATAAATAATGATTGCCATAACAATCCCACTTCCATAAAGAGGCTGATATGGACCAATCAAAATAGAATTATCATACCAGTAGCCATAAGCAATAATATTAATAATTCTTTCTAAGATGAAACCTAAAACTGAGTAAACAAATAAATATATAAAATATTTTTTCAATTTAATCACATCCTATTTATATTATACTAACAAATGATAAAAAAATGTAGATAAAAGACTAAATTGATTTCATATCACTATAAAAGTATAGTTTAATTTGCTATAATTAAAGCGAGGTGATGCAAATGCCACTTAAGATGGGTGAATATAATATCCTAACAGTAATAAGAGAAGCAGACTTCTCTTATATTTTATCAGATGGGATTACAGAAGTCTTTTTACATAAAAAGCAAGCTAGTAAAGAATTAGAAGTAGATGAGAAAGTTAATGTTTTCTTATATTTTGATAATCAAAAAAGAGTTACCGCAACAATGGCTAAAGTCTTAGTAGATAAAACAACTCCTAACTTTTTAACAGTTGTAGGCGTAAATAATCGTTTAGGAGTCTTTTTAGATATGGGTTTAATTAAAGATTTATTACTATCAAGAGATGATTTGCCATTCATTAAAAAGGAATGGCCAGCTGTAGGCGATAAATTATTTGTTAGATTAAGAACATCAAAAAATCAATTAACCGCAAAAATCATTCCCCGCTATTCAATTAGAGAATATTTAACTCCTACTACAGAATTAATTGAAGGAGAAAGTTATGATGCTTATTGCATTTATAAAGCAGAAGAAGGTTTTGTTTTTACAACGGAAGATGGACATACTATTTTTGTTTATTTCAAACATTTACGTAAAACTTATCGTCTAGGTGAAAAAGCATATGTTAAAATAACAAACTGTAAACTAGATTATCAATATAATGGAATGTTAATTGAGAGAAAAGAAATCATGTTAACAAAAGATGCTGAAACAATTAAAAAATATTTAGAAAAACATAATAATGTGATGACTTTAACTGACAAATCATCTCCAGAAGAAATCAATGAAACATTTAAAATGTCAAAAGCAGCTTTTAAAAGAGCACTAGGAACTTTATACAAAGAAAAAGTAGTAAACTTAGAAGCTGGGGCAACAAGACTAATAAAACCAGTTGAATAATTTAGAGTCTTACTATATAATTGAAATGAAAATAACTTAAAAAAGGTGATATTATGGGACGAAAATTTGAAGTAAGAAAAGCCGCAATGGCGAAAACAATGTTAAAGAAAAGTAGAATCTATTCAAGATTTGGAAAAGAAATTTATATGGCTGCAAAACAAGGTGGAGCTAATATAGATTCAAATTTAGCATTAAAACATTTAATCGATAAAGCAAAAAAAGCGCAAGTACCAACAGATGTAATTAAACGAAATATTCAAAAAGCAGAAAAAGGGCTTGGTGAAGATTTTCAACCAGTAAGATATGAAGGGTTTGGTCCTGGAGGAATTGGGATTATTGTTGATACCTTAACTGATAATGTAAATCGGACTGTTAGTGAAGTAAGAAATTGTTTTACTAAAATCGGAAAAACATTAGGAAAAAGTGGGGCTGTTGAACATTCTTTCGCTCATTTATCACATATTTCAGTTAAAGGAATGAGTGAAGAAGAAGTTTTAGAAACTTTATTAATGTCTGATATTGATATCTTAGATATTAGTGAAGAAGATGGTTTAGTTGAAATTGAAGCAGCTGGCTTCGATTTAGCTAAGATTATTGAAACATTATTAGAAGCTAATAGTGATGTTGAAATTGTTGATTCTGAAAGTGGTTGGTATCCACATAATTATATTGAAATTACTGCTGAAGAAAAAGCGCTATTTGATAAATTTATGAGTTTAGCTAATGAGGTTGAAGATATTCAAGAAGTCTATCATAATATTAAAGAAGATTAATAACATTAAAAAGCACAGTTGTGCTTTTTTTAATGAAATAACAACTACTTATTTAAATATCGGTTTTTGTTTGTTTAAAAAGGAGAAAGTTGTTATAATAGGCAATAGTAGAGTTAGAAAGTAGTGGTAACATGAATAAAGCAATTGTATGGGTTTTAATCCTTTACTTCTTTCAAGGAGTAATTCATAACTTAGGGCATCCAGTAACGCCATATCTCGTTGCTAATTTAGGGATCGAAGATTATATGTTTGGTGTCTTTTTTGCAACAATGAGTTTTGGTCTTATGCTTGGCGGCCCAATTTGGGGAGTTTTAGGGGACCATGGCCATAAAAGATTATATATGGCATTAGGATTAATCGTCTATAGCATTGGCCAATTTATGTTCGGATATTCCGGAAATCAATATGTAATGGTTTTATTTAGATTTATTTCTGGCTTTGGAGTTGCAGCATCAGTAACATTATTATTAAGTCATTTAATTGCCTTAGCACCAAAAGAAGAAAGAACAAAATATATTGCATGGAGTGTAGCTGTTTTTACAGTTGGATCTAGTATCGGTTATTATACTGGGGGCCTTCTAAGCACAAATCAGTTTTTTGTTGATTGGCTTGGAACAGATGATTTAAAAAGAATTTTTTTAATTCAAGCAGTTTTAAATGTTTTCCATGCGATTAATATGTATATTCATATTAAAGATGTAAAAGAAACTCCAAGTGATGTGAAAAGACCATCTTTAATTCAAGGCTTTTTAGATATTAAGAAAATGCACAAAAATTTAGTTATCTTTTTAATATCATTAACATTCATTTCAATTGGGATGATTAATATTAGTAAGTTTATTGATGTTTACTTTAAAGAACTCGGTTACAATCCAAATGAATTAGGAACATTTGTGTTTTGGACAGGAATTGTTTCCTTATTAACAAGTGTTTTTATCGTGCCATTAATTGTTAAATTCAAGCATGAATTAACAATTATGATTTGGATTCAGATTGTTAATAGTATTATTATTTTCTTTGTTTTTAGAGGAAATAATGTCTTATTATTATTGTATACATTATTTATGATTTATATCATTTTAAAAGCAGTTTATTCCCCTCTTGAGCAAAATTATATTTCAACTTTTGCTCATGATGGTAAATATGGAACAATTATGGGAGTAAGACAATCGTTTTTTGCTATCGGAATGGTAATTGGGCCATTGATAGGCGGATTCTTATATAATATTAAACCGTTATATGTTTTTGATTTTAGTATTTTAATGTTTATCTTAGGACTTGGGTTATTACTTGCTGTCCGTAAAAGATTAAGAAACGAAGTTGCTGCTATAAATGGATAATAATTGTTAAAAGAACTAGATTATGTTATAATTTTTTGTGAGGTGATTAGATGAATTTACCTAATAAATTATCACTTATGAGAGTGGGATTAGTCCCAGTATTAGTTATTTTTTATTATTTAGAAATTACCACTAATAACTTTGTTATTGAAGGCATTGTTTTTCAAAGATTTTTAGCACTAATCTTTATTATTGCTTCTTTAACTGATTTTTTAGATGGCTATATTGCTAGAAAATATCATTTAGTTACAGTTTTTGGGAAGTTTCTTGATCCTTTAGCTGATAAACTAATAGTTATGACAGCATTATTGATCTTAAATGATAAAGGAATTGTTCCAATGTGGATTACCTTAACTATTTTAGCAAGAGAATTTATTGTTACAGGAATTAGATTAATTGCTGTTGGTGAAGGAAAGGTTATCGCAGCAAGTAAACTAGGAAAATATAAAACAGCCTTAACGATGGTTGCCTTAGTTTTATTACTGTTATATCCGTTTGCTAATATTTTCCCAGTGATCGGAATTTATATTTTATACGTAGGAGTAATTTTAACAGTCATTTCAGGGTTAGACTATTTCATTAAAAATAAAAAAATAATTATGGCCTCAATATAAAGAAAAATAGACGTTAACTGCGTATTATATATGTAGTAAACGAAGGAGGAAGAAAAGTGGCAATTGATAAAAGAAAAAAAGCATTAGATAATGCGATGAAAGAAATTGAAAAACAATATGGAAAAGGTTCTGTAATGATTTTAGGGAATGATAACGTTAGTATGAACGTTGAATCAATTCCTACTGGTTCAATCAAATTAGATAAAGCTTTAGGAATTGGGGGATACCCTAAAGGAAGAATTATTGAAATTTATGGACCTGAGTCATCAGGAAAAACTACTTTTGCCCTTCATGCGATTGCAGAAAGCCAAAAAAGAGGGGGATATGCAGCATTTGTTGATGTCGAACATGCCCTTGATCCACAATATGCAAAAGCACTAGGTGTAGATATTGATAATCTAATTATTTCACAACCAGATACGGGGGAACAAGCCTTGGAAATCACAGAAGCTCTAATTAGAAGTGGGGCAATTGACATTATTGTTATTGATAGTGTTGCTGCGTTAGTTCCTGAAGCTGAAATTAGAGGAGATATGGGGGCAAGTCATGTTGGTCTTCAAGCAAGACTAATGTCACAAGCAATGCGAAAATTAAGCGGAGCAATCTCAAAATCACAAACAGTTACTATTTTCATTAATCAAATTCGTGAAAAAGTTGGCGTAATGTTTGGAAATCCAGAAACTACTCCTGGGGGAAGAGCTTTAAAGTTTTATTCTTCAGTTCGTTTAGAAATAAGACGTGGAGAACAAATTAAAAGAGGAACTGACATTGTTGGTAATTTAGCACGGGTAAAAGTTGTTAAAAATAAAGTAGCTCCACCATTTAAAACAGTAATAGTTGATTTAGTTTACGGAACAGGGATTTCTAAAACTGGAGAAATTATAGATATTGCTGTTGAGGAAGAAATTATTAAAAAAGCAGGATCATGGTTTAGTTATAAAGGTGACAAAATTGGCCAAGGTCGTGAAAATGTTAAAAGATATTTAGTAGAAAATCCTAAATTACTAGAAGAAATAGAAGGATTAGTAAGAGAAAAACTAGGCGTTTAAATTAAACGCCTTTTAATTTGGAATATTAGTTTATATTCATTGACTTTTTGAAGGAAATAAAGTTATAATAAGATAGCTATAAAAACTGTTTCTACTCATAATTAACACATTATGTTTATAATAAATAAAAACGAATTTTAAAAACGAACGGAGGAATAAAAGTGGGTACAAATACACTTATATTAATTTTCTCTGGTCTGACATTTATAACACTAGGTACTGTAGGAGGATTTTTCTTACGTATCATGGTAGTTGAACGTGGGTTAACCAAAGCCCGCCAAAAAGTTGATCTATTAATTGAAAACGCCGAAAAACAAGCAGATAAGCACAGAAAAGAAGTTTTATTAGAAACTAAACAAGAAATTCACAATTTAAAATTAGATTTTGATAAACAAATTAAAGAAAGAAAAAGTGAAGTAGCTGCGATAGAAAACAAATTAATGCAACGTGAACAAAGTATGGATAGAAGAAGTTCTAACCTTGATAAACGTGAAATTAATTTAGATAAAAAAGAAGAAGTAATCGAGCGTAAGAAACAATCATTAGATGACAAAAATAACAGACTAGACAAATTAATTGAAGAACAAAACACAAAATTAATTGAAATTGCAAGATTTAGTGTAGAGCAAGCAAGGGATTTAATCTTAAGACGAGTAGAAGACGAAATGGCTATTGAAATTGCTGCATACATTAGAGAACAAGAAGAATACGCAAAACTAGAAGTAGACAAAAAAGCTAAACATTTATTAGCACAAGCGATTCAAAAGTATGCTCAAGATGTAACTAGTGAAAGAACAGTTTCAGTAGTTACCTTACCAAATGATGAAATGAAGGGGCGTATTATTGGCCGTGAAGGAAGAAATATTAGAACAATTGAAGCCTTAACAGGAGTTGATTTAATTATTGATGATACACCTGAGGCAGTAGTATTAAGTGGTTTTGACCCAATTAGAAGAGAAATCGCTAAAAGAACAATTGAATCTTTGGTAGCTGATGGAAGAATCCATCCAGGACGAATTGAAGAAGTTGTTGAAAAAACTAGAGAAGAAGTCGACCGCTTTATTAGAGATAAAGGGGAAGAAGCTGTTTTTGAAGTTGGAATTGGGAGAGTCCATCCGGATATCATAAAACTTTTAGGAAGATTACATTTTAGAACAAGTTATGGTCAAAATGTTTTAAGACATTCAATTGAATGTGCGTTCCTTGCCGGGAAGTTAGCTGTTGAAATTGGCGAAGACGAAGTCTTAGCTAAACGAGCAGGATTACTTCATGATATTGGAAAAGCAATAGATCACGAAGTAGAAGGTTCTCATGTTGAAATCGGAGTAAATTTAGCAAATCGTTATAAAGAACCACTAGCGGTAGTAGATGCGATCCAAACTCACCATGGAGACAAGCAACCACAAACGATTATTGCTGTGCTAGTTGCTGCATCTGATGCGCTTAGTGCTGCAAGACCTGGGGCGAGAAGTGAATCATTAGATTCGTATATTAAACGTTTAGAACAACTAGAAAATATTTCTAAAAATATTCACGGTGTTGAACAAGCATACGCTATTCAAGCTGGTCGTGAAGTTAGAGTAATTGTTGAACCAACAAAAGTAGATG
>Ga0164318_10002461_pt1 | contig 17201 bp, 15 predicted proteins | sample GuaBasSedimGuay9_FD_113734 | JGI IMG/M metagenome (GOLD analysis project Ga0164318, IMG submission 113734) | Subseafloor sediment microbial communities from Guaymas Basin, Gulf of California, Mexico - Guay9, Core 4571-4, 0-3 cm | ecosystem: Environmental > Aquatic > Marine > Hydrothermal vents...
ATGGAAGCTTGTTTGAAATCTGTATTTTTCAATAGTAATGATGAATATGATTATGTGATGGTGTATTCCAAAGTAATAGATGAGTCGAAAAATGACCGTAATTATGAATGGGAAGAAATGCCAAATAGTGAATACACATTTAGTATAGTTGATTATAATATTATTGTTCAGAAAAACGATACGCAAAAAGAAAGAGCAACTTTTTTAGTTGAAGTAAAATTTAAAAAGTAGCTTAAAGAAAACTAGTAGTTTAATGTATTAGTTAATTCTGTGTTTATAAAGACGTTGACGCCTGTTAACGTCTTTTTTGTTTCTATATGTATATTGCTTTGATACTAACTTGCATTTCTGCCAAAATAAACTATCTTTGTTTTCTTTTAAAAATAATACATAAAATAATAACAATATGAATTTCAAATCTTTAATGCTTGTAGGTTTAATAATATTTGCTTTTGCTACACAGCAAAGTAAAGCCTGCACAAACTACTTAGTAACAAAAGGTGCTAGTGTAGATGGTTCTACAATGATAAGTTATAGCGCAGACTCACATGTTCTTTATGGTGAATTATACCATTGGGCAGCTCAAAAATGGCCTGCAGGAACTATGATGGATGTATACGAATGGGATACAGGAAAGAAACTTGGACAGATTCCTCAGGCTTCTGAAACATATAATGTTGTTGGAAATTCTAATGAACATCAAGTAAGTATTGGCGAAACTACCTATGGTGGACGTAAAGAATTACATAAGCAAGATGGTGCTATTATGGATTATGGTAGCATGATTTATCTTGCTTTACAGCGTTCAAAAACAGCTCGCGAGGCTATAAAAGTAATGACGGATTTGGTAGCAGAGTACGGTTATTATAGCCATGGTGAGTCTTTTTCTATTGCTGATAAAAATGAAGTATGGATTATGGAGCTTATTGGTAAAGGTCAAGGCGAAAAAGGTGCTGTTTGGGTAGCTGTTCGTATTCCTGAAGGATATGTTTCGGGACATGCAAACCAAGCTCGCATTACTACTTTTGATTATCAAAAGAAGAATAAATGGGATAAGGAAGATGCAATGTTTTTCAATAGCAAGGATGTGATTTCTTTTGCTGAGAAAAAGGGTTGGTTTATGGGAAATAAGAAAGACTTTAGCTTTAGCGATACATATGCACCAGTTGATTTTGGTGGAGCTCGCTTTTGCGAAATGCGAGTTTATTCTATGTTTCATAAAGTGAATAAAGAAATAGAAAATAATGTTGCATATTGGGAATATGTAAAAGGTAATGTTCAGCATAGTGGAGAAAATAATTATGCTAGCAATCGTATGCCTTTATATGTAAAGCCTGATCATAAAGTGTCGTTACATGATATGATGATGTTTATGAGAGATCACCTTGAAGGAACAGAGCTTGATATGAGCAAAGATATTGGAGCTGGTCCTTTTGAACTTCCATATCGTTGGAGAGGTTTAACTTGGAAAGTTGATGAAAAAACATACTGCAATGAACGTGCTACGGCAACTCAGCAAGCAGGATTCTCTTTTATTACGCAAATGCGCTCGTGGTTACCTGACGAAATTGGTGGTATTATTTGGTGGGGTGTTGATGACCCTTCTGGAACTGTTTATATGCCATTTTATTCTAGCATGGCTACTGTACCAGAAAACTTTAAAGTTGGAAATGGTTCTATGATGGAGTGGAGTGAGACTTCAGGTTTCTGGATTTTCAATCAAGTAGAAAACTTCGCTTATATGATGTGGAATAGAGTTCACCCAGATATTGTAATTGCTCAAACTAAATTGGAAACTGGTTTTATTGCTGATGTTGCTAAAACTGATGCTGAGGCTAAAAGTATTTTTGAGGCTAAAGGTCGTGATGCTGCAATTAACTATGTTTCTGATTATTCGCATAAAGCTGCTGCAAAAACTTTCAATACTTGGAAAATTCTTTATCAGCAATTATTCATGAAATATATGGATGGTAATATTAAAACTAAAGAAGAAGTAAAAGAAGGTTATAAAATGGCTAATCCTAAGGTTGAACAACCTGGATATGGCGAGGCTTGGTACCGTAAGATAGTTGAAGAAACGGGTACTCAATTCGAAATGAAATAAAATTAGTACTAAGTCTCTAGTAGGTAGTTTGTATTCACAAACTACCTACTGTAGACTGCATACTGCAGACTGAGTTACTGCCTACTTATTTTAAATGCCCCAGAATGAATAATATTCAGAAATATCTTTCAATGGTGAAGTTTTCGCATAGTATATTTGCTATGCCTTTTGCTATTTACGGGTTTTTCTTAGGAATAAAACTTAATGATGTTTCTTTAGATTATAGAGTTTTTATATATATAATCTTTGCAATGATTTTTGCAAGGAATGCTGCAATGGCTTTCAATAGATACCTCGATAGAGATATTGATATGCTTAATGAAAGAACTAAAACACGTGAAGTAGCTTCGGGAATTATTACTCCAAAAAATGCGTTGATGTTTATATTAATAAACTCTATTCTATTTGTAATTACAGCCTATTTAATAAATAATCTAACATTCCTATTATCGCCAATTGCACTAATTGTAGTGCTGGGTTATAGCTATACAAAGAGGTTTACGCCACTTTGCCATTTGGTATTGGGATTAGGCTTGTCACTTGCTCCAATTGGAGCGTATTTATCTGTTACTGGGGAGTTTAATAATATTATTCCAATTATATTTTCTTTTGTAGTTCTTTTATGGACTGCAGGCTTTGATATTATTTACGCATTGCAGGATGAGGAATTTGATAAGGAAAATGGTCTTAAAAGTATCCCTTCATTATTGGGAACAACAAATGCATTAAAGGTTTCAAAAGCTATACATCTGTTAGCAGCGATATTGGTAATTGCCGCAGGCTATTTACTGCCAATAGGGTATTGGTATTGGGTAGGAGCAGGAATATTTATTTATTTATTATATCGTCAGCATACTCTAGTTTCGGTTGATGATCTTACTAGAGTAAACCTAGCATTTTTTACTAGCAATGGAATTGCAAGCCTGATTTTTGCATTATTTGGCATTTTAGGATTATATCTTTAGGGACTATTTTTCTGGCAATATTGAAGTGCTTGCATTTAGTAATTCAACATTTTATCAATTTAGCCAGCCTACCGGAAGGGATGGAGCAGGCAGGTATTTAATAATTTAACACTTTAGCATTTACCCAATGAGAGTTTTTAAGTTTGGAGGAGCATCAGTTAAATCAGCGGAAGCAGTTCGCAATGTTGGTGAAATTATTAGTGGTTATCAAGGAGAGAAGATAGTTGTTGTAATTTCGGCAATGGGGAAAACTACAAATGCTTTGGAGAAAATTCTTATGGCTGATAATAGTAATATAGAGCTGCTAATTTCTGATGTGGAGGTTTTTCATAATGATATTATTAAAAAGCTTTTCCCGGATTCGGAAAGTAAGGTTTATAGAAGAGTAAATACTGTTTATGCAGAAATGCGATCATTTATATCTAATAATGATATGCAAACTAATAAGTCATATGCTCATTTTGTTGGTTTTGGCGAAATTCTTTCCACAATAATTATTAATCAATACCTTAATCTAATTGGAATAAAAAGCATTTGGTGCGATGCTGGTGATTTAATAATTACTGAAAATAAATATGTTGAAGCAAAAGTACAATGGAATAAAAGTATAGCAAAAATAAAGGATAAAATCACTCTACTTTTTAAGGATAATGATATTGTAATATCTCAAGGTTTTATCGCGAGAACAGAATCTGGAGAATGTAGTACACTAGGGCGCGAAGGTTCTGATTATTCTGCAGCAATTTTTGCAAATGCAATCAATTCTGAGGACCTTACTATATGGAAAGATGTGCCAGGTTTGCTAAATGCAGATCCTAAATTCTTTGATAAAACTTATAAGCTTGATTATATTAGCTATCGCGAAACCATAGAACTCGCTTACTATGGTGCTAGTATTATTCACCCTAAAACCATTCAGCCGCTTAAGAAAAAGAGTATTCCACTTTATATAAAATCATTTCTTAATCCTAATGATAAAGGTACTACGGTGCAACAAGAGGCTTTTGCTGATTCTATGATATCGTCGTATATTTTCAAAAAAAATCAAGTAATAGTGTCTATTTCTGCTCGCGATTTTTCTTTTATTGCAGAGGATAGTCTTTCACTTATTTTTAAACAATTAAATAGCTATAATCTTAAAGTAAATTTAATGCAGAACTCTGCAATTAGTTTTTCTATTTGCTTGGATAATAACAAGGAATTAGTGCATAGTTTTATTGCTGATATGCAAAAGATTTTTAAGGTAAGATATAATGAGAATATGGAATTAATTACAATCCAGAATTATAATCAAGATGTGATTGATGAATTAATAGGAAATAGAGAAGTATTTCTAGAACAAAAATCAAGAACTACAGTGCAAATATTAGTTAGATAGAGCAAGTTTTGTTTTGACTCAGGAATGAGATATAACTATATTTGTGCATTAAATAAATAAAATAAATAGGTATGACTACTCAAGAAAAATTTAAGAATGCTATACGTGATGTAAAAGATTTTCCTAAACCAGGAATCTTGTTTAAAGATATTACAACAGCATTGAAGGATGCGGAGGTTTTAAAGGAAATCTCTGATTTGCTATATGAAGAATATAAGGATAAGGGAATTACGCAAGTTGTAGGAATTGAGTCAAGAGGGTTTATTTTGGGAAGTATATTGGCTTATAAACTAGGTGCGGGAATAGTGCTTTTGCGTAAACCAGGCAAATTGCCAGCAGATACTTTTAAAGTAGAGTATGAGCTTGAGTATGGCACCGATAGCATCGAAATTCATAAAGGTGCTTTGAATAGCGATGATGTAGTGCTGCTACACGACGACTTACTTGCAACCGGAGGAAGTGCTTCCGCTGCAATTAATCTTATTAATAAATTTGATGTGAAAGAATTGCATGTTAATTTTTTAATAGAACTTGACTTTTTAAATGGAAAAGAAAGATTATCAAAGGTAGATTCAGTTTATTCGATGGTGCATTATTAACCAGCCTTCGGTACAATTTTGATCTTCTTATTTTAATCGAAAACAAAATTATTCAGTCTGACGAATTCCATGACTGCAGTTATGCAGGCTAATTCCTAATTCCTCAGCGCATATAAGGGTAAAACGCCTCGTCAATGTGTTTTATGTCCTTGCCTTGCGGATGTATTACTATTGATACAATATCAAATCGTGCCTCCATATCGTATGAATGTGTATCTATAAATGCATTTGCTGCTTTAATAAGAAAACCTCGCTGTTTATTAGTAATTGATAATTCTGGTTCCACCAAGTAATTAGCACTTCTAGTTTTTACTTCTACAAAAACGAGAGTATTATTGTCTATGGCTATAATATCTAACTCAAGTTTTCCAAAATGCCAATTACGTTTTAGTATTTTAAATCCCTTTTCTGCCAAAAAATGGGTGGCTATTTCTTCGCCTTGTCTTCCTAAATCATATGATTCGCTCATGTTGCTCCTATTAAAAACTGTTTTATCTGCATGCAGCTTAAGTTTCTATTATTCGTCTTCAATCTTTTCTTTAAGAGATCTAAAGCCATCACCTAAAACTTCGTTTGCATTTACTACTGTTACAAAAGCATTAGGGTCAATTTCCAGAATATGAGACATAAGAATTGTCATCTCACGACGATTAAGTACTGTAAAAATTAAAGTTCTTTCAGAATCATTATATGCCCCTAGGCCGTTAAAATATGTACTGCCACGTTTTAAATCATTTACTATAATATCACCAATTTGCTTATGTTTATCAGAAATTATAAAAAGAGTTTTATCATAACTCATTCCTTCAAGAACAATATCGATAACCTTACCAGTGATAAAAATTATTACCCACGAAATAAGAGGTATCAGTGGGTCTTTAAAAGCTATCCAACTAATAAGAACAATGGCTGAGTCAACATAAATCATTAATTGTCCAAGTGGCATATGGGTATACTTCCCAATTACCATTGCTATAATATCACTTCCTCCAGAAGTTGCTTTTGATTTAAAAACTAAGCCAAGTCCTAGCCCCATAATTACGCCACCATATATTGCTGATAATAACGGTTGATCTGGCACAAATGCTTCATAACCATACATGTATTCCAGAAGAGTTATCCATGCTGGTAATGTTAGCATTCCGGTAATGGTTTTTGCGCCAAATCGTGGACCAAGAATCCATATTCCAAATATTGTAAGTGGAATATCCATCATCAAACCACTAAAGCCAATGGGAAACCCAAAAATATGATGCAGTACAATAGCAATTCCATAAACCCCGCCTGGTGCAAATTTATATGGGCTAATAAATAGAACAAAGCCTACTGCCATTATAAATGTTCCTACAATAATTAAGGAATATGCTTTAAACCACTTAGTGCTAAAGCGTTTCTCATTTGTAATAAAAGCCATTGATTTTATTTATTATTATTTATTTCTTCAGAATTAATATCTATAGTTTCTTCAAAAACTACTTTTGAATTTTGATTTCGATGTTTAAAAGAAGTAAAACTATAGTAGAAAAGAATTATACTAATATAGATATTAATATATCCAATAAATATCATTGGAAACTCTGGCCAAATAAGGATTGTTACTCCAAGTCCTAAAGCAATTATCCCATTTATTAGAATAATGTTGGTATAAGGGATGATGTTTTTTTGTGAAGGTGCCGAAAATAACTGTGTAGCCCCTGTTATTATTAGCCAAACTGCAATAAAATAAATAATAAAATTATATACAATCTCACTTTGAAAAACCATAAATAGACCAACTATTATATTAACTATTGCCTGTGTAAAAAATATGGTTTTACTTTTTGTAGTTATTCCCTTGGAAAAATGAGTGTATCCCATAAAACTAAGGCCTATTATTATCATTATTATTCCTATTGCTAATATAATAGTTGTATAAACTGTATTAGGTACAAGGATAAGTACTAAACCTATAGTTAAAGTAAGTAATGCATTTATTAGCACATTGCTCCACCTGTTTGATGTAATTACTGCTGCTTTATTCGACATAGTATTTTTAGTTTTATTATTAATAATTGTAAATAAATATATAAACTATAAGTTAATTTAGTGTCTATAAGTCTTATAAAATATATGACTTAAAAGAAATTGTAAAATGCAAAGATAAGTAAAGCTTTGATATTAGATAATGATAAAAGTTAAAACTATTTAATAATTATAGAAGAGTATTTAGGACTAGTACTCATTTTTCAGGAATAAATTCTTTCCTTATTATATCTATTTGATTTTTTTTCATAATGTATCAGGGTAAACGCACTTTAAATAACACCATTATGTATCAAATATTGTTAATATAGTTCTAAAAACTATCAAGTTCTTGCTATACGGTAAAAGACAATTTTAAAACAGTCATCGAATTACTCCTGCCGGCCGGATTTCCTTCCGATAGGAATGGCGGGCAGGCAGGTGTAATTCGATGATAAATACGCATCTTAAATTTACATATATAGCTGTATATTACGATAATAAAAGATACATAGTGGTTTGGTGACAATTAATATGTGTTTGCCTTGCATAATGTATAATCTTATACTCATTGCTAATTATTTTTTATTATTTTTGCAAAGTTTTATTAATTTAAGACTAAATGTAATATAACATAATTTAAACATGAAGAACTTCTTACTATTTTTTTTTATAGCTTTTACAGTGCCTTTATCTGCTCAAATAGGCGGGCTATCAGCATCTAAAATATCATCATTTTGTACAACAGTTGTTGGACATAATGCAATTGAATTTGAACCTAGTTTTACATCTACAGTATCTAGAAAGGCATGGGATTCAAATTCAGATATGTATAATTTGTATTCAACATCCGATAGCATGAGCCATTTGTCTGCAATGAATTTTAGATTTACTTATGGCCTATGGGATAAACTTGAAATTGGTTTATCGGTGTCAAGTATTATGTCTGCTGCTAGTATTGGCGCAAGATACATTATTGTTACAAACGACAAGTTTGGCATTGCAGCCATAGCGGGCTTAAATATGCCAATGGGAAATCAAACCGTTGATAAATCTTTAAGAAATACTTCGAATATGTATAAGGCAGGTTTGGGGCTTGTAACAACATACAATTTTAGCGATAATCTGTCCATTGATTTTACAGGGCAATATTCGTATTTTCTTCGCGAAACTGATGATAATAATAAGGGTGGTGTATACTTAAATAGTGATATTGGATACTATGTTCTCAACAAAAAACTTCAACTGATTACAGGTGTTGGTTTCTATAATATTAGAAATGATATTGGTAATCATCAAATATTAACTATGTATCCCGGGCTTGAAATTTCTCCAGGTGGCGATTTTCTTATTATAATGTCAGTGCCGTTTGATGTGTATGGGCGCAATGAAGCTAAGAATGTTGGATTTCTTTTTGCATTGACACTAACATTCAATTAATGCCATTTCTTAATTCCTGCTTCAATCTTAATTTCTATATGATCATCCTCTGATGGAATAGGGCATGAGTATTTATGATTATATGCGCAGTATGGATTATATGCTTTATTGAAATCAATAACTAGTCTTTCGTCTTCTCTAGGAATCCTTAAATCAATATATCTTCCTCCTGCATAGCTTGTTATGCCGCTTGTATTATCTGTAAAAAGTAAGAATAAATAATCTTTATACTTGTCTTGTTTTACTAATTCAGTATTCTGATAAATATTGATTTCTACCTTCTCTCCCTTTATTTTAAATTTTGCTATTCCGTAAACTACATATGTTGGTCGGCGGTCGGTAGTGGTTTTCATTCCAAATTCCTTTGGCATTGTATTTAATACTAGCTCGGCTTCAATATTATAATCTTTATTAATATTATAGAAATCTAAACTAGTAAATTCTGCTAGGTCAGCTTCTGTTAAAGGGCTAGTTTTTGCATCTTTAAACTCGGTATTCATTTCTTTCTGGAATTCTTCAATAGTCTTTTTGTAATCACCAGTAGAACTTGCTGTTATTAGTGTAATTATAATTATTAAAAATGATTTCATTATCTTATGTTTGAGATTTAATACTGATTTTTATTTCTTAGTTTTTGCGTAATATTTGCAAATATCTGTAATTCCACATTTATCACATTTTGGCTTTCGTGCTAGGCAAATATATCTACCATGTAGGATTAACCAATGGTGTGCAGTGGGAATTATTTCATCAGGAAAGTATTTTACTAATTGCTTTTCTGAGTCTAGAGGATTTTTTGCATTAGTGGTAAGCCCAATTCTTTCCGAAACTCTAAATACATGAGTATCTACAGCTAATGCGGGTTTATTGAAAACTACAGAAGCAATTACATTTGCAGTCTTACGACCAACGCCTGGTAATTTTTGCAATTCATCTACATCACTTGGAAAAACTCCATCGAACTCCGATAACAGAGTCTTTGCCATTCCCACAAGGTTTTTTGCCTTATTATTTGGATACGAACAGCTTTTTATATACTCAAAAACATCACTAATCTCAGCTTCTGCTAGTTTATTTGCATCAGGAAAAGCTTTGTAAAAATCAGGAGTTAGGGTATTTACTCTTTTGTCGGTACATTGTGCCGACAGTATTACTGCTACCATTAATTCATAGGTGCTGCCATAATCTAATTCTGTTTCTGCAACGGGTTGAGTTGTAGAGAAATAATCTATGAATCTTGCAAATCTCTCTTTTTTTATCATAAATATTGTGGTGTTTATACTATAATATCCAATATGCTAAACCTAAAGTAATGGTAAGGCCAACTGCATATCCTATAATAATTTCTGGCCAATTATGTGCTTTAAGGTATTTTCGGGAAGCAATCACAATTATACTTAGTAATAAACTAACTAATAGGGGAATTAAAATATCCAAATAATATGTTTGCATTAATACAAATAAAATAGCATTAAGGCTCCCCATTCCGGCAGAATGAGCACTTACTTTTATCTGCGTATTTAGTATAAGTAGTGTTATTATTATTACTGTAGGTATTGCCATTAGTAGTGGAATAAGTATTGGGAAAATATCAATACTATAAAATAGATAAGTAATTATTCCATAATGAATTATAGTGTATATATAAGGTGTAGTTCTTTCGTTTCGGTTTTGCATTTCGAAGGATGATATTATGCCTTTTTTTTTGAAATATACCATACTTGCTAGAGGAAGCATTACTGTGGCTAAGCCAACTATTATCAAAATATAAAACTGCAATGAACTACCTATAGTTTGCACCTCAAATATTGGCAATACAAAAGCAAAAAGCATTATGTAAAACGGTAAAAATAGTGGGTGAAATGATAGCGAAAAACTTTCAGCTAGGTTCTTTTTCATTTTATTGATTATAGATATTGATAATATGCAAATATACAAATTTAAAGTAGTAGCTAGCGCTTCCACTTATTATTAAGAACTAATATTTCGCAAAGTTCAAAAACTATAACTCCTTTCTTAATCGAGCTACAGGTATATCTAGCTGTTCTCTATATTTTGCAATGGTTCTGCGTGCAATATTATAACCTTTTTCTTTTAAAAGAGTTGCAAGCTTTTCATCGGTAAGTGGCTTTTGTTTATTTTCATTATCAACCGAGTCTTGAAGTATTTTCTTAATCTCTCTTGTGGAAACTTCCTCACCACTTTGAGTTTGCATTCCTTCCGAAAAGAATGACTTTAGCTTAAAAGTTCCAAAAGGCGTTTGAATATATTTACTGTTCACCACTCTTGATATTGTTGATATATCTAGATTTACAATTTCTGCAATATCTTTCAATATCATTGGTCTAAGCTTGGTTTCGTCACCACTAAGAAAATACTCATATTGATACTCCAATATGGTTTGCATGGTTCCCTGCAAGGTGTTCTGACGTTGTTTTATCGCATCGATAAACCATTTTGCAGAGTCAATTTTCTGTCGTACATAGGTAATAGCTTCTTTCATTTGCTTATTACCTTTTCCTTTTTGCTCAGAATAAGCTTCAAGCATATTTTTATATGTTCTCGAAATCCTTAACTCAGGAGCATTTCTCCCATTTATGGTAAGAATTAATTTTCCATCTTCGTTTGCCAATAGAAAATCGGGAACAATATGCTCCTTTATTCCTGAAGACTCACTAAGGCTGTTACCTGGTTTGGGGTTCAGTTTAATTATTTCACTAATAGCATCCTTTAAATCTTCATCGGTAATATTTAGCCTTTTTGTAATATTAGAATAATGCTTTTTAGTAAATGCATCAAAAAACCTTTCCATTATTGTAATGGCAAGATTAACGGAGTTAGTCTTCTCTTTTTGCTCTAGCTGTAGCAGTAAACACTCTTGAAGGCTACGTGCACAAACACCAATTGGTTCAAATTTTTGAATCATTGAAATAAGTTGTTCTATAACTTCTTCATTGGTTTCAATACCTTGAGTAAATGCTAAATCATCCACAATAGCAATAGACTCTCTTCGTAAATATCCTGAGTCGTCGAGGTTGCCGATAATGAAATTCGATATTTGAAATTCTTCTTCGGTAAGAATACGCATTGCTAATTGGTTTCTTAGCAAATCTTGAAAGCTGCTTCCCGAAATAAATGGAGTTTGATACTCTTCATCATCTTTACTTTGGTTATTAGATTCGTATTTGTAATCAGGAACGTCGTCGGGGTCGATATAATCATCTAAATCAAACTCATCATCGTTAGAAGTGTCATCCTGTTCATCTTGCTCGTCATCATTATTTTGGTCAAATTCCTCTTCTTCTTCACCTTCTTCCAATGCAACATTTTCTTCCACTTCCTGCTTTATTCGCTGCTCCAATGCAATTGTAGGAACCTGCAATAGTTTCATCAATTGTATTTGCTGCGGCGAAAGTTTCTGCTGAAGCTTAAGTTGTAAATGTTGTTTGAGCATACTTATCTAGTTTTGATTTTACTTGCAGCAAAGTTATAGTTTTTTTTTCAATTATAGTTTTTATTTTTATTTTTTTTAATTTTTGGCAATGTTTTTGTTATAAGCGGCAAGGTAGTTATGATTAGAACATTAAGGATTTTTAAGTCAGGCTGCTTACTCAATTAAATATATATTTAAATCTTTTTTTATGAAAACTTATTTAAAATTGTTATTGGTAATTGCGCTTGGTGTTAGCAATATAATGGAATCCTACTCGCAAGAAACGGTTATAGAATCAAAAATTATAGACGTAACGGTATTTCAACAAGGAGCCCAAATATATCGAAAATCGAATACAAGCATTAAAAAAGGACATCAAATAATTAGACTTAGCAATTTGAGTAATAATATTGATGTTTCTAGTATTCAAGTTAATGGTAAAGGTAAGTTTACTATTATGTCGGTTACTCATCAAATTAACTACCTAAAACAAATTGATAGAAATAAACGAATTATTGTTTTAATTGACAGTATTGCCATGCTAAAGGATAAAATATTTCAAAAAGATCAAATTATTAGAGCTTTTCAAGAGGAAATAAATCTACTAAAGGCCAATCAATCATTGAAAGCAAATGGTGCAAATCTTAAAGTTGCAGAAATAAAAATGGCGGCAGATTTTTATAGAGCACGCTTTAGAGAGATTTATTATGAAGAGGGCGAATTAAAGAAGCAGCAAGTAAAACTGCAATCCGAAATGACGAAAATTCAACAGACATTAAACGTGATACAACGAAATAGAGCTCCAAAAGGTGTTGGTGAAATCCTTGTTGAAATAGAATCACAATTAGCTTCAAAAATTATTATTAACTTTAATTATTTAGTGTCAAATGCAGGTTGGATTCCTCAATACGATATCAGGGCTATAGATATTAAAAGTGATATAGAACTTCATTATAGAGCAAACATATATCAAAATACGGGTGTTGATTGGAATAATATTAAGCTTACAGTTTCAACAGGAAATCCACGTCAAAATGGTATAATGCCAGTAATTAGGCCTTGGTACTTAAGTATTAGAAATCCAAATGCTTACATAATGGGAGTGTCAATTAGTGAAGACGAAGCGTATGATACTGAAAGTGTAGCAGTAAGGTCTAAAAGTAAGGCTCTAAAATCAAATGTATTAAACTCAGCAAACTTTACAACAGTGAAAACAGGACAAACTAATACCAAGTTTGAAATTAGTTTGCCTTATAGTATTCCTTCTACAAATAAGAAAGTTAGCGTAAAAATTCAGAAATGGTTATTGCCTGCTGATTACAGATATTACTGTGCCCCGCGTATGTCGGAAGATGTATTTCTGCAAGCAAGAATTGCAGGTTGGGAAGAGCTAAACTTATTGGCAGGAAATGTGAATATCTTTTTTGATGGTACCTATGTAAGTAAGTCATATATCAATCCTATGGCTGTTTCGGATACTCTAGATATTTCTCTTGGAGTTGATAAAAATATTATTGTTAAACGAACTAAAGTGAAAGATAGTTCTTCTAAATCTATAATGGGTAAAAATAAGAAGATGAATGTTGCATGGAATATTGTTGTGAGAAATAATAAAACTCAGGAAATAAATTTATTTCTTCAAGACCAGATACCATTATCGTACCAAGAGGATGTGTTCATTAAATTGAATGAGAAATCTGATGCAGATTATAACGAAAAAACTGGTTATTTGGGTTGGAAATTGGAGTTGCCAGCTCGTAACAAGAAAGTAATTAAATATGATTATCAAATAAAATACCCTAAAGATCTTTCTATAAGTGGTGTTTGGTAAAATGATATTTTGTTAATTAGTTTAAATTGTGTTTAAAGGGTGTAGTATTTACTGCACCTTTTTTTTATCGTAATAAATTAAGTATAGATTATAAATTAACATATAATCTAGTCCATTGAAATTAGCTGCATCATTATTATATCTGTCGCCTCGCGATTCGGGTTGTGTGGTTCTTCTACTAACCGACCAGTTTTGATGCTCCAAATTGCTATCTTTATAATTATAAGGGCCATTTGCTGGAGCTTGGCTTAAAAAATCCTTATACCAATTAGCTTTGCCATCAAGCAAATCTGTTTTTTGTGAGTATAATGCAGCATGTAATAAAGGCTCCCATTCGTAGTTGCCTCCATTTTTATAGTCTTTAAAACTATATTTGAAAAGCTTAGCCTGTGTTTTGTTGTTAAACTGATTCGAGATTGCAGCCAAAGTTAACACCATATGTCCTTGATTTTGTTTTATTACGGGGCTTATTACTGCTCTAAGCAAACCGTTTTCTAATGATGCAAACAGTCTGTTGCATCGCCCATAGATGTTACCCCCATTAGTGTATTCTTCGTAAATATTATTATAAGCTTTTGCCTGAAAATGGAAAGCATTATAACCTCTTTTTACTCTTTTGTTTGTAACAGGATTTATTATTGGCCATCCTATAATACTTTTATTTGAACTTAAATATTCAAGTATCAATATGGTAATATACTCTGCTGCTAGATTTAAACTAGTAATACCTGAGCTATAATTAATTATTGCAGTCTCTGATTCAGACTTATACACTAAGTCCTCTGGAATATATTTGTCAATAAGTTTGAGTCCCATTAGTAAGAAAATAACCTGATCTTTCGACATTTCATTATTTAAACTATAACCTACATCGGAATCTATATCTGTAAGGTCGCTATTAAAATTATTAACCTTTTGTATTTGTGTGTTTGAATTAAGCTTTTTGTATTCTGCTACAGTAATATTATTAATGTCATCTCTTACAAAAAATCCATTTAGTTGAGCTAAACTATCACCTTTGCTATAGAAAGTTTCTGCCTTATAATCAAGTCTGTATAATGCACTAATAGCATAATAAAGCTCTTTTGTTGTATTATCAGTATTTTCTCCTTTTAGCGATAGCAAATGATATTCAGTAGCCAATACTCCTAAATAGTGCCCCAATGATATGGTTGCATCTGCCCACTTTATTTTATGATTGCTTATTTGTCTTTCGGATGCAGGAAGGCTGTTCCCATTGCTAATGCCAATCTTCAATATATAATTATTTACCAAATTACTGCGATAGTTTTTATATTTAATGCTAAGATCATTAGTATTTGTTTGTGCAAATAAGAGCGAACTTAGTATTATATAAGCAATGGTTAATAAAAATTTCTTTGTTGATTTCAAGTATTGTAGTATTTATTTATAATGCAATAATAGATAAAAAAGTAATAGTACAATTATCTAAATCTAATTATTACAAGCTTAGATCATAGTGCATTTATACTTATGTCTTAGATGAAGTATTTTTCTGTTTGCCTTGCTGATAAGTAGCTTTAGCCCTAATTATGTTTTAGTATAGGTAGTTTTATATTCATTTTATTAGTATTTTTGTATAATTATACATCATTATATGCGAAAAATCATTAGTTTTTTTATAGTTTTTGTAATGTTCATAACCATTGCAAAAGCCGAGAGTTTTGAAGTTAGAAACTTTACCAACTTTAGTTCTGTTTATCTTTTTGGAAACCTTAGTGTTCGCCTAGTAAAGAGCGATTCTACTTATGCGGTTATTAAAGGAGATAGTGCGGCTTTTTCTAAAGTAACTACTAAAATTAATAACGAAGAGCTTATAGTTAAGTATAATAAAATAGGAAGTAGTAAGACTATTACTATTGTAATTTTTTATAAAACTATAAATGAGATAATAGGTAAAGCAGGAGTGACAATTGTTGCTAATCAAGCTATGGAATCTCAAGATCTAAAAATAAATCTTAGTAATGGAAGTGAAGCTGACCTTGAAATAAATACTACTAATATGAAAAGTAGAGTTAATCAAGGAAGTATACTTAATATAAAGGGTAGCGTGGAGCAATTAGAATTGTCATCAACTACTGGCGCTGTTTTCAACGGAAAAAAATTGAATGTTAAGAATGCTAATTTAAGAGTAGCCACAGGTGGCGATATAACTTTAACACTAAGTGGTGATGTTGAGGCAACAGCTCATACTGGTGGTAGTATCAGCTATTTTGGAACGCCAAAATCAATTTCTCAAAGTACATCCACTGGTGGAGAAGTAACTCAAAAAAAGTAAATATGGATAAGAAATATATATTGGCAATAGACCAAGGAACATCGAGTGCAAGAGCAATTATTTATGACAAAAAAGCAAACTCAAAAGGAGTTTCTCAGCTTGGTTTCAGTCAGTTTTATCCAAAGCAAAATTGGGTAGAACAAGATACTGAAGAGATTTTTGATGTTCAGGTAAAAACAATAAATAATCTTTTAGCATCATCTGGTGTAAAGGCAGAGGAAATTGCGGCTGTAGGTATAACAAATCAAAGAGAAACCACTATTGTTTGGGATAAAAAGACTGGTAAAGCCATTTATCCGGCTATTGTATGGCAAGATAAACGTACCGAAAAGCAATGCATCCGAATGCGAAAAGAATATAGCGATATTGTAAGAGCTAAAACAGGTTTGGTAATTGACTCATACTTTTCGGCAACAAAAATAAACTGGATACTCGATAATGTTGATGGAGCTAGAGAAAGAGCCGAAAATGGTGAACTTGCTTTTGGTACTGTTGATACTTGGTTGGTGTATAAATTTACAAATAATAGAGATTTTATTACCGATTATTCCAACGCTTCTCGTACTTTGCTTTTTAATATAAATACAATGAAGTGGGACGATGAGCTTTTAGAGATTTTTAATATTCCTAAATCTATGCTTCCAAAAGTAGTTGATAATGGAGGAAATTTAGCAACAATAGATTCGTCCTTTTTTGGCACTGAACTTATAATCGCTTCTTTACTTGGCGATCAGCAAGCTTCTTTATTTGGGCATACTTGTTTTTCAAAAGGATCCATAAAAAGTACTTTTGGTACAGGTAGTTTTATGCTTATGAATACTGGTGATAAGCCTATTTATTCTAAAAACGGGCTGCTAACTACTATTGCATGGCGTTTGAAAGGAAAAACTACTTATGCTCTTGAAGGAAATATTTTTATTGCGGGAGCTGTAATTAAATGGTTACGCGATCAATTGCAGATTATTAATTCTGCCGACGAAAGCGAATACTTAGCTTTCTCAGTGCCTGATTCGGGTGGCGTAAAAGTGATTCCTGCACTTGCTGGTTTGGGTGCCCCATATTGGAATAATGATGTGCAAGGTGCCATATTAGGACTAACTTTAGGAACAAAGAAAGAACATATTGTTAGAGCAACACTTGAGGCTTTGGCG
>Ga0164318_10002462_pt1 | contig 17199 bp, 12 predicted proteins | sample GuaBasSedimGuay9_FD_113734 | JGI IMG/M metagenome (GOLD analysis project Ga0164318, IMG submission 113734) | Subseafloor sediment microbial communities from Guaymas Basin, Gulf of California, Mexico - Guay9, Core 4571-4, 0-3 cm | ecosystem: Environmental > Aquatic > Marine > Hydrothermal vents...
ATACATAAGATATTTTGCTGTAAGAGATAAGAATCGCAATTATCTTGGAACACTTGAAGTTACACAGGACATAACCGATGTTAGAAAACTCGAGGGTGAAAAAAGGCTTCTCGATATGGATGATTAATTTGATTAGTAATATATGATATTGATTATATTCTTATTTAGTATTATCATTTCAGTCATCATTTAGGTGATTAATATTAATAACGTATGTAAATATCAGATATTTCGAAGCTGATATAGGTAATTTATCTGTTTTTTGTGGCAGATATCATACAGATATTATATTGATATGCTAAAGATGAGTGTTACTAATTGTTCCAATGACTTATTTGACATTTACAAAAGGTTTAATTTATGACTAATGCATCTAAACTATCTAAAATTGAAGTAAGAGGACTTGAGGCAAGATTTTATGACTTTTTACTTTTGTATGGTACATTTGGGTTGTATCAATCCCTGTTAAAAAGAGTTATCATGGATATGGAAATAAAAACCGGTGATAAAATTCTCGATATGGGTGCTGGAACTGGAAAAAATGCTTGTATGATAAGGAAATATGTGGGAGATGAGGGTTTTATTCTTGGGCTAGACATTGGTGAAATAATGCTAAAAAAGTTCAACAGAAAATGTAAAAAATATGAAAATATAAAATCTGAAAATCAGAGAATAGACGAGCCATTAGCATACAAAAACGAGTTTGACAAGGTATTTATTTCCTTTGTTATCCACGGTTTTACACAGGAAAATAGAATAAAAATAGTTGAGAATGCCCATAAGTCTTTAAAACCCGGTGGAAAGTTTTTTATTTTTGATTGGGCAGAGTTTGATATAAAATCCTCAGGTTCTATACTAAAGTTTTTTATGTATCATGTAGAATGTCCCCTTGCTCTCGATTTTATAAAACAGGATTTTAAAGCCATTCTTAAAAAACAGGGGTTCTGTAACATTCAGGAAAATTTATATGCAGGCAAAAAAATCAGGCTTTTAAGCGGAGAGAAAACATAAACCGCTTTTCTGTATTCTAAAAGGATAATCTAACGCTCATCCATCTTCAACTTCTCCAACTTTTTGAGAAAATTCTGGCGATTGGAACCTTCTTTTAGAATAACCAGAATAGTATCATCACCACCAACCGTACCAATAACTTCAGGTATTTTTAATCTATCAATTTCAAATGCAACTCCTGTGGCATATCCAAGCTTTGTTTTTAAAACAGCGAGATTACCGGAAAACTGAATATCGAGAATATCATCAATTAAATCCGATGAATCAACTGTAGTAAGAGATTCTTCTACCCCTGAGTTTCTCTCCTTATAGATGTAACCTTCTTTTCCATCGTAAACTCTAACCAGCCCTAAAGTTTTAATGTCACGTGAAAGTGTCGCCTGGGTTACATCAACTCCCAAATCTAATAGCCTCTTTCTTAATTCATCCTGGCTGTGAATCGACTCATTTCTTACAAGAGATATAATCAGCTTGTGTCTCAACCTTCGTTCCTTCAGAACTTTCCTCCAAAAACATATCTGACTTTTTTATCATAGTAATGGCTCCCCTCGGGCAAAGAGAAGCACATGTACCACATCCTGAGCATGTTTCAAGATTAACCTTAAAAGTCTCTTTAATCCTAGTTACAGCATCATGCGGGCAGTTTTCTATGCAAATATCACATTGAATACAGGTGCCACAAGTTGCACATTTATCCACCAGAACATCTTTATAAATACCTTTGTTTTGAAAGTATACAAGATTAATACGCTGTTTGTCAACTACAGGTGCACAACTTTTAATATGTTTTATCTCACTTAACCCACGGAAATTACCATGTAAATAATAAGCAATCTCTCTGCCATCTGCTATGGCATCCGCTATATAACCTGGTGATGCTGCATCTCCAATAATATACACTCCAGGGATATTAGTTGTAAAGCTTCCTTTGGAGATAATTATGCCATATGCAGAAAAATCTATTTCTATCTCTTCACCTATTGCCTCAATCAATACATCCGCATCTAAAGGATAATCGTTTTTGAAATATATCTTTTTATTCTCATATTTTTCAATAAAGCGAGGATATACTATTTTAGCACCCAGATTTTCAGCTCTTTCAATTTCATTGATAAATGCAGATGGTGTTTTTATATCAATGACTGTTACTGATTTTGCCCCGTATTTGAAGGATTCACAAGCTACATCCATGCCAACATTTCCTGCACCAATGATTACCACTTTCTTATTGAACAACTGGATGTTTTTTAAGTTGTTGTGCCTTATTGATCTCATAAAATAATATGAGCTTATAGCTTCATCCTCCCCAGAAAATCCAATTTTCTTTGATTTGCGCAATCCAATTGCCAAAATTATAGCATTGTACTTTTCTTTCATTGATCTAATATTTTTTAAATCAATCATTTTATTCATACGAAAATTAATTTTAAGAGCTTTTATCCTACTAATTTCGTTATCTACTGCATCTTTTGGAACCTTTTCTTCTGGAATATTGTTGGTTAATTTACCTCCTAAAATTTTTTCCTTTTCAAATAGGTCAACTTTATATCCAAGCCGGGCTAAATGCCAGGCTGCAGCAAGCCCTCCAGGACCTCCTCCTATAATTGCAATTTTTTCATCCTTCTGTTCTTCTCTTATATTTGTTTTACCCTTTGGTGCGTACTTTTTTGAGATTTCTGCAATCGGAACTGGATCATTTATACTATTTCTTGTACACGCCTGCTCACAAAACCTTGGACAGGACAACCCACAGCATGTATATCTAAATGGAGTGTAATCATCTATGATTTCATAGGCTTCTTTTATCTCTCCATCTCTAATTTTTTTGATTATTTGTTGATTTGGTATCCCAATGGGGCATGCATTTGAACATGGAGATTTTAAATTCGTATGCAATGGAAAAAGCTCACCTCCAATCTTATTCGAAGGAACATATAGTTTCCCAAATGGGCGCCCCAATAATTTTGTGACCTTCCAGAATTTTAAGGACAGTATTTTATCCAACGATAAATTAAATATTTCTGCATATTCTTCTATAAATGGTAGTATCTCTTCTAGCTCTCCATCTTTAACTTCTTTGCAGATACTGCCCTTTCCAAGCTGGTTTTTAGCAATATTTCCCCGAATCCAAATTGTTCCTCCAAACATTCCAGACCCTATATAATGCCCCACCGGAGATTCATCCTCAGATAGATCATATCCTAGAACAATAATCCGGCCACCTGCCATATACTCACCCAAATAATCTCCAACTCTCTCTCCAATTATAATTACAGGCTTTTTTCGTCCATACTCTTTCATCATTATCCCAGCTCTAAAACCTGCAGAACCTCTTATAAATATCTTACCATTCCTCATCATATGCCCAGGTATATCACCAACGTTTCCATGAACAATGATAAAACCATCATTCATAGTATTACCGACTCCATCCTGAGCATTGCCGTTTACAACGATAGTTGAACCGCTATTAAATACACCAACATCTTGGCCGGGAATCCCATTAACTTCTATTTTTATTCCATAATTCATTCCAGCCCCTATATATCTTTGTCCAATTACATCATCAAGTATAAAATTTTTAAAACCAGTCCTGGACTTTTTATAAATAAGATAGTTCAATTCTTTATATGGCATAGTCCCAACTTTGATACGAAAAGCATGCTCTTTCTCTCTGATTACATAATTATTCATAATAATCACCTGCTAATAATTATATTTATTATTGGGCTTCACAATCCTAGATTGAGTTACTATTTTTTGAATGTAAAATTTTTAATCTATGATAATTCAGGACGAATAAAGCAGTATGATATTCTATTATAAACCAGCCTGCTTTATCCCCAGTACTTTCATTTCTTCAGTTGTTAGATTAATTCCCCTTAATCTATCTCTATTGCCTACAAGAGAACCTATTGCATTTATTCCCATGCTTCCCATTAACTCCTTGATTTCATCCGACCACGCTAGTATTAAATTAGTCAAAGCCTCAGTTGCAAGATCAATATCAACTCTACCTGCTAAATCTGCTCGATTTGTTGCAATCCCATATGCACATTTACCTGCATAGCATCTCTGACATAAACCACACCCCAGTGCTACTAAAACAGCAGTACCTATATAAACAGCATCAGCACCAAGGCAAATAGCTTTTAAAACATCCGCAGAGTTTCTTATGCCTCCCGCCGCAACAAGCGATACCTGGTCCCGAATCTTTTCTTCCCTCAAACGTTTATCCGCAGAAGAAATTGCAAGTTCAATGGGTATACCCATCGACTGTCTAATCCTTCTTGGAGCTGCACCTGTACCCCCCCTAAAACCATCTATCGCTATTATATCAGCACCTGCTCTGGCGATACCAGCAGCAATAGGGGCAATATTATGAACAGCTGATACTTTAACAGACACGGGCTTTTCATAATGCGTGGCTTCTTTAATTGCAAATATTAGCTGTCTTAAATCTTCAATTGAATAAATATCATGGTGTGGTGCTGGAGACAACGCATCTGATCCTTTAGGGATCATCCTAGTTTTTGATATTTCTTCTGTAACCTTTTCGCCGGGCAGGTGACCTCCTATTCCTGGCTTTGCCCCCTGTCCAATTTTTATCTCAACTGCTGCACAGTTTTTGAAAAATCGTGGGTTTACTCCAAAACGACCGGACGCCACCTGCACTATTGTATTGTTCCTGAAGCTGTCGAGTTTCCTATGGAGACCACCTTCCCCCGTATTCCAGAATGTCCCAATCTTCTCTGCAACTCTTGCCTCAGCTATCTGAACATTAAGATTTATCGAGCCGAAGCTCATAGCTGAAAACATAATTGGAGTGTTCAGTTCTAAAAAAGGTGTTACACCTTCATTTTTTAATTCATCTGAAGGATCTTTTCTACCTAAAAAAGTTTTAAGTTCAATTGGCTCTCGGAGTGGATCAATCGGAGGATTCGTTACCTGACATGCATCAAACATCAAATGATCAAAATAACTTATTATCTCTGAATCAGATCCATTTGATATCAATAGAACATGGCCTGTTTTGTTTGGATCAACCTGCCTCCATAAATTTTCCTGGTCATCCTTCCAATACCTGTGGGACGATACAAAGGGGGTTTCTACAATTGATATAGCATTTTCAGGACATTGCCGTTCGCAGTAATGACAACCTCCACATGAAAATCTATTAGCAACAGGTTTTTTCACTGGTTGCCCATTCTTATCAATATCCTCAGGAACTAGTTTAATCTCGCCCCACGTACAGGCTTCTGCACACAACCCGCAGCGGGTACATCTGTCATAATCAAATATTGGAACAAACCTAACAGGTCTCTTCCAGTTATTTTTCATATTCAATTCATTGTGGCTGGAAGTATTTGATAGAACATTTTCGATTAATTCTTCAGTGAGGCTCATAATTCAACTCCTTCATACCTATAATTTCAGGCTTCCCTCTTGTAAGCTGCCATGTTTGTTCCCGTTCTGGACATAGTATTTCAAATGAACTCTCTTCGCTTGAATAAAAATACCTGCCTCTATCTTTTGCCCCTACTAAAGGCCGTAATTTTAAATTGTCATTCATTGCTATAAGGTATTTTCCATTAGAAACAAGAATAGCAAATGGCCCATTCAGCAAAGCCTGTGGAAACATCTGTCGTAATCTCTTAATTCTATCTCTTTTATTCTCATCTTTAATTGCATCAATCTCCTCCCAGAATGGAGGTGATAAAACTGCACATGTATCCAACAGGGAAAGACTCTTTTCTCTGATTAAAAAGTCAAACATGTAACTTATCACCTCCGTATCTGTTTGCAGTCTACATTTATACCCATACATTTCTAGATAATTTTTATTTACTCCATAGGATGTAATTTCACCATTATGAACCACCGACCACTCCAGGAGAGAAAAAGGATGCGCACCGCCCCACCAGCTCTGGCTATTTGTTGGGAATCTACTATGCACAAGCCAGATTGTTCCTTTCATCTTGTCAACAAGGAAAAACTCTCCAATCTCCTCAGGATATCCCACTCCCTTGAAAACACCCATATTCTTTCCGCAGGACATTACAAAGCCTCCATCTATAGATTGATTAAATCCAAAGACAAAATTTTTCATATAAGATTCAACATACCTATCCTCCATATGCATTGATACAGGGTCAATATTAGAGAGCTTAATATCTTCATTGTTCGGACCAGGCAGTACAAAATATCGCTTTAGTATTGGATGCCACTTTATGGACATTACATCTCTTGTAGGAATGTCTTCAGAAAACTTTACATATAAGTGTGCCCTAATATATTCATCTGCTTTACCCACTATGTCTTCATTATCACAAGCAATATGGAGCGCATAATAATCCTTCAACTCAGGATAAATACCATACACCGCAAAACCACCTCCCAAACCATTGCCTCGTTCATGCTGTACGGATATTGCATCAATAAATTCTGAACCTTTAAGCAAGCTACCATTTGTATCAATTCCTCCTACTATACCACACATTTTGTTACTCCATACCAATAGATTTATATTTATAAATATTCAGTATTATTATACTTTTATAATATAAATGTCAAGTATTTTTTGCAATTTATTTAATATTAATTATTTATTTATTAGATAGTTAGGTGTGTAGACAGGTAATAATTATTTCTTTATATTGAAGAATGTATAAATATACATTTTGAATTTAGAAATGGGTTAAGAGTAACAGATATTCTTTTTAACCTATCATCAAAAAAATTAATAATTCATACTCTATGTATAGATTTAAAAAGATCATCATGCTGCATCCATGTAATTACTCCAGGAATCTTCCCTTCTTCTATAAGTTTATCTTTTAAATTATCAAAAGTGACGATGAGTTTAGATAAAATAACAAACCGAATGTTGTCTTAAAATATTATTTAGTTATATTTTTCAAAAAATTTCTTAAGGAAATGATTTAGTATGACCAAATAAATGGTATTAAATTAATCCCTTCTCTGCATAATACTTCCTTGCTCTATCCAAAATCTTTTGTATTTCTCTTTCCTGCTCATCGTTTAATTGAATGGGTTTATGCCTTTGTAGAATTTCTTTCATTCGCTCCTTTGCATAATCAAGAGCACTTTTTTTGCCTTCTTTTTCCCACTGACCATAGGGCAAAAGGTCAGCAACCTTTGGTACAAATTGGTCCTTTTTCCAGTATTTTCTTGTGTGTTCCTTATTTAGATAAAATCCAGGGATTGGCCCTACCTCATTTATCAAATCCAGAGCCAGAGTCTCTGTATTAACTTCAATGCCCTCAATAAACCTTCCGATTATACCTGCTACATCATCATCCATAATTGATTGTACAGGATGGTGGGTTAACTCTCCATAAACTCCTCCGTGAAACTGAATGATATGGGCTCCTGAAAGAGCAGCAACTAAAGCAGGAATAGCCTTCTCATAGCAATTCTGGTAATCAATTATTTTGGAGTTCGTCGGTCCTATTGCAGAACTTTGAACCGGAATGTTATAACTTCGCCATATCTGATTATATACTGCCTCATGTAGAGCAATCCCAACTGAACCAAAAAATGGAAGTCCTGTTTTCATATTCTGAGGAAATACAAAGGCATTTGCAACCACCCTTGTACCAGGCTCAATTAACTGGGTAAAAACAATTCCTGCCACAACTTCGGCAACAGATGTAACAAGGGTACCTGCAACTGTGGCCGGTGACGTTCCTCCCATAACATCGCCAGCGGTAATATGTAGGGGTAAACCGGCCTTTGCAAATCTATAGGCCGACATTACAGCATCCTCATAAAAGGTTAGAGGAGGCGAACTTTCCATCATTCCCTGTATTTCTGTACCGGCAACTTTTGCCATTTCGATTGTGAAGATCTCACAATCCTTCTGGTATCCTGAAAATTGAAGCTTTGTTGAGTAACGTATTTTTGCAGCAGCGCTTTCGGGAATCGACATAACAGGTGGAGTATCATCAAAACCAAAATAGGGAGTATATGGGGTAAGAAAATGGAGGTTTTCAAGACCATCCAGAACTATTAAGGCATCCCTGTTCTCCTCCCTTGTTGCCCTTCTTGCCTCCCATGTATCAAGATCAACCGTGTTCATGCCGGGAAAAGCACAAAAATACACTGTATTACCACCAACAATAAGGTCATGTTTCGGATTACGAGATTTAAAATAGAAACTGCTTGGAGTAATCCTGAGGCATTCCTCTACAAGATGGGAAGGAAACTTCACCCTCATTGTATCAAAATCAACCTTACAACCATGTTTTTTAAAAGTATTAAGTGCAAACTCGCTCTCAAATCTCATACCTGTGTTTTCTAAAACGGCAAGAACGCCTCGTTTAATATCCTCGATCTTCTCCTGCGGCACTATTTCAAGAGGTTTAAAGTTTCTAACAAAACCTTTTAATGACATAAAATTCCCCTCATCTTAATGAAATAAAATTATCTAATAACTTTAATTTTTTCTTAAAAAAACAGCAATATAAATTATTGCTATCAATTTATTATATTGCTCCTATTTTCAGTTATACCCTTTTCTAAATGTCATTGCTTGGAAGAAATAAAGTAATTGACGACGCAATCTTTCTTCATAAGCTCTTGCACAATCATAAGATTGATTCTCTATGTTGATTCAACCATTAAACTCTTCTATAGCTTCAAACATTGCCAGAATATTTTCCGGAGGTACATCGGGTAAAATATTGTGCACTGTATTAAATACAAATCCTCCCCCTTTTGAAAATATTTTTAGCCTTTCCAAAACATGACTCTTAACCTCTTCAGGAGTTCCTCTATTCAATACCACTCTTGTGTCAGCTCCTCCTCCCCAAAATGTAACATCATTCCCAAACTCTTTCTTTAACTTTTCTGGCTCCATATCCTTGGCATTTGTTTGAACTGGATTAATAATCTCGATACCTACCTCTATAAGATCGGGTATGAATTTAGAAATAGAACCGCAGGAATGAATAAATGTGTGCATCATACTATGAGATTTTACGTAGTCGCATAGCATTTTGTGCCTGGGTTTAAAAAGCTTTTTATATATTTCAGGCTGCATAAAAGGGCCAGTATCCATGCCCAGATCGTCTCCAAATCTGATTATATCAACTACATCTCCTACTGCACTGCATACTTTTTCTAAAAATGGGATATGTTGTTCAATCAAAGCATCGAGCAATTTTTCTACATTCTTCTGATCCAGAATTAAATCCATCAAAAAGTTATCTATTCTTCTAAGAAAAGTACCCCATTCAAACAGATTGCAACCTGCTACTACCATAAGGGCCTTGTCAGTTGTTTCTCTTAATTTGATTGCTCTCTTTCTAAGTTCATCCCAGAAATCAGGCATGTCCATATTATCCCACGGGCTGTGCACAAGAGCAGCCCAAAGAACCTTGCTCATTGCTTTCGGAAGATCTTTATAGTTATCCGGGTATCCATCTATATATGGAAAATGAGTCTGATCAAAAAAAGCAGCTCCAGCAGGCATCTTAGCTATGAGTGTACCATCCTTATCATATGCATACCAGTCCCCGTCTTTCTGCTTAATCGGCTTAAACCACCTTGGATATTCTCCCTTTTTCCCATTCGGCATTGTAATTTCGTACCAGTCCTCGTCTGACGTATTAAAACTTCGTCCAATATCAAGGATGTCTATTTTAAATCTTTCAATAAACCAATCTTCAGGCTGAGCAAGCTGTTGAACCACATCGTAAATCCTGGTATGACCATCTATTCCCATATAATCCATCAGATTTTTGTAGGCTACTGCAGAAATTCCGGAACTTGGAGTAGATCCGATATCTACCGGTACTCTATTCGGCTCCTTATGGGCTATTGATGTAAGAACAAGATCACGTGATGTCAATTTTACCTCCATTTATCATTAATAAAAGATTGCAAGTTTATTTTCACAAATAACTAAAGATTGCTTCGCTGTGCTGATTCTGTAAGACAGCAATCTATTCATCTAAATAAAAGGCCTTCCCTCTTTTTCTAATGTCTCTTTATACATTTCCCATTCTTTATCAGTTATCATACCATGATTCCTGTAGTATTTTCTAGCTTCCATCATAATTTTATTCATGTCCTCCAATTGGCTATCCGTTAAAGGTGGATCTACTTTATGAGTCGAAATCATCTCCTTGACTCTTTCTTTCGCATAATCTATTTCTTTTTTACGACCTCCCTTTTCCCACTCGGGATATGTTGTTTTGTCAGCGGATTTTGTCATATACTGCTCTTTATCCCACCATTTCCTTGTATGCTTTTTTGCAAGAAAATGTCCAGGTATTGGTCCAACCTCATTTATTAAATCAACAGCGAGAGAATCTTCACTTATATCAATTCCTTCTAATAAACGCCCAATTAATCCTGCAACATCATCATCCAGAACAGCCTGAACTGGATGAGCAGAAATTTCTCCGTACACGCTACTGTGAAGCTGAACTGCACTGGAACCTGAAAGAGCACTCATTAAACTGGGTATTGTTTTTTCGTAAGCAAGTTGAAACCCGATATTTTTTGAATTACTCACTCCAGATGATGATGCTACAGTTGGTATTCCATACCACTGCCATAGCTGATTAAAGACCGCAAGATGCAAAGAAACTGAAACATCTCCGAACAAAGGGGATCCTGTTCTCATATTTTGTGGCAATACAAGATCTGCAACTGCAACTCTAGAACCAGGCCTCAACTCCTGGAGAAGTACAATATAGGGTATTAGCTCAGCAGTAGCTAATATAACTGCTCCAGCTATGCTTGCTGGTGCAGTACTTGCCATTGTTGCTCCATCCCATATCATACTAGGGAAACCATACTCAGCAGCCAAAAAGCAGGCCTCAGTTTGATCTGTATAGCAAGCCAATGGTGATGAAGTATTCGGATTTGCAAAGATTTCAGTCCCTATAGCCTGAGCTATTTGAAAGGTAAACTTATCAAGGTCATTGTTGGCAATTTCCATTGTAATCTTTGTAGAATATGAAAGTCTTATAGCTGCACCTTCAAACTCTTTCATAACTTCAGGAATACCTTCATATCCAAAGTATGGGTAGTTATTTAGAAAATGAACTGTAGGCAATGCATCAAAAACAGTTACCAGATCAATATGCTCCTGTCTTGTCGGCGTTCTGGACTCCCATGTATCTAAATCAACTATGTCTCTTCCTGGAAAATTAAAAAATACAACATGATCTGGAGAAATTACTAAATCATGCTCTGGATTTCTGGATTTCACTCTAAATCCACTAGGACATTTACGCAGTGACTCTTCTATTAAATTGGGTGGAAACTTCACCAGGTTTTCGTCATTATCCACCTTGCATCCAGCTTTTTTAAATACTTTAAGAGCTTTCTCATGATATATTTTTGCACCTGACTCCCACAAGACATCCAATACACCCTGGTGTAAATCTTGAATTTGCTCATCATTTAAAACCTTATACATGGGGATTCTTCTTAAAAATCCTCTGAGTGCCATATGTATCTCCTTTCACTTTCAATATGTAAACTGATTAATTATAAACCTCAAACTATAGATTATTCTTACTAATATTTAAACCAAATATAGGGTTTAAGATAATATGTTATTATTCATTAAAACTATCGGACTTGAATTCTATATTCCATTTCTATTGATAAGAAATCGGATATAAATCAAGTTATAATCTTATCCATAAAAATTATGGTCTAGTGAAGCTATATTTCTTCTCTTTTGTTGCAGCATTCTCTATTATCTTTAATAAGAGTATTTGATGTTTAATTAGAATTATAAAATATTTATATATACTTAATTCTAATCTTTTATAGGTATAAAACGAATAGGCAAACATGGTCTTTTATTATATTAACTTAAAAGTTTACTTGCCTGTTTAATTATACTCATGATATATATGTCTTGTTATTCATAGGGATAATTTTTGGAAGACAGATCTTTCTGATAATCCTCCCATTCTTTATCTGTGATTAACCCCTTCTTTTTATAGTAATCCCTGGCCTCCTTTAAAATTCTCTCTATATCTTCCTCCTGGCTCGGTGTTAACGGCAATTCTATTTTATGATTATCAATAATGTCATTGTATTTTTCTTCTGCTAACTGAAGTATATCTTTCTGTCCACTTTTTACCCACTCAGCATATGTAAGTCTATCTGCTACCCCTGGTACATAATGTTCCTGCTTCCACCATTTTCTGGTGTGGGCTTTGTTTAAAAAATGTCCTGGAATCGGCCCAACTTCATCAATAACATCAACGGCAAGGGTTTCATCATTTACGCTTATTCCTTCTAAAAATCTCCCAAGCATACCAGCAATATCATCATCTATAATTGCCTGATACGGATGAAATGCCAATTCTCCATACATTGCACCCTGTATCCATATAGTATTTGTACCGGATACAGCCCCAAGGGATGCAATTATGGCCTTCTCATATCCTGATTGATAATCAATTTTTTTTGATGATGGATATGCAACAGCTCCATCAGTGGGAACACCATACCAGTGCCATATTTGGTTGAACGCTGCCTGATGCATTGATATCTCTATTGCACCAAATGCTGGTGAACCGTTACGCATATTCTGAGGAAAAGAGTAATCCTGTACTATTATTCTTGTTCCTGGCCTCACAAGTTGAGCAAACACAATACCCGCAATTATCTCGGCATTGCTTGTTACAAGCGAACCAGCAAGAGTTGCAGGGGCAGTTCCTCCGTAGACACATCCAGATGTTGGCAGAAGAATAAAACCTGCTTCCACTATTCTATATGCTGCCTCAACTGTTTCTTCATAAAAAGTTAGAGGAGGGGATGCTGCCATCATTGTACGAAGCTCAGTTTCAGCGGCATGTGCTAATTGAATATTGAACACTTCACAACCCTTTGTATGCCCAGCCGCTGTAAATTTACCTGACATTCTAAGCCTTGCAGCAAGCCCTTCAGGCATCGCCATCACAGAGGGCACATTTTTAAATCCAAAGTAAGGAGTGTACCAGGGAATTATACTCACGTTTTCCAGAAAATCAAGAACCTTTATACCATCATAATACTCTTTTCTGGTGGGACGCCTTGTCTTCCATGTATCTATATCTACAATATCCATTCCGGATAGAGCTTGAAAATATGTACGATTCCCTCCCCAAACCATGTCATTTTTTGGATTTCTTGCCTTAACATGAAACTGTGACGGACACATTTTTATAGATTCCTCAACAAGAGATGCAGGAAATCTTACCCTGTTACTCTCCCAGTCAACCTTACATCTATTTTTTTCAAATAGTTTCAATGCCCTTTCACTTTCAAACCTGATCCCAGTTTTTGATAAAACGTTCAATGTTGCTGCATGTATTTGTTCTATCTGACCTTCTGTCAAAATTTCAAGGGGTTTAAAGTTTCTTACATAACCTTTTACCGACATTTCGCTGCCTCCTAAATGGGTATTTACAAAAGCCTTTACCTATATAATTTGTATCTTGAGTTTTTAAGCTTTTTCCACCAATTTTTTAGCAAGTTCAACTGCTCCAGGTGCTGTAGGGTCATATCCATCCGCACCTATTGTTTCAGCAAACTCCTCTGTAACCGCAGCACCCCCAACCATCACCTTAACCCTATCTCTTATTCCATCCTCTTTCAATGTCTTTATCACATTTTCCTGTTCTACACAGGTGGTTGTCATAAGAGCGGACATTGCAAGAATATTTGCATTATTTTCTTTAATAGCTTCAACAAACTTCTTCGCATGTACATTAACACCAACATCATGCACTTCAAACCCCGCTGCAGTTAGTAGTGTTGCCACCATCGTTTTCCCGATACTATGAATATCACCAAACACAGTTCCTATTACCACTATACCGAGGGACTCCCTGTTTTCCCCCCTCTTCTTTATCTCTTCCTCTAATACAGGCACTGCAGATTGCATTGCATCTGATGCTCCTACCAAATCTGGAAGCCATAGCTCTCCTCTCCCAAAGGCATCACCTATTTCCCTTATTGCAACGGTCATAATATCCAGCGCTTCAAGTGGGTCTATCCCGATTTCTACAGCCTTTTTTGCAGACTCCACAGCAAGTTCATTATTATACTCGTAAATTGCCCTCCTTAAATTATCCAGCACTTCTTTTTTTTCTTCAGCCATCTATAACCTCCTAATTATATTTCTAATAAAAAGGTTGCATAATTTTAAAACATATACAAATTCATCCAAAAAAGTTAGAATACACTCATTTCGCACTTTGAATCTTTATAAAAACAAGAAATTTATAATAAACTATATACTAAAAGAGCTCATAGCTTTGTCTAAAAGGGTAAAAAAACATTTTCAAGAATAATCTCATATATAAAAAACTAATATTTACCCACCTCAATAGCAGTATCGTATAAGGCTATAACATTTTTAGCCGGTACATTTGATTGAATATTATGTGGCTGCGTAAACACAAATCCACCATTCTTCATAAAAATCTCAGTGTGGTGCTTTGCCTGCTCCTTTACCTCCTCGGGAGACTTAAAAGCAAGTACATGCTGAGGATCAACCGCTCCTCCCCAGAAGGTTAAATCCTTACCAAATTCTTTTTTTAATTTTTCCGGTTCCATATTTTTTGTACCAACCTGAACTGGATTCAGTATATTTACACCAGCATCTATTAAATCAGGTATATATTCATAAATTGACCCACAGGAGTGGAAAATTATTTCATAGTTGCTCACCTTTCTTACATAATCATAAAACTCCTTAATATAGGGAATCACCATTTCTCTTACAGTTTCGGGTTTGTATAATCCACCGGTATTGCCCCCCAAATCGTTGTACATAATAACTGCATCAATGTTATCACCCACGGTTTCCACAAGAGCATCAATCCGGGCCATCCATACATCATTCAGCTTTTTGAACAGAGCATGAATCATCGGCTTATTTGTTATTATATCCATGTAGAACTTGGCATTACCAAGCATTGGACCTGCGATGTCACACCATCCGCCGACAATATCAGTAACAATAAACTTGTCACTCTCTTTTCTCAACTTTTCCCCATTGACTTTAAGCCACTTCTTCTCCTCGTCACTCATAATAGGATACTTAATCTTTTTAACATCCTCTGGTGTTTCGACCCAATCGTAGGCTGGCTTAATTGCATCAAAGTAATATCCGTATCTTGGAAGTTTATACACGTATCCACCAACTTTATAATAATAATTGCCTTTTTCATCTTTTTCAGGATTAAAATCCTTAGAGATTTTAACTGGTGTACCAGTGGGAGTTATCCAATCTTTAAATCCAGCGTCCCTTCGAACACCTAAAAAGTCGTAGAGAGACCAGAGACATACAACATCCGTTTGAAACCTTTCAGAAACCTCATCATCGACATAGGCCCACATCTGCATACAGTCTGCAATTCTGACAGGTTTACCAATTTTAAGTAATTTTAACAGATCGTAGTAAGGTTTTGCAAGAATATCGGTTACTGCAGTCCCACCGAGGTCTATGGGTATCCGATCAGCCTCTTTATGATTTATTGCAGCTAAAACTCTCTCTCGGGATGTCATAAAAATCCTCCTAATACAAAATCATATTTGATAACGTATAAAATCATCCTTTCAAGGCTCCTAAAGTTAACCCTTTAACCAGTTGCTTCTGAACGGTAATTACAAATATAATTGCTGGTATCAGCATCATTACAGACATTGCACACATCCCTCTCCAGTCTGAAACAAACTCAGCAGTAAAATCAAACAGTCCAACTGGAAATGTTTTTGATGCAGTTGTTCTTGTTATGATGCTTGCTATAGCAAACTCATTCCACGCAGCTAAAAAAGCGAATATACCACTTGCAGCAAGACCAGGACCTACAAGAGGAAGTTCTACACGTACGAAGGATTCCCATTTTGAGCATCCATCTATCATAGCGGCTTCACTTAACTCGTTGGGAATTTCACCAATAAAACCTGACATTAGCCATGCGGTAAAGGGAATATTCATAGCTGTGTAAGCAACTATTAATCCAAAGACAGTATCTGACAGATGAAGTCTGGTAAAAAGTATCAAAAGTGGTAAACTCAAAGCAATACCTGGAATGGCTCTTGCCAGCATTAGGGAAAGAAAAATCCCATTTCTTCCTTTGAATTTAAAACTTGAAAAGGCATAGGCAGCCAGAGTACCAATAATTATAGCGAAAAAGGTACTCCCCAAAGAAGCAATTATTGAGTTTCGAAAATAATCACCAAAAGGAACATTCTCCCCGAATCCGAATCCCTCGTGTTTAACCTGAAATCCAAGTAAAGCCAGGTAGGAATCGAAGTTTAAATGCTTCGATATCCAAACTGGTGGTCTGGTATTGATTTCAATATTGGGCTTCATCGAAGTTAAAACTAACCATAAAACCGGTATTACAAATATTAAAAGCACCACATATGTGATAATCTTTGAAAATAGATATTTCCTACGAAATAGTCTGGTTGAATGCATATCAATTATTCCCTCACCTTTCTTACCTTAATAAGTTGTCTGAAAAGATAGTAAGTAAATAGCACTGATAAAATTACCGTAATAAAAGACATAGCGCTACCAAGTGCAAACTTCTGGCTTGTAAAGGCCAATCTAAATACATAAGTCCATATCAACTCGGTTCTGTGTGCTGGTCCTCCACCAGTCATAATGCTAACAAGGTCGTAAGCTTTAGCTATATCCAACGATCTCACAGCCATCGCAATATATATAAAGGGCATAAGTGACGGAACGGTTATATGAATGAACTTCTGCCACTCAGATGCACCGTCTACTTCGGATGCCTCTAAAATCTCTGGAGGAATTGACATTATACCCGCCAGAAATATAATCACCATAAAAGGAGTATTCATCCATATTTCTGCAATTAAAATAGTAATAAATCCAAGAGGTTTCTTTATCAACCAGGGGATTATTACAGGATGTTTAAATATCTCGTAGAGTATATTATTTACTAAGCCAACTTGATCGTTAAAGATCCACTTGAACATAAACCCCACCAATACAGGGGCAAACATCATGGGCATCATCATAATCGTTCTTAATATGCCCTGTCCCCTAACGACGTGAGACATTGCATTAGCTATCAGGAGCCCAAGAATAAACTCGGAGTTCACTGCAACTAACATGTAAATTATAGTCCTTAACAAAGCCCTGAGGAATACAGGATCTTTGAA
>Ga0164318_10002463_pt1 | contig 17198 bp, 14 predicted proteins | sample GuaBasSedimGuay9_FD_113734 | JGI IMG/M metagenome (GOLD analysis project Ga0164318, IMG submission 113734) | Subseafloor sediment microbial communities from Guaymas Basin, Gulf of California, Mexico - Guay9, Core 4571-4, 0-3 cm | ecosystem: Environmental > Aquatic > Marine > Hydrothermal vents...
AAGTGTTACCTATGTACCTTTCTAGTACAAATTCTTGTCTAAAACAACAAAATAAATTAGAATAAAATAAATGTTTAGAAAAATTTTTAAAAATCTTGCTTGGCTTTCCTTGGGCGAAATAGTATATAACGGACTTATTGCCCTTCTGGTCATTATCTTAGCCCGTTACTTAGGCGCTGAAGAATATGGCAAATTTAATTTTGCTCTTTCTTTCACCGCCCTTTTTATTATTCTTGCTGATTTAGGTATATCCCCTTTAACTGTCAGAGAATTGAGTAAAAAGAAAGAATTAGCTAAAACTTATCTTTCCCACATCCTTCCGCTAAAGTTAATCCTTTCTCTTTTGACTTTATTAGTTATTTTTATCTTTACTCAGATACTTAAAAAAGGAGAAGAGATAAATCTTCTTATTTATCTTGCTTCTCTTTACATAATTTTTCTAAGTTTTAATCAATTTTTCACTGCTGTTTGCCGCGCTTTTCAAAAAATGAATTATGAGGCATTAGGTAAAATAGTCCAAGGAATTTTGGTTTTCATTTTATCTATTTTAGGGATAATTTTTCACTCAAAGACATATTTCTTTCTCTTCGCCTATCTTCTTGCCGCTTTCCTGGCTACCATTTTTATTGCTATCTTAGTTAAAAAAAATATCTCCGATTTCTCCTTAAAATTAAATTTCCTCTGGCAAAAAAATATTCTTCAAAAAAGTTTGCCCTTTGCCCTGACCATTGTCTTCATTTCTATCTATTATCATATTGACTCAGTAATGCTTGGTTTATTGAAAAATAATCAGCAAGTTGGTTGGTATACGGCTGCTTACAAAATAATTTTTCTTTTTATTGCCCTAAAAGAATTGGTCTGCCGAAATTTATATCCAAATTTATCTCAATATTTTCACCAAAATTTAAAAAATAATCTCAAGTTAGTTATTTCTAAATTTGAAAAATTGGGTATTTTTTTTGCTTTTCCTTTATCCTTAGGAACAACCGTTCTCGCGCCAAAAATTATTAATTTTCTTTATGGAAAGGAATATCTTATCAATTCTACTATTGCTTTAAGAATTCTAATTTGGGCTATTGCCATTATTTATCTTAATCTTCTTTTCCCTACTTTCCTTTTAGCAAGTAACAATGAAAAAAAATATATGCGGATTGTCATCGTCGGCGCGACAATGAATGTAATTCTCAATATCATTTTAATCCCTTCTTATCAATTGGCTGGCGCTGCTGTGGCTACTGTTTTGACTGAATTATTTATTTTTATTAATGCTTACTCTTTCAGCCAAAAAATTATTAAAATCAATATTTTTAAATACCTGCCAAAGGTTCTCCTTGCCTCAACTATAATGGCAATATCCTTAATAATCCTTTATCCTTTAAATCTCTTTCTACTTCTTCTCTTAGGAATATCTATTTATCTTTTCTTTATTTATCTTTTAGGATATTTCAGCCAAGAAGAAATAAAATCTATTAAGAACATTTTTAAAAATGCCGCTTAAAGTTTTAATAATCCACCATTCTTCTAATTTAGATGGGTCTTTTATTAGTTTGTTCAATCTTCTTCAAGTATTACCTAAAGATAAAGTTAAACCAATCGTGATTCTGCCCAAAAGAGGACCGGCTTATGATAAATTAAAAGAAATAAAAATAAAGACAAAAATAATTCCCCAAGGACATTTAGTTTATAATACCTCAGAAAAAATTACTCTCTTTAATCCATTTGCTTTAACCAAAATTTTGCCTGCTCTTAATCTTTTCAATTTTTTCCGTTTAAGGCATCTGATTAAAAAAGAAAAAATCAACTTGGTTCATCTTAATTCTTCTTCCTTGATTTTTTCTGCTTTGGCTATAAAAATTTTCCGAATACCTCTGGTTTGGCATATCCGAGAGAGAATCCCCAAAGGAATTTTAAGTCCTTTTCTTGTTTTTTTAATTAAAAATTCAGCCAAGAAAATTATCGCCGTCTCTGAAGATGAAGCCCAGCCGTTTCAGAAAAGCAAAAAATTAACTATTATCTACAATCCTGTTGATACAAAATATTTTGAAAAAATAAAAAAGGAGGACAAAGAAAAAATTAAAAAAAATTTAGGCCTCCCCCTTTCTTCACCTTTACTTGGCTTTATTGGCCGCATCCATAAAACAAGTGGAATTTTTGATTTAGTCCGGGCGATAAAAATAATAAAAAAAGAAATTCCTCAAATAAAAATTGTTATTGTCGGACGAATTTTCTCTCCAAAAGAAATTAAAAAACAGAGATTAAAACTCTTCTTTAAAAAAATTTTATTTTTAACTAAGGGACAATTGGAATATTATTTAGAAATGAAAAGATTAATCAAAAAGAATAATTTAGAAAGTAATTTTATTTTCTTAGGTTTTCAAAAAGATATTGCCCCAATAATCTGGGCCTTAGACCTTATTCTTTGCCCAACCCATCTTAATGTTCCCGGACGCCTCCCTTTAGAAGCGGCTTTTTTAGGAAAACCAGTTATCCTTGCCCATAAAGAGAAAAAATCAAAAATTCTTTTAGATGGAAAAACAGGAATTATTATTCCCCCTAAAAGACCAAAACTTTTGGCTAAAGCGGTTATTGATTTAATAAAAAATAAAGAAAAGAGAGAGAAAATGGGCAGAGAAGCAGAAAAAAGAGCCAAGAAACTTTTTTCTGATAAAAAAATTAGCCAAGATATTCTAAAAATCTATCAAGAAGCAATAAAACATCAAAATGGCTAAAAAAGTCGCTATTATCATTCTTAATTGGAATAGGTTAAATGATACTATTGCCTGTGTTAATTCTTGTTTAAAGAATAATTATCCTAATTATCAAATTATTTTGATTGATAATGGTTCAAAAAATAATCAGGGAAAATTACTTCAGGAAAAATATAAAAACTTTTCTAAAGTAAGAGTAGTTCTTTTAGACAGAAATTATGGCTTTGCTCAAGGAAATAATTTTGGAATAGATTTTGCCCTAAAAGATAAAGAGACAAAATATATTATTTGCTTAAATAATGATACAGAAGTAGAGGAAAATTTTATCCAAGAAATGGTGAAAACTGCTGAGCAAGGTAGAGATATGGTTAATGCTAAGGTTCTTTCTTTTTATGATCAAAATGAAATTGATAATTTAGGAATGGAAGTCGTTGCTTCAATGCTTACCTTCAACCGAAAAAAAGAAAATCAGCGCCTCTTTTGTCCAACTGGCTGCGCTGTCCTTTATACCCGAAAACTTTTAGAAAAAATAAAATTGTTTAATGATTATTTTGATTCTGATTATTTTTGTTATGCTGAAGATTTTGATTTAGGATTCCGCGCACTTCTTCAGGGGTTTAAACCAAAGGTTGCTTATCAAGCCGTTGTTTATCATAAGGGTTCAGCCAGCACTAGTTTAATGAGTGATTTTGCTGTCTTTCATAGTTATCGTAATATTGTTTGGACAATAATTAAAAACCTTCCTGCTCCCCTTTTCTTAAAATTTCTTCCAAAAATTATTATTGGACATTTATCTATTATTTTACTTTATTGTCTAAGAAAGAAGCCCTTTCTTATTCTTAAATCTTATTTTCAGGCAATTCTGCTTTCGCCAAAATTCTTCAGAAAAAGAAAAATAATTCAGAAAAATAAAAAAATAAGCAATAAAAAATTGCTTTCTTTTATTAACCCGGCTATTTTTAGCCAGTATTACCTAAAAAGATTTTTCCGCCAAAAGAAAAAATAATCTTTATTTCTTTTCAGGCGAATAATAAAAGATATAAACTTCGCCAATTTTTTTATAACCACCAAAAATTTCCTCTAATTGTTGAAGGATTTCTTTTCTTTTCCGCGGATTCCACCATTTCTCTTCGGTCATAAAATAACAATCCGGACTTTGAGTAATTTCTAAAGATTTCTTTAAATACCTTAAAGAAGGATTGCTTGACATATTCTTAAAAAGTTGAACTCTCTCCGGTTGGGCATACTCTTGATAAACAGGAAAACCGCCAGTGACAATTCTTCTTTTTGATTCTGCTTCTAGGGCTAAAAGTGGCCAAGTATTGGCTAAAACGCAAAAATGCTCTCTTTCAGGAGGGCTCTTTTTTTGAATCTCTTGCCAAAGATACTTTGCTGCTTTTAACTCATCACCGGTCACTCGTTGGATCTCCGGGCCCGAGGCATAAGAAGAAATAGTCCCCAAAGCCAAAAACAGAGAAAGAGCATAAATTTTTGCTTTTTTCTTTAATCCTTTTATCGGTTTTTTGACAAAGCAAAAAATTCCCCAGGCGCTCAAAACAGCCAAAAGAAAGGCAATGGTTAAGTCACTTCTTTTACAAAACAATCTTACTCCATCCATCAAATACCAACCAACAAAATGGTCAATTAAAAGAATAAGCAAAAGAAATGACAAAAGATAGACAACCGGGGAAGTTAAAGATGACTTTGCCTTTTTTATACCATAGATAACAAATAACCAAATGAATAAACTGATAAAAAATGGCCAAAACACCAGAGACAAAAGCGTATTAGAAGTAAGGTTTTTCTCAGTTTGCAAATAAATAAAATTGCTCTGCTTTATTAAAGGAGAAAAAAGATAAGGAGCAGAAAAGCCAAAAAGTTTTCTAATAAAAAAGCCGAAAGAATTAGCCACTTTTGCCAAACTTAAATCATTTCTAAAATAAGTCAAACCAGAAAAAATATCTAAAAGAGGAAAAACAAGGATGAAAAAGAGAATAGTCAAACAAAGAAGCAAAATAAAAGATTTCTTTCTTTTTGCTGGCTTAAGAAAATTGATAATTTTTTCAAGCAAAAATTCATTTTTGGGAAAAATTTTTGTCAAAAGCAAAACAAGAATGCCTATTTCTATTAAAAGAATAAAATAAAGCAGATAATTCAAATACATTGTCAAAGTAAGAAAAATAGCAAAAACAAGTAATTCCTTTTTTCTTTCCTTTAAAAAATGGAGCCAAAAAATGAAAACAAAAAGAAAACAAAGAAAGCCCAATCCAACCGGAACGGTTATGCTACCATATAATTGAAAATGATAGAATAAATTAGGAATAAAGGCTAACAAAAGAGGAAAAGTTTTCTCCTGAGAGAAAAACTGTCCAATTTTAAAAAGAAAAACAGGTAAAAAAATTGACCACAACAAAAAACCTAAAACAAGGTCAAGATAAAAAACATCAATACTGGTCAACCAAGATATTTCCGAAGTTAAAGCCCATTGATAACTATAAGAAGTTTTATTACCCACCACAAAAACTGAGGGTATTTTGATTGGCCCAATTTTACGATAAGTTAGTTCTTTCTCGCCAAAAAGAGCCGGAGAAATCACCTTTTCTTCTTGTAAATATCTTTCTGCAGCCAGATGACGCCATTTGTCGCCACCGAATTTGCCTTGATAAACAATAGGCAAATAAGCATGGAGTAAAAGAGAGTAAATGATAATAAGCCATAAAACAACTTTCCATTTTAAGCGAGAAAAAATGGTAATAAGCAGAAGAAAAGTTAAGATAAAGAAAAAATAAAAGAAAACTGGCGAAACGCTTTGCCAAGGAGAAAGAATAAATTTATCAGTTTTACCTTTAAGAAGAAAATATAGAGAAAAGAAATAGGTAAAAAAGAAGAAAAACCAGAACCAAAATTTTTTTAAAAAAGAAAAATCAACTCCTTCGTTTTCCTCAATGCTATTCTTTAAAGAACGGTCACTAATCTTTTTAGCATATTGATTAAGCAAAAAAGAAAAAGTGCTAACAATCAAGAGAACCAATAAAACAAAAGAGGGGGTAATTTTATAAAAAGCAACAAAAATAGCACCGCCAAATCCCAACAAATAAATTAAAAAGAAAAAGCCAAAGAAAAAAGAAATACTCTTTTCTAAATGAATTATCTTACTTAAAAAGTTTTCTAGCCAAAAAGAATTTATAATTAAATAAAAAGTAAGAAATAAAAGACCAAAAATAATTGAATGGAAATGAACAATATTAAGAAAAAGAAACAAAGAGAAAAGAAAAGATAAAAAAGCAAAAAGAAAATATCTATCCTCTTTTATTAACTCCTTAATTTTCATAGCAAATCTTGATAAATTTCTTCTAAATGTTGGCTAATCAATTTTATATCATACTTCTCTTCCATATATTTACGCGCCTGCTCTCCCATTCTCAATTTCACGCTTTCATTTTCTAAAATATAAACTAGTTTCTTGGCTAAATCCTCAGCATTGCCAACTTTAAACAAAAACCCAGTTTCCCCATTCTTAAGAACTGTTCTCACACCGGGAAGATTAGAGGCAATCACTGGCTTCCCACAGGCCTGTGCCTCTAAAAGAACAATCCCAAATGCTTCTGACCTATCTACTGAAGGAAGAACAAAAACATCGGCTAAATTATAGTGGCCAGCCAAATAATCATCAGGCACATAACCAGCAAAAATAACCTGATTTTCCAAAGACATTTCTCTTGATTTCTCCCGATAAAAAGGAAGTAAATCTCCCTTACCAACAACTAATAATTTAATTTCATCCTGACTAATTATTTTTATAGCCCTAAAAAGAAGTGGCAACCCTTTAAAATAATGGTTTTTGTCTAATCCACCAACAAAGAGAATGATTTTATCTTGACGACTAAGCCCATAATTTTTTAATAAAGATTTCCTCTTTTCTTCTGGCTTAAATTTTTCTAAGTCAACACCAAAAGGCAGAAGAGAAAATTTCGCTGGATTTTGAAAAAAATATTCACTAATAATCTCAGAATTTTTCGCATAATCAAAAGAAGAAACAAGAATCAAATCGGCTATTTCCAACATCTTAGGAGTAATGAATTTATTAACTATTTTAAATAAAAGAGATTTTATTCCCCGCCCTTTCAGGTCCATATGATAATAAAGAACCAATTTTGCTTTTGGCTTTCTAATTTTTTTCCAAAGTAAAATTATTATTTCCGTTCCAATAAAAGGATAATGGAGTTGGACAAGGTCAAAATTTTTTAATTTCCAAAAAAGAGAAAATAAAACTCCTGCTTTGCCTATCTTAATAATCGGTTTTATTCTCTCTATCTTAACTTTTTCTTCAGAAAAATATTTCCTTTCTCTCTTATACTTAGGAGTAAAAACAACCACTTCATGGCCAAGATTAGCCAATCCCTTAACCTGCTGAAAGCAGGCCTGACCAATTCCTCCGCCATAAGGAGGAAAAACACAACTAATATGGGCAATTCTCATTTCACCAAAAAATTAATTGTTTAGTTATCTTCCAATATAAGTTAAAAAAGATGTTAGCCAAAGAAAGAACAGGATTGTTAATATCCTCAAATTTAACAACTCCGGTTAAATAACGAGAAAATTCTCTATCGCCAACAACTCTTTCTCTCTGCACCTTTTTTCTTTTCTCAAGAACCTTATTCAAGCCAGATAAAGCAGAAAAATAGCTCTTTATTTTCCAGATAAACCAACCGCTTACCAAGGAATAAAAAATTAAACCAATTTCCATAAAAATAAAAGCAGGAAAAATTAAAATTAAAGTTCCTATTTTGTAGTTTTTCAAAATAACCCAGAAACGATTTCTTTCCATCCAAAAAAACTTCTTTTTATTTCGGGAAAAAGAATATTTATGATAAACAACCGCCCGAGGAACAACCATAATTTTATAACCAGCCAAGTGAGTTAACCATCCTAAATCAACATCTTCATGATACATAAAATAATCTTCATCAAAAAGACCAATTTTCTCTAAAACTTCTCTCCTAACTAACATTGCCGAACCAGAAGCATAAGCAATTTCTTTTGGCTCACCAAAAAGATAATCCTTTTGATAACAATCTCCGCTATAGCAAAAACCTAAATAATGAATTTTATTACCTGATGTTTGAATTTTATCAGTTTCTGGCCAAAGAAGAACTTTTGGCTGAAGAATTCCTATTTTTTTGTCTTTTTCGGCTAAACTAACCAGCTCTTTTAAAAAATTCGCCTTTACTTCAGTATCATGATTTAAGATAAAAAAATAGTCAAAGTTCTTTTTTAAGGCATATCTTAAACCTAAATTATTCCCGCCGGTGTAGCCAAGATTTCTTTTGCTTTCAATTAAAGTAATCTCAGGAAAATTTTTCTTTAAATAGTCAACTGTTCTTTCCTGAGAATTATTATCAACAGCGATAATTTCTAAATCTTCTTTTGGATAATCAATTTTTTTTAAAGAACCAAAACAAGCGGGAAGATATTTTAGACCATTATAAATTAAAACAATAATTGCCACTTTTGGCATATTTTATATCTTTATTTTTAAATTTAATTCCTTTTTAAATTTTTCCCAAGGAAGGGTGTTTAAAACATCTCTCTTTTCTAACCAACCCCTTCTTGCCTGACCAACGCCAAATTTCATATTATCCATTTCCATCTTATTGTGAGAATCAGTATTGATAACTATCTTTATCCCCTTCTCTTTAGCCATTCGGCAATGGATATCATTAAGGTCTAAGCGATTCCAAAAAGCATTTAATTCTAAATAGGTATGATATTTTTGACAGGCAGAAAAAATTTCTTCCATATCTAAAGGATAACCTTCTCTCTTGCCGATTATTCTTCCTGTCGGATGAGCGATAATTTTTACCCAAGGATTTTTAATTGCTTTAATTATTCTCTGAGTCATTTTCTTTTCGCTCATTCGAAAGTTAAAATGAACAGCAGCAATAACTATATCTAATTTTTTTAATATCTCATCAGGCAAATATAATCTGCCGTCAGGTAAAATATCTACTTCTACGCCAGACAAAAGTTTAATTTTATTCTTATATTTCTTCCTTATCCTCTTAATTTCTCTTAATTGTTCTAAGGCGCGTTTTCCAGCAATCCCTTGAATAATCCCCATTGGTGAAGCATGGTCAGTAATCGCCAAATATTCATATTTTTTTTCTATGGCTTTTTTGACCATTTCTTCAATAGTATGAGCACCGTCACTCCAATTAGTGTGGAGATGTAAATCTCCTTTTATATCTTTTAATTTAACTAATTTAGGCAATTTCCCCTCCAAAGCCGCCTCTATTTCTCCACGGTCTTCTCTTAACTCCGGTGGAATCCATTTAAGACCAACCGCTTCAAAAACTTCTCTTTCTTCTTTGCCGGCTATTTTTTTATTATCCTTTATTCGGAAAACGCCGTATTCATTTATTTTTAATCCTTTTTCTAAAGCAATTCTTCTTACCCGGATATTATGAGCCTTGGAACCAGTAAAATAATAAAGAGCCGCGCCAAAACAATCAGGAGAAACAACTCGTAAATCATTCTCAATCCCGATTTTTAAAATAACTGTTGTTTTAGTCCTCCCTTTCGCTTCTATTTCTTCCACCTGAGGCAAACTAACAAAATAATCCATTACTTTAGAAGGTTTTTTTGAAGTAACTAAGATATCTAAATCACCAATCGTCTCTTTCATTCTTCTAACTGAACCGGCTAATTCAACCCTTTCCACTTCTTTGAAATTTTTTAAAGATTCAACCATTTGTTGGGCTAAAATATAAGCGCGGCCCAAAAGAAAACGCTCCTTGTGCTTTTCATAAAGTTTGATGCCGCGCCAGATATTTTCTTCTGTTTTTTCTTTAAACCCCTTATATTGAAGCAACTTATGACTTCTCAGCAATTTCTTTAGTTGAGAAAGGTTAGTGACTTTGAATTTTTTATATAAAAAAATGACTGTTTTAGGACCAAGCCCTTCTATTTGAAGTAATTTGGTCAAACTTAAAGGAATCTTCTTTTTTAATCTTTCTAATTCTTTAAGCCGACCAGTTTTAATCAATTCTTCTATCTTTTGAGTAATGCTTTTGCCTACTCCGGGAATTTCGTCTAATTTTCCTTGTTTATAAAGTTCATTAATATCTTGAGGCAATGATTCAATTTCCTGAGCAGCACGACGATAAGCGCCTACTCTAAACTGATTTTCTCCCAAAAGTTCCAAAATATCAGCAACCTGATTTAAAACTTGGGCAATCTCCGCATTCTCCATAACCCTAAATTATTTATCTTTTTTAATTTTTCTCAAAGCAATCGCCCGAACAATTTCGGTAATTTCTTTATCAATTTTCTCTAATTTTATAATAATCTGGAAAAAGGAGTAGAAAAGAAACAAAAGGGAAAGATAAATCAATAAATCAGCACCACGGCCAACTCCGACTATTTTTGCCACTACATCAGTCAAATGAGGCCAAATACTCGCTCCAGCAACAATTAACCAAAAAATTAAAGCAATAATTGCTTCTCGGCTGTTAATTTCTTTTCTTTGGTATTTAATTTTCAGCCGAATCAGGACAAAAACAATAAAAATTAAAATAATTATTTTAATCATCGGAAAAATCTGTCAAAAAATAATTCTTTTAAAATTTTAAAGCCGGCTAAATAACCCTGACCATATTTTTTATAGATTATTCGCACCGGCACTTCTTTATATCTTAAATGGTGATGCTTTACTAAAGAAGCAATTTCTGTATTATGCGACATTCTATCTTGAGTAATCCTTATTTTTCTTAAAGCAAATTTATTTAAAGCGCGAAGTCCATTATGAGCATCAGTTAGTTTTAACCCAGTTAGAAAATTGTTTAAAATAGTTGCTGGTTTAAGAATCAGCCATTTTTTTGTCCAAGGAACAGATGATTTTCCTTTCAAAAATCTTGAACCAAAAACAACATCTACTTCTCCTTTTATAAGAGGGCTAATCAAAGTTTCAACATCCTCTGCTTGATGCTGTCCATCAGCATCAAAATGAACAACAATATCAGCCCCGTTTTCCAAAGCATACTGGTCACCGGTTTCTAAAGCGGCTCCCTGCCCTCGATTAACCAAATGGTAAAGAACTATCGCTCCGTTGCTCTCAGCTATTTCTCCTGTTCGGTCAACTTTTCCATCAACAACAACAACAACTTCATCTACTTTTTCTTTCAATGACCTAACCACTTGAGCGATTGTTTTTTCTTCCTGATAAGCAGGAACAATAGCAAAAATTTTTATTTTATTTTCTTTTTGAACCATTGGACTGTCTTTTTTAGTCCATCATCTAACCCAACCTTTGGAGACCAACCTAATTCTCTTTTTGCTTTTTTAATAGCCAAACAACTCCTTCTCTGTTCGCCTTTTATCGGTGGTCCATAAATTGCTTTAATTTTTGTCTGAGTTATCTTCTTTAACATTTTAAAAATCTCCCTTACAGAAGTTTCCTTCTCAGTGCCGATATTAAAAACACCTACACCTTTCCTTCTTAAAGCCAATAAATTCGCTCTAACTACATCATCAATGTAAACATAATCTCGTGTCTGCCGACCATCCCCATTAATAACTATTTGTTCTCCTTTAAGTATTTTCTCAGAAAAAATAGCAATTACCCCTGCTTCATTTTTAGGATTTTGGCGAGGACCATAAACATTACTATAGCGAAGAGAAAAATAGGGCAAGCCAAAAACTTGATAATAATAATGAAGATATTTTTCAATAGTCAATTTAGCAATACCATAAGGAGAAGGAGGATTGGCTGGAAAATCTTCTGGTGTAGGGATATTCTTTGTATCTCCGTAAATTGCTCCTCCTGTTGAAGAAAAAATAAATTTTTTTATTTTATATTTCCGACAGTTCTCTAAAAGGTTTAAACTTCCCAAAATGTTAATCCGCGCATCTTTTAAAGGATGAGCAATGGATTTTCTTAAATTAATTTGAGCAGCGCAATGAAAGACAATCTCTGGTCTTTCTTTTTGAAAGACATTATCTAATTTCTTACTCCTAATATCCAAGTAATAAAATTTCGCCTTTGGATTTAAATTTTCTTTTAGTCCGCTGGAAAGATTATCTACAACAATCAACTTATGCTTTCTTTTAATAAGCGCATCAACTAAATGAGAACCAATAAAACCGGCTCCGCCAGTAATTAAAATTTTCATAAAAAATTAATTAAAGGTAGAAATTCTTCTCTTTTCTACGCGCATTATCTCAATTGTTTTTCTTAAACCATCTTCCAGTTTAACCAAAGGAAACCAACCTAATCTATCTTTGGCTAAACTAATATCAGGTAAACCTTGTTTGGCTGTATAAGGAGGAGGTGCTTCAAAAACTATTTCTGACTGAGAATCAGTTAATTCAATTATTTTTTGAGCAACTTCAACAATTTTAATCCCTTGGTCACTTCCTAAATTAATTGGTCCTAATTCTGAAGAATCCATCATTCTTATTAGACCATTTATCAAATCAGAAATATAACAAAGAGAAGTTATTTCTTCTTTGTCTCGATAAATAACTACTGGCTCATTTTCTAATGCCTGATTAATGAAATCAGGAATTAGTCGGCCATCATCTAACCTCATTCGCGGTCCATAAGTATTAAAGATACGCACAATCTTTGCTTCCAAATGATATTTCTCCCGATAATTAACTACCATACTTTCAGCAAACCTTTTACCTTCGTTATAACAACTCCGAGGACCAATTGGATTTAAAAACCCCCAGTAATCTTCTTTAATTTTCCCTTCGTCCCTTGGTTCACCGTAAATTGAACCTGAAGAGAATAAAAGAAATTTTGCTTTATATTTTACCGCTAAATCAAGAATATTCTTCGTCCCATAAGAATTAGCCAACAAAGTTTCTATAGGAAATTTATCATATTGCTTTGGCGAAGTTGGACAAGCAGCATGATAAATTTCTTGGATGCCTAAAACATCTACCTTAAACTTTTTCATCTCTCTAAACTCTTCTAAGTCAATCGGCTGAGTTACATCATGTCTGATAAATTCAAAATTAGGTAATTGAAAAAGTTGGTCAATATTGCTCTCTGAGCCAGTAATATAATTATCTATGCCTATCACATTATTATTCTTGACCAACTCCTCGCACAAATGGGAGCCGATAAAACCGGCTGCTCCAGTAACAATGATATTTTTAGGGGAGTTTTTTTCTTCCATAATTTTTGATTTAATTTTTATTTATTTTATCATATTTTTTTTCTCTGACGAAAGGTCCAAAATTTATTTGCTGTAAAATTCCAAAAAAGAACAATAAATGTAGCGATAATTTTGGCTGAAACATCTTGAAGGTGCGCTTCTTTTACCAAAAGATATAAAATTAATTCATTAGAAGATAAGCCGACTAAAGAAACTGCCCAAAATTTTAGATATTGAAAATGAAATTTTTTCTCCTTATCTCTGAATGTCCAAATTTTGTTAAAAATGAAACTGTTAGTTACGCCAAAGGAATAAGCAAAGATATTGGCTATTAAATAATTAATTGAAAAAATACGCGTTAAAAGAAGATAAAGACCAAAATCCAAAAGAGTATTAGAAACGCCAACAATAGAGAACTTAACAAACTGCTTAAAAGTAGGATATCTGCGAAAAAAATAATTATTTATTAACCGATTTAACAAAGATTTAAACATTTATAATAATTACTTTCCATTTGCTTTAATTGTTGCTACTGAAAGTCCGCCATGAAAATTTTCTGCATAAGCAAAAAATTGCGACTTGGCTCTCCCTTGATAATCAAGGATTCTCACCTGTGGACCGCCACCACTTCTTGGACAAGTAATAATTTCCGCCTTACCATCATTATCCAAATCAGCACAAGCAATATTAACTCCATGATAAAAGTCGCGGTCATAAGCAAGAAATTGAGCCAAAAGATTGGCTTGATTGTCAAAAACACGAATATAAGGGCTTGCTCCTGAAGCAATACTGACAACAATCTCATCTTTATTATCTCGGTCAATATCGCCAGCAGCGACATTAATTCCTCCATGAAAACTCTCTAGATAAGCAAAGAATTGACTTTTTACTTGTCCTTTTTTATCAAAAATTGTCACTTGCGGACCGCCGTGAGACAAAGCGCCAGTAATAATTTCCTTTCTTCCATCGCCATCAATATCTCCAACAGTTAAACTCACTCCTCCCCGAAATTTAGGACTATAAGCGTAAAATTCTACTTTTAAATTTCCTCGAAAGTCAAAAACCCTAACTAAAGGAGGATAATCGCTTTGTGGAGCAACAATAATTTCATCAATCCCGTCATTATCTAAATCCCCGGCAGCCAGATTGATGCCGCCATGAAAATTCTTTTCATAAGCAAAGAAATGATTAATAAACTTCCCTTTCTGACTGAATATTCTTAAATGAGGACCACCACCTTTGCCAGCGCCAGTAAGAATTTCTTCCTGCCCATCGCCATTAACATCTCCGCTAGCAACCATTATCCCTCCGCGAAATTTTTTATCATAAGCAAAAAAGCCAATTAAAGGCAAACTATTTGATTTGAACATTCTTAAATGAGGACCACCGCCTTTGCCAGCGCCAGTAAGAATATATCTTGCTTGATAAGCATACTTCATTTGCTGATAAACTTTTCTTACTGCTTGATAAGTATTTAAACGACCGGCTCCAAGTTTATCTTTATATTTTGGATTATAAGCATCAATTTTATCGGCTGTTTCTTTGATTGTTTTGATTATCTTATCTGGAGGAAGAAGAGGATTGATTGATTTAATTAAAGCAGCAGTTCCGGCAACCAAAGGCGCAGCCACTGAAGTTCCTGACCAATAACCACCATAGTACTCGGTAAAGCCATTGCCCGGGTCATAAGCCAAGGTGCTATAAATCTTTGTTCCCGGAGCGGAGATATCAATACACTTTTCGCCAAAATTGGAAAAATCTGCCTTTTTATTCTTTTTATTTAAAGCGGCTACACCCAAAATAAAATTGTCTTTATCGTTCTCATCAAGGCAAATAGGATAAACAGGATTTTTATCTAAATCATCTCCATGATTAAGGGAATCATTACCAGCAGCAGCAACCACGACAATCCCTGATTGATAAGCCCTTTTAATTGTCTGATATAATAATTCACTTCTTTCACTACCAACAAAACTTAAATTGATAACATCAACTTTCTCCTTGATAGCATAATCAATTGCCTCAATTACTGCAGCCATATCACCAATACCCTGACTATCAAGAACTCTTAAAGGCATTATTTTGCTCTGATAACTTAAACCAACAATTCCTTTAGCATTGTCGCCAACCGCAGCAATTAAGCCAGCAATAATCGTTCCATGTTCCACTCCTCCTTCATTATAAATCAAAGGAATTCGCGGACGAGGATCATTGGTGCCAGAAATAAAATCCCAGCCATAAACATCATCAACATAACCATTATTATCATTGTCTAAACCGTCATCAGGTATTTCCTTTTTATTAACCCAAATATTATCTTTTAAATCAGGATGATTAATATCTACGCCAGTATCTAAAACAGCAACAACTACGCTTGAAGACCCTCCGCGGGTTAAATCCCAGGCCTGAGGAGCCCTGATTCTTTTTAAAAACCACTCCTCAAGATAAAGAGGGTCATTAGGAAGATAAGTTGCGCGAAATAATTTATCTCTTTCTACTATTTCTACTTCTGGATTATTTTTAAACTCTTTCCACGCTTTTTCTAACTCCCTTTCATTAGAATAAGAAAACTTATAAATTTGAGAGTTGTTTTTATATTTAACCAATAACTTTAACGGCGCCTTTAATTGAGAAGAATTCAATTTAAGAGAAGAAAGATTGTTTTGGGCTTTTGAAGGAATAGCAAAAAAATTATTTCCTACAACTAAAAGAATAATTAAGAGAAAAAGAATTGTTTTCTTTCTTAAAAAAGAAATCATTTTAAAAAAATTAAAAACTTAAAAATAGCAAATTTTATTATATCATCTTACTTTAATAAAAGCAAATAAAGTTTTGTCAGGTCGCACCCTAAACTTGTTACGTAACTTGTTACGTAACAAAAAACATCTTCTCTTTCAAAAAGAGAAGATGTTAAAAGATAAAAATTTCTTTAATTTATTTTTTATGTTTTGCTTTATATTCTTTAATTGCTTTAACTACCTTAGAGTCCTCTTTTAGGTTTTCTATAAAAAGGATATGGTCGCGATTAATAATCATCTCGTCCTGAGGACCGTGAGGTTCATTGCCTAATTTAACCAAACTCCATTCTGGCTGCTTCTGGGTAGATTCTTTTCCTCCTTGCAACTGGATGGGCTGTTTTAATTGAAGATAATAAATATCAGTTAATTTAACATAACGGTGCGTTGGATAACTAACTTTGCCAAAATAGACCTGATTATTAGAAAGGAAAACCGCCTGATAACCCTCTAAATGAGGAGAAGCCAAATAATAAGCAAACCAAAAAATTAACCCTAAAGCAATTAGAATAACTAAAACAAAAACTAAAGTTGTCTCAGTTTTATCGCGATGAAAAACGCGACTAAAATCAATTAAATTTTTAAACATTTTTATCAATCAAAATTTATTCTTCTGAATTCACCTCAACCTCTTCTTCTGCTGAAGAATCTTCTTCAGTGGAAGAAGGATTATCTAAATCATTTTCATCATTATCTTCAACTGGCGGATTAGATAATTGATTATCTTCTTTATCAGGATTATCTATCAAAGGAACTTCAACTTCTTTATTTTCATTGTCTGAATTATTAGAGGAATTGTCAAGTGAATTATCTGCGTTCTCTTCATCTTTAGTCAATTCATTATTTTCTTCAGAAGAAACTGCTTGATTATTATTATCTTCTTCAATAATCGGCTGGTTTTCCTCAGAAGAATCAGAAACAATTATTTCTATTTCTCCTCTTGTCCCATCGGAGACAAATAACTTGCTACCTTGAGAAGGAGAAGCCATCCAATTGAAAAGCAAAGAATTTGGTTGAGGAGATTCAATTTTAATTACAAATCCAGAATTATTAACCTCATCAAGCCAATATCTCACTCCATCTTGGTTATTTATTGGAGTTAAAGTAACAATTGGCGGAGTAGCGTATTCTTCTTCAAAACTAACCCTTACTTCTCTATCACCGGGTAAAATTTTTGCCTGACCAGCCAAATCACGATAGGAAACAATTTGCGGAGTTATTTCTACTTTCTCATTAACCGGAGCGCCAACAACTAATCTATTCACTTTTTCTTCTAAATTACTAATTCTCTTTTCTAATCCTTGTTTATCAAATTTAACATAACGACCATGTAAAGCATTATCGCTTAATTTTGATTCAACATAGCCAAGTAAATAATCTCCCGGCTGAAGTTCTTCATTAGTTAATAAATCTTTAGTTTCAAAATCAGGAATCTGAAAACCGGCTGTCTGGGCTACATAATGCCAATTTCCTCCGTAACGGAAATAAATTCTACCATTAGTGCTGTCAACACAAAGAGAACCTTCAGGAGC
>Ga0164318_10002465_pt1 | contig 17193 bp, 14 predicted proteins | sample GuaBasSedimGuay9_FD_113734 | JGI IMG/M metagenome (GOLD analysis project Ga0164318, IMG submission 113734) | Subseafloor sediment microbial communities from Guaymas Basin, Gulf of California, Mexico - Guay9, Core 4571-4, 0-3 cm | ecosystem: Environmental > Aquatic > Marine > Hydrothermal vents...
CTATTAAAGGATTGTCACCTGTTTTTTCTTTAGGCTCACTTATATTCGAGTTCCAGACATTTTATATTTTATTATCAGTTGGCGGCTCAATATCACCATTTGATACACCAGAACTTATTGAGATGTTACTTTGTCTTTAATTAACAAGTTGATTTGTTTACATACCAGAAGATCGGTTGGAAACGCCATTTCTTTAGGCAACTCATCCGGGGGAAAAAATTTCGCTTTACTTGCATCGGAACCAGCCTCAAGTTTGCCGCCCGTACATGTCCCAAAAAACCATACCCCCACGGTTTGATTTTCCAGGTCATGGAAATTAGAATGAACTGCACAAACAGGCCCAACATTAACATCAATTCCGGTTTCTTCTTTGAACTCACGCTTAGCCGCTACCCGAATGTCTTCATCATATTCTACATGTCCACAGGGAATGCACCACATCCCTTCATAAGATCCGTTTCTTTTTACCAGGAGCAATTCATCATTCTTTAATAAAACAACCGCTACTCCGACGGTTGGATTTCTATAATGAGTCCACCCACACGGCTCACAATATAATCTTTTTTTATTGCCTTTCACCCTTGCCTTTAGTCCATGTCCGCAAAATGGACAGAATTTGAACTCCATAACTTTGCCCTTATGTTTTGTGAGACCTTTGCAAACCGACCTTTTTGCTCAATTTCTGCGCCTGCCCCGTGGAATGCGTAGCCTGTTCCTCTGGGGTGATTAAAATTATCACCTTTCTTGAACTTAAACAAAAATTGACATTTTTCAAAGATCCCTTTGTTTTACCCTTGGGTTTCCATACTGTAGAGACATTTCCCTCACCACCCGGTTAATGATACCATGATTCCTGTTCAACTTTTTCCCTGTATTTTTTTAACACATACCGCTTTGGGAACGCTTTATTAGATAAATAGTTGAGCACACTGTCTATAAAAAAATTATATACTTCTCCAAACACGGTTTGTTTTTCACTTTCACTCACAAAAATTCGATCTCTTTTTTGTTCGAACAACACTTTTTCCCCGAGCACCTTTTTGATTTCACCCACACTATCCATGAATTGTTTTTCATCGTTAATCAATACCTCAACAACCGGTATCTCCATCCGAATAATTAATGATATCAGCCATCTATCCCCAACCAGCCGTCTTGAAGCATCATAGAAATTCAGCTGCATACCGTTGGTTAACTCCATGGTTTTTATTAATTTTTCTTTCATACAAGATCCTTGTTTTTTCACATTAAGTAGATATTAATTCCTAATAGACCCACTATCAATTCTTGATTTTTTTTGCATTAGTTTTGTTTATATTTTTATATGCAATATTTCAACAAATTATGTAGAGCTGGGTCAATAGAATCATTTCATACACTAGAACTCATTGACAAGTAATTTTTATATTTGCCACTCAATCGTTTTTATTGCTATAATCATATTCATAAAAACCTCGTTTTAACCTTTTGAAAAACGGCAGGAAGAATCAGATGAAATATTTACTCATTGATAACAGACTGTTTATTGATAACAGAAAAAAATTCGCCTCTAAACTCAAACCCAATTCCATTTCCGTATTGAATTCCAATGACATCATGCCCACCAGTGCAGATGGCGTAAGATCCTTTTTTCAAAACCCGGATATTTTCTATTTGAGCGGGATCGATCAAGAAGAGAGCATGTTGGTGATTTTTCCGGATGCCAGGGAAGAAAAACACAAAGAAATCCTGTTCGTTAAAGAAACCAATGAAAAAATTATAACATGGGAAGGGCGTAAATATTCCAAAGAAGAAGCCACGGCGGTATCCGGGATCAAAACCGTTTACTGGACCGGAGAATTCGAAAAAGTTTTCAGACCGCTGGTTCTTGAGTCTGACCGGATTTACTTGAACACAAACGAGCACCTGCGGGCGGATGTTACCGTGGAAACCAGAGATGCCCGTTTTTTAAAACAGTGCAAAAGATTATACCCGCTTCATAAATACGAAAGACTGGCTCCGATTATGCAGGACCTGCGGGCAGTCAAATCCCATATCGAATTAGAACTGATCAAACAAGCGTGCAAGATTACTGAAAATGCATTTCGAAGAGTGCTGGGCTTTATACAACCGGGGGTTTGGGAATTCGAGGTTGAGGCTGAAATTTACCATGAATTTTTAGCCAACCGATCCCGGGGACCGGCATATACACCGATTATTGCTTCAGGTCCGCATACCTGCATTCTGCATTATGTGCAAAACAACCGGCAGTGCAAAGATGGCGATTTATTGCTTATGGATTTCGGTGCGGAATATGCTAACTATGCCTCCGATGTAACGCGTACGGTCCCGGTAAACGGTAAATTCACCGATCGTCAGAAAGAGGTTTACCAAGCGGTGTTACGGGTCCAAAAGGCAGCCGTTCAAATGCTCAAACCGGGAAATACCTTTGAAGAATACCAAAAAGAGGTCGGCCAAATTATGGAAAATGAGTTGATCGGTCTGGGCTTGCTCGATTCTGAAGCGGTAAAAAACCAAAACCCGGATTCTTTGCTCTATAAAAACTATTTTATGCACGGCATATCTCATCATCTGGGGCTGGACGTTCATGATTTGGGAAATAACTACGGGAAATTTGAACAAGGCATGGTGTTGACCTGTGAGCCAGGTATTTACATCAAAGAAGAGAATATTGGCATTCGACTTGAAAACGACATCCTACTATACAAAGACGGTCCTGTGGATCTCACAGGAAATATTGCCATTGAAGCAGAAGAGATTGAAGATTTGATGAATGCATAAAAAAGTTACTTCTCAATAAGAGTCTGATAAAAATCATCTTTCAAGAGACATAAATCGCGCCTACAAGAAACTTGTTGAACAATGGTTTGTTTATCTAAAACACCTCAAAAAGCAGTATCCATATCTTTACTCCCTGGCAGTAAGGAAAAACCCTTTCAATCCCAATGCAAATCCGGTTGTTCTGTCTTCAGGAGAGGGGTGATTAAAACTATAACATAAAAAAATGCATGGCAGATGATTTTATAGACCAAAAGCCGGGAAATATATGTGCCATCTCTGAATCTTATAAAAATGAATTTCGATTATCTTAAGATAAAAAATCGTGGAACTGAAAAAGACAAAGTAAAAATGAGGTCATTGCTTGTTGTGTCGTGATATTAATAAGGGACTTTTCTCGAGAATTCTTTTTTTTTCTTCGTCCCGACAAATAACCTGTCCCTCATTGTTTATCAGTGTGTCGTCGTCGATAACAAGAAGTCCCAAATTCTTCATTACATCCCGTTTATATTCATACCGGCATTTCATTTTTTCCAATTTATATTTCATGAAGATCCAAATAAATCCGAAAACGGTAGCAACGGCAAAAACCACCCCCGAGATAATAAAAACATAGTAAATGGCTTTCCCCCCTATTTCTCTTGATAATACGATAAAGCTGTCCAACTTGGAAAAGATTATCGTACCCACACCTAATAACAGTAGGCCCAGCAGAAAGGGTGCCTGACGGATACAACTCATAAGCAGATTAAAATTATTCAAATATTTGTTTTTCTCATAACTGTTTTCGGTTAATATGGTGCTGTGGGTTTGGGGATTGGGGTTGCCAAAGAGAAATAGATTAAAGGCAGTTACAAAGACACCTAAAAGAAATGTTATGGCGATGGGTATCAAGAAAGATGCAAGAAAATAATATTTCCATGGAAAAGGAATATTAATCGGTTTAAGTTGCAAAAGAAAAAAAAGAAAAAAAATTATGACTTCAAGAAAAAAAATCAAGCCTATGTAAAATTTTATAAATCGTTTTAATTCAATATTATTAAAAAGAGTGGCTATGCCTATAGATTTATTTTTATCTTGTTCAGACATTGACTCCTCCGGTATCATTACGTCTCATTTTATAGATTTAAAGGTATCTATTAACAAAAAATTAAAAGGACAGCAATAAGATATCAATAAATTTAGACAGATCTTAATATCTCTCAAAAACAATTTTATCTCTTTCGAAAAAAAAGTTAATCCAGATTTTAGGTGGAATTAACAGGTTAACTTCACGGAGGTTTTATATTGTGATTCATTTACTTATATTGTTACGTTTTATTTTGTTGGCAATTAGCACATTGTTGTTAATTATCGTTCTTATAAAATTAAAAGCTAATGGAAACTCAGGCATCGAGCAGGCGGTTCGAGAGGAACTGCGTTTCGGTCGTGAAGAATCAGCCCAGGCTGCGAGGGATCTCAGAGAAGAAGTATCTGCAGGTCAGAAGTTGTCCATGGACACGATGGTAAGAACTATTAGTGAAATGAGCAAATCACAAAATGACCAATTCGAATTAATCGCAAGACTAATTAAGGAACTGACTGAGTCGAACAGGGTGGAAATCGAAAAACTGCGAAACTCAGTTGACACACAATTAAAACATCTTCAAGAGAGCAATGAGAAAAAACTCGACCAGATGCGAGAAACAGTTGACGAAAAACTGCAAAGCACACTTGAAAAGCGACTCGGCGAATCCTTCAAGCTTGTCAGCGAACGCCTTGAAGCTGTTCAGCACGGCCTTGGAGAGATGCAGAGTCTGGCAACAGGTGTCGGTGACCTTAAAAAGGTACTCACCAACGTTAAAGCGCGGGGAACCTGGGGAGAAGTCCAACTGGGCGCAATTTTAGAGCAGATTTTGAGCCCGGATCAATACGACAAAAACGTACGTACCCGGATAAATTCTCAGGAAAGTGTTGAGTACGCCATTCGGCTGCCCGGCCAAGACGATGAACCTGAATCTTGCGTCTGGCTGCCCATTGACTCAAAGTTTCCTCAGGAAGACTATCTGAGGCTTATAGAGGCCGCCGATACCGCTGACGTAGATGTTGTACAAAAAGGGACTGCAGCGCTCCTCCGCTCGGTTCACAGCTCTGCAAAAGAAATCCGGGATAAGTATCTCAATCCTCCGGCCACCACAGACTTTGCAATTATGTTTCTGCCAACGGAGGGCCTTTATGCAGAAGTCCTTCGCCAACCGGGCCAGGTCGAAAAGATTCAGCAGGATTATCGCATTGTTGTTGCCGGGCCAACCACACTTTCGGCAATCCTGAATAGTTTACGTATAGGCTTTCGGACACTGGCCATTGAGAAGCGGTCGAGTGAGGTCTGGAAAGTCCTTTCAGCAGTTAAGACTGAATTTGGAAAATTCGGCGATGTTATGACAAAGGTTCAGAGGCAATTGAATACGGCATCTAACACCATAAAACAGACCCGCGTAAGAACTCGATCAATGGAACGTAAACTGCGCGCTGTGGAAGAGCTGCCTACTGAAGAAACGGCAAAAATCCTGGAATTGCCCGATTACGGGATAGAGTAGTTTCTTAATAAATTTTGTGTATTTTGTGGCAAAACTTTTTTATTGCTAACTGTTCCGCGAATGCGGTTCATAAGGTCTCGCCCTTTATTGAGGGGATCTACGTGTTATTGGCAAAGGCGAGATCCGGCTTATATCCCGGTGGACGAGAACACTGGGTTGGCAGGTCAGCCTGGTTTGGGGGATTGATCTTTTATTGGACGAAGGAAGCAATGCGTGCCGTGCTCTATCGGGATGGATTCAATCTGTTGGCCTCCGGGTGGTGGATGATTCTTTGTGCGGTGATTCGGAGGGGCACGGCATGGCTGGTGGGAAGAAAACCCATAGAACTCTTACCATTGGAGCATGATTAGCCGGCGAAGGCATTGACGGCAGTGTATTTTTTCCCACACCGGAGCGGCTGTGTTTTTTCATTTTGGTAAAAAGTCAATTTTTAAATTCGGAGCCTCTGATTTAAATATCAACATCTGAGAATGAATAATCTGATCATGTGGGAGGCCATAAAATGGTATTCCAGCTGCAATGGAGCGCAACACTCTAAATTTATATATATCAAAACAGTATCTCAGCAACCATTTCACTTTTTACACCAATAGGATAATGGCCGAACGACACAATATAGAGTATGATCACTGATCCTAAATTTTTCAGCGGTAATATCGTTTTTCTAATAAGGGCAAATCATTTTTATAGAGTTTGCTCTTTTCCTTTTTGATGATGTATGAAAAAAAGTTAGAGTCGATTCAGGTTGTTAGAATGGCAAGGTATATGTTACCAATGTAATCCCTCAAATTAGATATTTTCTTTATATTTCCTTTAGATAGTACCCCCACTCTCCATCTATTACCTTTTACATAGAAGATTTTCCCTAAAAATCATACTCTTTGTGTATTGACAGCTTTGTTAGAAGTTTGATAGAAAATTGTTCATTAAATGCACATGGTGGAGAGTTAATATGATAGTTGATCGATTCAATCTTAAAATCGTGATCACTTTGTTACCGGCCATATTTTTGTTACTTAGCGTTTCAGTCCAACCTGTTGGTTCTTCAGTACCGTTTGTGAAGCAGGACGTGATTCCCATTACTGCTCTTGGCTCTTTTTCTGCCGATGCAGAATATGTGGTTGGGTCATACAAAACCAAATTACTTCAGTTTGCTGCAGGCAGTCATGTTTTAGGTTTCAGACAAGGCGGAATGTATATTGCCTCTTCTGGCCATGCACTAAAGGTCGAATTTGTTGGAGCACGGTCCGTATATCCTGTAGAGAAGGCAAAATCACCGTCCACATCAGACAAATTGCAAGCAACGCTACCACCACTGGGGACTGTGATCTACTCTGACCTGTGGGATGGAATTAGCTTGGTATATGAAAAAGACTCAAAAGGACTTGTAAAATGCACTTATGCTGTTGCTCTGGGAACAAGAGCTTCTCAGCTTGACCAGATCCGCCTAGCCTACAACGTACCGGTCCGTTTGAATAACAAGGGCCAATTGTTGCTGAAGTTTAAAACAGGCCAATTTATTGAAACTGTACCCGTAGCCTGGCAGAAAATAGGGGGAGAGCATATCCCTGTGGACGTGTCTTTTCGCATTTTAGGCGAAAATGAGGTGGGATTCAACGTGGGGACCTATGACCCTGTTTTTCCACTTGTGATCGACCCAGTCATGAGCTGGAACACATTCATGGGATCAGTGGATCATGATTTTACCAGTGGCATAACACAGTTGACAGGTCCGGGAATATCTATATAGCAGTGATCAGCGATGCTATTTAGGGCAGCCCAGTGAAGGCTCACACGGGAAGTTGCAATGCCTTTGCCGCTAAACTTTTAATCAGAAACCAAGTAGTCAAAGAATTCGATATTCTCAGCATGGTCCCGGCCATTTTAGCGGCATCTAACAACTTTTTGATACAAAAAAGCAACCTCAGACTCTTTGCCGCTCTCAGGGTCCCGTATTGTATGCGCCGGATCGCGGCCAATATCTGCGATCACTGCTATAAAACGCACGTATCATGTCCTAAAATTTCGTGTAATATCGTTTTTTCAATAAGGGTGAATGCTTTTTCATGGGTTTGCTCTTCTTGATTTTTTATTAGAAATTTCTTCGTGCTACCGCCAGCCGTATGTAATCGGAGTTGATCAACCTTGGGTTGCATGTTCTGATTCCCGACGGTTGTTTCCATGAAAACGGAATGTTTTCCGTATGCAGCGAGCTGAACCTATACTGGAACAACAACAGGTATCGTGCAACACCAGCATGTAGGGTTGTGATGGAGGTAGTTCGAACGTAATTAAGTACTGGGAGCAAAAAGGCCCCCTTAACGAAGTGTGTTTTCTCTACACGGCGCCCATACCGGCATTGAAATATTCATATGCGTTCATGGTTCGCAGGTTCAGGGTTCAACGGTTATGTTTTAGAATTTTACTTTGGGGGCTGCCTGTTCCGCCTCGGGCACTTTATAGTATTCTGCACTTGAAACACCTGCAAACATTGCATAGAACCTTCCCATAAAAGTCCGGATATATGTGTTCAAAAACTGAACTGACTCGTTATATCGTTTTCGTTCCACTGCAATTCTGTTCTCCGTCCCCTCAAGGCTGTCTTGAAGTTTTAGAAACGATTCATTGGCCTTTAAGACCGGGTATCTTTCCTGGAGCAGAAGGAGCCTGGATAGTACGCCTTCGAGCCGGTTTGAGGCTTTAACTTTGCCTTTTACATCTTTTGCCTGAAAATACATGGTCCTTGCCTGTGCGATATTTTCGAACAGGTCTTTTTCATGCGTTGCATACCCTTTTACGGTTTCAACAAGATTTGGGATAAGGTCGTATCTTCTCTTCAACTGGTTTTCCACCTGGGCCCATTTCCCTTTAACATTTTCATCCATGGTAATAACCGTATTATAACCGGCTACGATTTTTCCTACTAACATAAAACCGATAACCAGGATGATCCCTAACGTGATTAGTATAATTTTAAGTTGTTTTGACATAAAGGTCCTCCGATGAATTATTTGAAGTGGTTTCAAGACCTCCCCTCAGACCAAATTTCTGTGTTGGATCGAGGGATTCAATACTCAAAATATTAAATATATTCCTACGTTTGAATCCCTCGCCCCGCCTTGACTTTGAACCTGATTGAAGGTTTTGAAACCACTTCTAGTAAAAGATTAAGTAAAGGTTCTCGGACACAAGATTAAAACCCAACTAGTGTCAATCCATAAATGGTAGATTTTGGTTTCCGGCAAAGCCCGAGCGAGTTTTCAACCGCCCCAGTACGATCTACCGGACCTACGGGGCAGGCAGGCATAGCGCGCCATTTCGAGGACTGAAAACGAGCGATAACGCGTCCGGGAGCCAAAAGATGCCGTTTATGGATGGACACTAACTACCAGCCCCCGGATGCACCGCCGCCGCCGAATCCGCCGCCACCGCCGCCGAATCCGCCGCCACCGCCACCGAATCCGCCGCCGCCGCCCCATGATCCCCTTCTTCCGCCCATGGATGAAAACAAAAGAAGCATTAAAAATAGTCTCGGATTTTTAATAAACAGAATCCCTAGGATAATAAGAAATCCGACAGTCATTATCGTGTGCAAGAGGCCACCGGGTTTATCCTTTATTGTGGGCTGAACACGGCGATTTACGGTGGGCATGCCTTGTATGTTAACTCCCGCATCCGCGGCAATCTCATTGGCTATTGCCACGGCGGTGAGAAAAACACCATTTGAGTATTCACCCTTTCTGAACAAAGGCACCAGAAAATTGCGGCCCAAACTGCCGACCATGCTGTCCGGAAGTACGCCTTCGAGCCCGTAGCCTACTTCGATCCTGTATTTTCGGTCGGTTACGGATATAAGGAACAGCACGCCATTGTCTTTTCCCTTTTGACCGAGTTGCCATTTGTCATGGGCAATTTTTATGGAAAAATCTTCGATGGATTGACCTTCGAGGCTTTTTATGGTCAGGACAACCAGTTGGGCCGTTGTCTTTTGCTCAAGCTCCTGAAGATATCCGTTTAGCCGGTTCTCTGTGGCGTCATCCACAATGCCGGCCAGATCAACGACGTAGTTAAGAGGTCTTTCCGGAATGCCGGCGGAATGTGAAACGCACACCGCCACAAGGCATACGAACAGGGTTGCAAGAAAAACCGCTCGTCTAATCTTTGATACCATCCGTAATATCTCCCAGTCTCTCGATTGCTGCATAATAATCTTCGAATATAGTATTCAGTTGACCCATCATCAGTTTTGTCTTCTGTTTTTTCTGTTTTAAAACCGTGTTAAATACCCTTGTATTTACACCGGAAACTTCTTCAAGCACATCAATTGTATCGCGGCTTGTTACCGGTGGCTCTTTTCCTAAAAGAAGAATAATCCCCTTAAAAAGCGGAATGTATCCCGAAAAAGAATCGATAAACATATGCATAAGCATTTTACTGTTTCCCAAACAAGAGATATAGCCCTGCCTGAGACCGATCAATCTGACTTTCAGTTCTCTTTCGCACTGTAGCCTGAGATCCGCTCGATTTATTTTCAGATCCTGAAAGAAATTTTCTCCAAATATGGTTTTATGAAGAAGTTTTATATTCAGAAACTCCATGGGAAAAACATCAAGAGAATTCATGATATACTTAGGAGTCATGATCAAAGGGGCTGCGATTCTTTTTTTTTGGTATTTTTTCCCCAGAGTCGCCAGAAGTTCAAGAAACTTTAAATCCATTTCCGTTAGGACAACTACTGAATTGATGTCTGATTTGCCGGGCACAAAATCGTCTGTCAGGGCACTTCCTGTCAGGGTTATGGAATGAATATTATCTTTATATCCGCTTAATATCTCATCCTGAAACGGTTTAAACTTCTCAATGATCACGTCTTTCAAATTCAGATCATTCATAACTACCTCCGAGTTTAAGGACAAATAACAAATTATCCTGCGTTTTAGTGACTCGATTTCTCCAAATCGTCAATCCATTTTCTGACACGATCCTTACCATAAGCGTTTTCCCAGGCCGCCAGAATGATATCCACCGGTATATCCAAAAACGTCCCATGAAATTCCAAATATTCCATGAATTCCTTTTTTTTCATATTATAGGCCTGAAAAATTGAATCTTCACGCCCGTTAAATTCAAGCGGGATCACATTGTTTTTTTTACACAGTTCCACATTAAACGCAGGGGTTGCTTTAACCCATTTTTCGGCCAGATAAAACTCCGTAAACCCATGATAAACAAACAGATCGGAACCTAAAAATTCAATAAGCTTGGGGGTGGCCAAATGATTGCGGACCGTCGCGAACCCAACCCGGGATGGGATGCTGCACGCTCTTCCAAGAGCGCATAGAAGCGAAACCTTGCTGATACAAAATCCCCGTCTGCTTTTAAGTATATTGCTCGCGCGATAATGTTCGGGAAGATAGAACGGATAATACGGGTCATACCAGATATCATCCCGAACCGCGTAATAGAGTTTTACGGCCTTTTTAACGGGATCTGCACCGGCGTGGCCAACCGTATTATTTGCATATTCGATAATTGTCTGATGATCACTGTCAATGATTGCCGTGGGGTCAAGATATTTTTTGTCCATATGATCCATTAGACCGGATTCGAGTTCCGTAAAAATTCGTCCGGGCCCTGCATGACTTGCTTATCAGGTCGATTTGAGAAAGTCAGATTTATTACAGTATCTATTTGTTCGCTTACAGGATTCATAGATATGGGTTGGAAGCGTTCGATCTGATTTGTCACTTTTTCAAATGCGTTGCGGGTTATTTTCTCAGAACCAGCAGCCAACCGAACACATCCCTGGAACAGAAAAAAACTTAAAAACAAGGTGATACCTATGGTTAAAAACGCATGCATAAAGAAGTCCGAGGAAAGATAGTTGCCGCTAAAGTAGTTTCGTGCGGTTATCCAGCCCACATGGCCCAGAATAGCGATCGCCGGCAGGTTGAAAACAATTTGCAGAAAAAATCCGCTCATGATTTTTGAAGACCTCTCTATTTCGCCCTCCAGCGAATCGCTCCAGAGGGTGCTAAGATCCCCGTTAAGGAGATCACTGTCCGGAAGAACATCTTTAATTCTTCGCACGGATTTGTCAAACCGGGCGTTAACAAGAGATTCAGCAATGTCCGGCCATTCTTTGGAAATGGAAAGACGGTAATTCCGCATGGCAGCATCCAATCTATGACTTTTGCCGGTTTCAGCCACTGACGCCCGTGATTCTTTGAAATGGCGAAACGAAGAAACCATGCCCGCTAACTGGCGGAAGGGGTTGCCAAATCTGAACATTGCCGCAATACCGGTGCCGAAAATTAAAATGCGCGCCCATATGGCAATGAGCCACCCTACCGGCCCCAGCCACCGGTTGGCCAGTCTTTGATACAGCAGCACATTAACACCGAACTCCTGTCTGGAGTTGTTATTTTTAAAAGCAAAAAGTGCATCCTTTACCGCCTTTGTTTCCGCCTCATGAATATTCTCTCTGGCAGTTTTAAGTTTTTCCACGTCTTTTTCAAGTTCACCACGTGTTTCTTCAAAAATGTAATTCCGCAGGCTTTCGGCATTTTCCAGCCGCCTGTCGATTACGAAACCCGGACGATTGAAGGTACCGAAAATCATCTGCCGGAGCGATTCAAATTGATCAAAATCATGCAGAGGGTCTGCGGTCGGGTCCCATCCCGGATTGCGTAAGTGTCGACGTGCGGAAATACACAGCACCGTTTGAACCGGTCTTTCCCAGGCATTTTTAATAAATTCTAAAAATTCCGGCAGTATTTTTTCTTTAAGCTCGTTTTCGTCCCGACGGTCACACTTGTTAATGACAACCACAAGAGAATCCCCGCCAAAAAAGCGCATATAAGATGCCAGAAAATCCACATGGTCTCTTCTTTTAGGATTTTCCGAATCAAAAACGCAGATGAGCATGTCTGATAGCGCTATGGCCTTATGCACCATGGGAATCTGCTTTTCGTATTCGTTACTGTCCGTATCCGGTGTGTCGATCAGGATCACGTGATCCAGAGATGCCGCCATATGACTTGATCGCGTCTCAACATTCTCTGTACCCAGCACTTGACTCAAAGGCCCTGCATCGCTCTTTTCCCGGCAAAAGACAACGATATTTCGGGTAGTGGGACGCAGATTTCCTGCCTGGGATAAGCCGTCCACTTCCGCCAGAGCGTTCAGGAGCGTGGATTTACCTGAGCCGCACGGGCCGATCAGGGTAACCACGAGCTTGCGTTCAAAACGTTCCTCAAGGTCCGTGATCATACGAAGCACCTGGTCGCACTGTTTTTTTAGCGTTGCACCGGGCTGCCACATGGGTACCTGGTTCATCACAGCCCCGAGCATTCTCACATCATTTTTATACCCTTCAATTCTGCCGAGTGCTCTTATCGATCCGGTCTGCCGGTTTGAGATCGTCATGTGGCCGTCCCCTTCCCACATGCTTCAATGTTGGCTTGTATCTGATTTATCAAAGTATCCGCCTCATCCACAGCATTTTTCGCAGCCCAAGTTATCGCGCCGGTAATCTCCTGTTCGAAAAGATCCTTTACCTCTTTAAGTTTGTTGTTTAACCATGCCTGAACAATGGGGCCCAGCATATCGTCGATCTGTTTCTGATCAGCCCTTTTGAGACCGGTGGTGGCGGGAATTGCAACAAGGGCATAGAGGTCATGCAGTCCGAACAGTCCCGTGAGCTTGACCTTGATTCCCACGGCGCCCACGGGATCGCCGGTTGAAAGAATATACGTTACCGCCACGGTAGCCGGCACCACGTTCAAAAAGGCTGAAAACGTCTGCCGGATTTTATTCCATATTCCCATTTTTCTTCGGAAGTCTTTTGCCAGATCTTTAAGCTCCTTTTCGATTCCTTGTGATAAATCCATAATCACATCCCGGCGTGAAAGAATAAACTCCAGCACCGATTTCCAATCCCTGTCCCGCAATTTTTCCTGCTCCTGAAAAACAACCGGGTGAGCCGAAACAAAGAATGTTAAAAACCCTTTTTCTTCCGTGGGTTCAATGTGAGGATTTTGATCGTTTTTCAGTGCTTTGTCTGCCCTGATCCGTTCGACGGCCTCACGCATTTTCCGGGTCACCGGATCTTTCAGGTTGGTGGAAACCGAAATTTCAGAATTCACCGTTTTATAATGCATATTGTTTACGGCAGTTACAAGATCCTCTTCGACTTTGTCGGTAACATCTTGTTGAGGCTCTATGTTCTTACTCCCTGAAAAAATATTTTTTACCTTTTTTTGGGTATCTAATAACACTTTAAAGGGAAGCTCAACAACTTTGCCTGTTTTGCGCATTGCTTTGACATAAGGGGGATCTGTCAACGTCCAGATCTCAACAAAACGTTTTACCACCCGGTCCATGGGAAAATGCTTCAAGGCTTCACGCACACAATGACTCTGGGCTGTCTGCAGGGCATCCAGATAAAGGCGAAGCTCATCACGGGAAGTTCTCGCATGTTCCAGAAAATCTACGGCCATGATCAGTACATCTTTTAAAATCGAAGATAGGAGTTCGAGTCTTAATTCGCGGGAATCCATAGACTGGAGGGCGGTTATCAACGAATGATCTGTTTTGCGCACCGGATGCAAAGACATGAATCGTTTGCCCGCAGCCACGGTGTTATCCTCATCCGCACGATAAATTCCCAGTACGTACCGGTCCGCGTCATTACCATACAGGTTTCTGGCAACGGTCATGGCGTGTTCCTGAACTTCTTCTGTTTCAAAGCTGGGATAAACGCGATAGACCAAAAAGCATTTTCTCATTCCGATACCCGTAAGCATTTCTGAAATAAAATCGGTATTTTCACGGTTGTTATAGTTGGAATTTGTGAAAACATATATCAGGATATCGCATGATTCCAGAGCGTTTAAAGTAATATCTCGGTTAATGTAAGTGCCTTTGGCTCCGGTATCAAAATCCGGTGTATCCATCAACACCAGATTTTGAGGAACCGCATCGCTCAGAACATAGAGAGGATGTCCGGAAACGGTGAGATCCTTTGTATCTTTCAGGGGATTGGGCAAACATCCGAACGGCTCAAATAGAGAGGAAAGAGTGTTTGGCCGATTGAAGATTTCCCGGTGCATGGAAGCAAGTACACGGCGGTTAAGCCCTGCACTGCCGCCCACCGGCGAAAGGTGTTCACCGACCATCGAGTTGAACAGACTCGATTTCCCTGAAGAACCGCCACCGCAGATGGTTGCAATAATAGGAAAATCAGGAGAAAGCCGGGTAAGCAATTTGCCGTCAACAATCTTAGTCCATGCGGCAATATCCTTGCTTCGACCGAGCCTGAGTCTGTCCTGAACACCGGGAATACACCTTCTTAATATTTTGAGGGCATCGGTTATGTTTTGTTTATAAAGATTTTTCATGGCAGTTACCCGTAAGATAACACATTTTTTTTCTCAAAGGAATGCTGTAATTACGCGGATGAATCCGTTTTGTTATCACATATCACTTAACCCTTTGGAATGTTAAACTAAAGCCGTGCTCGACAGCCAACGGGCCCCCAATTGATGTGTTTCCCGTATACGACGAGCATCCAGGTCCGCGCATGGATGGTTACATCAGGGATCCGGATATACCCTGCAGAGGCCTATTTTTTAAAACCAAACTCAGGAAGTTAGGCTTCCTATCCCCAACATCCTCTATTTTCAGCCGATTTGGAACTAAATGCCGTCTTGACAATACGGCCGCTATCTGTTGCCGAAATTCCGGTAGTCGGTTGTTGCAGTATGATTGTTGTTTGATATCCGGTCCTACTACATATTGATGAACTCGTAAAAAGTCCGATTTAGACAGTTTCGTAAAAAGTTCAAATTCAAGGCGTGCAAATTTGTAATCATCGGCTATCCGCCGGTCCCGTTGGAAGCGTAGTTAGCCTATGTTGAATGATTGCGAAATGCAGCACAACCCAGAAATTGGACTTTTTACGAGACCGTCACATATTGGTATTCATCACATTATAGCACACAACTTTAAATTTTACCTTATTCTGCTCTTAAAAAGGGAATTCTTATCATTATCAATATTGGGCATAAATTGTATTTCCAATGGAGAAATTAGCAATTTTTCGAAAGATCAATGAAATCAAGGGAACTACGCGGAGGGAGATTGTGGAAAAGGGCCATTTCTGAATGGGAACTAATTAAAGTATTTGCCACTCAAATTTGGTTCATAAAGATGGGGCAGGATAACCATGTTATCTGCCCCATCTTCATAACTGTTAAATTATTAATAACTGGATCGGATTATTTAACCGGCGTTAATGTAACCCTTCGGTTTTTGGCACGGCCTTCCTTGGTGTCGTTGCTTGCGGCCGGATTCGTAACCCCAAAACCCTTGGTTGTAAGTCGCTGAGCTTCAACTCCTTTGTCCACAAAATATTTCATGACGGCTTTGGCACGTCTTTCAGAAAGGGTCATATTATATGCTGCGGGTCCGGTACTGTCTGTATATCCATCAATCTCAACTTTGAGGTCCGGATTCTTTTTCAGTATGGAGGCCGCCTCATCAAGCATGGGATTAGCTATAGACTTGATTGTATCGCTGTCAAAATCAAACAACACAACAGCCGCGTAGGTCCAACAACCCCTTGCATCCACAGTGGCTCCCTTAGGCGTATTGGGGCATTTATCCAGGAAATCCGCTACACCGTCACCATCCGAGTCAAGGGGACAGCCTTTAGCGTCCACGGTAACGCCTTTTGGAGTATCCGGACACCGGTCCAGGTTATCCGTTACCCCATCCCCGTCACTGTCCACGGGTTTGGCAACGGGCCTGACAACCTTGGCCAAAAATACCTTCTTCACAAAATTTTCCATGTGCCTGCTGTCTTTGAATTCATCCGCACGCACTGAAAATCCACACCCACCGGCTGCAGCAACCTGTTTCATCAGCGTTTCACCGGCAGGATCATCTCCCACTAGCACCGTGTATATGCACACCCGGTCACCGAACTGAGCTTTCATGTTCTTGGCGGCCGTTATTGGCGTAGTGTCCATATCCGCTCCATCACTAACGACAATCACCGCTATTTGACCTTCACTTTTCTTCAAATCACCTGTTGCGGCGGTAATGGATGCTCCCAAAGGACTCCTTCCGATGGCTCGTTGTGAAGTGTCCAACGCCCCTTGAAATTCTTTTCTTGAATATTCCGCGGGCCCGTAAATAAGCGCTGTGGGCGTTCCGAACCCACTGGTTCCAAAAGTCCTAAACGCGCCATTGAACTTCATTTCCGGAAGGGTCTGATTCATGGCGTTTAAAAAATCCTTGGCAATGCTTAATCGTTTTTGCTCATTATATTTATAAGACATTGACGAAGATTTATCTAGAATTACCATAAAATTGTCCACCTTGGGTTCATACTGATCCGCTTTTAACATGTCTGGGCTGAAAAGGGGTTGGGTGGTTTGCATTTGCCCGGCTGCGCAACTGAACAGCAGGGTGCTGAGCATCAACAAAAATACTGCTCTCAAAGAATACTTAGTCATCATATTACCTCCTTGTTTGATTTTGTTTTACTTAAGTTATTATAATTTTAAGAAATATGTAGATTTCTATTTTATTTGAACGATAAATTTCTAATTATTTTGAATTGGCAAAAAAGACCTGTTTCGGGATAGTATAATGTGAAAATCTACAGACCTGAGTGAATATAGGCAAAAGTTGAACTTTTTACGAAACCATCACCCATTAGATAACACATTTTTCTTTACAAAGAAATACTGCAGTTAAGCAATATTGTTGAAACCGCAAAAACAACTTAACTAGTGTCCATCCATAAATGAGGATTTTTGTTCAAGATCAA